>OLZW01002568.1_pt1 | contig 11450 bp, 12 predicted proteins | sample 1674281 | NCBI WGS metagenome assembly OLZW01 (sample SAMEA103958157, study PRJEB25191) | human gut metagenome | biome: human-associated habitat [ENVO:00009003]; feature: intestine environment [ENVO:2100002]; material: feces | place: Germany | collected 2013/2015
CCACTATTCCCATTATAAGACTTATCATCAGCTTTAGAGCCACCAGCTCCTACTGTTATACTATAAGTTGTATTTACATTTACATTTATATAGTTACAATTATAACCACCTGAGCCACCGCCAGCATTATATGAACGTGTGCCTCCTTGAGCACCTCCGCCTTGTCCATATGTTCCATTAGTTAAAGTAAAAGATAAAGCAAAACCTGTACCTCCTTGAACATCTGATAAATAAGCTGCTGTTCCTGCTCGTCCATTAGGAGTACCTCCTTTACCTTTATATGTTTCATACCCATCATTATTAATAACTTCGCCGCCATATCCACCTGTTGCTTGAATAATACTTACTGTATTATTTTTAATAACTGATGTACTACCAGTACCACCTGTTCCAGTGTTATGAGTACCGCCGCCGCTACCTCCACAAACAGCAACTCGAACACGTGTAACTCCAGCAGGAACCGTCCAAGTATAAGTTCCTGGGGTTGTCCATGATTTTTCTGTATAAGCCGGTACATCAACGTTTATAATTGTCGATGCCTTATAATTCTGTTTAACACTTACCGTATAAGGATTACTTACCTGACCATGAAGCTGTAATTTTAACTCAAACGAAGCATACGAATTACCAGTACCCCCCGAATGAGATTTGTACGTTCTAACTGGAGAATATTACTTATTAAATTGTTATCCATGATTATATATTTCTATATTCTTCTACGAGCATAAATAAAGAATCCTATTCCTGAACCTGTTAAAGTTTCTAACACCGAAACTGATGCGCTTTAATACTTTAATTTTGTTGTTAACGCCTTCGGTATAACCGTTAGATACTTTATGTTCCACGATTCTTGTTATCTCATCACTCCATTTGGTAAAGGTAGTAATGCAGTGCTTAAATTCAGGCAGATTAAACTGTTCAGCTAAAAAGAACCAGTTCTGAAGTTCATTCTTAGCTTCAAACTGTGTTTTAGCTTTAAATATGCCGTAGAACCTTTCTTTTAAAATATGTGCTTGTTCCAATTCATGTGATGCTGTAAGCATTTGGTTAAGCACCGATTTATCTTCAATACTTAATTTTGCTTCCGGAGCCATAATTATTTTCTTGCTTCTCTTAAACCATTTGCGGCGCTGTTTATGGAATTGCTTCTGGATACGTTTTCTTACACCTTCCATACTCCAGGTTACAAGCCTGATGACGTGAAACTTATCCGCTATTATTTTAGCATTGGGAAACAAAAGATTAATGGCTGAACGAAAAGCAGTACTTAAATCTATAACCACGTTCTCAACCTGCCCGCATTCATATAACGGATACTTAAGAAAATGGCGGCATAAGCTTTCTATGTTCCTTGACGGAAGAATATCCAATACCTTATGCGTAACCGGGTCAGATACATTACACTGAAACTTCTCGTTATTAGCATTACCTTTGAACTCATCGATACTGAAGCAAACAGAAAGCTTAGGCAACGGATGGTTAATTTTGTCGAACCAGCGGATAATACTGGTAACAGAAACACCAAATCTTTTAGATACAGCTTTAAAGGGCTGCATCTCCCGGAATTCTTTATACGCGAGTAAGTAGAACCTTGAAGTAAAATGCTGGTATCTGTATACTAATGGATTGGCTTCAGTAAAAGAGTACCCGCAATGTTTACAAAGGTAACGGCGCTTACGGAGATGAATGAATACATCTTGGCCAAACATCTGAACATCTTTGACTATCTGGGTACGGTAGTCCTTAATATATGAGGTAGAATGACCACAATGAGGGCATTTATGGTCAGTTTTAGGCATCTCAAGATAAGCCGAGAAAGAGCCATCTGAGTTTTCTAAAAATTTTTTTACTGTAAGCCCTTTAAAAAGGGGTATATTTCGGCTTTAATTGCAATAAGGCATAAAAGTACAGAAACTCCTTTCCTTGATCTGGGATTAGTGTAATTTAATTTTCTCGTCAACTATTATTTTACAGGATTTCTGACTTTTATGCTTTAATTTTTTGTATAAAAGAAAAAATCTTGGAATCTGAGTTTTATCTCAGACCCCAAGATTTGTTAAAGAACCATTTTATTTTATATTATTTGCGCAGCACAAGTTTAATAAATACCCTGCTGCCTTCATATAATAAAATCATCGGCACTGCCAGAAGTGTCTGCGTTACCACATCAGGCGTCGGCGTAATAATTGCCGCTAAAATAAACGAAGCAACCACCATATAGCGCCGCCCGCGCTTCAGCAAAGCAGAAGTTACCACACCCATCTGCGCCAGCACAATAAGCACCATGGGCAGGTTAAAAATAAAGCCGAAAGGCACAACCAGCATCAGAAAAAAGTCCAGATAACTTTCTATCGAAAGCATCGGTGCAATATTGCCGCCTGCAAAGGTTGTAAAAAAGTGCAGCCCCTGCGGAAATACAAAAAAGTATGCAAAAGCAATGCCCGCCCAGAACAAAAGCACCGACGAAGGCACAAACAGCATCAGCGCCGAGCGTTCCCTGCCGGTTAAAGCTGGCACCAGAAACGCCCACAGTTCATAAAACAAAACCGGTGCCGCAAGCAGCACGCCGCAGGCAAGCGCTATTTTTATGTAAATAAAAAACGCTTCCGCCGGGCGCATATAATACAAATTGGTGGCAGGCGCCGTCAGCACTGCCACAATTTCATCAATATAAAAGCTGCTTACCAGCGTGCCTGCGGCAAGCGCCGCCAGGCTGTGCAGAATTCTGCGCCGCAGTTCGCCCAGATGTTCCGTTAAGGTCATTGCCTCATCATTGTTATCTAACGGACGGCCATTATCCATAGCTTGCGCCGTCACTTTTTGGCTTCCGCCTGTACAGTTTCCGCACCGGCAGACGCAGCATCTTTGGTTTCCGCGGTTTCGGCAATTTCACCTGCTTTTTTAATTTCTGTTTCCGTGCTGTTTACAGCCTGCTTAAATTCCTTCATGCTTTTGCCAAGGGCAGAACCGATTTCCGGCAGTTTGCCGGGACCAAAAAAGATAAGCCCTATAACCAAAATAAGCAAAAGTTCGGGTAAGCCTAAACCAAACATAATAATTCCTCCTTGCAGCCGCTTTATTATAAGTTTTATGCTTTGCTACATATATAGTAACACTTGCAGCTAACTCTAAGTCAAGCCTTATTTAAAATTTAATCTCGGGCTAACCTTCGTTTTACTTATACTATACAAAGTGCCTTAATCAATGCTGATAAGTTCGTAATTGGGGTTGCCCATTTTCAGTTCTTTCATGTAACTTAACTGGCGCAGGCCTTCGCGGCTTTCAATGCGCTCAATCAGGTCTTTGTTGTCGCCGCCCGGTTTGTCATAAACCATGTCCACGCACGCCTGGTCAATGGCCAGCAAATCGGTGGAAGCCACCATGCCGATATCACCGATGGTCGGTTCTTCCGCATCAGGCCCGGCGCAGTCACAGCGCACGGACATACGGCGCATAACGTTAACATAAGCAATGCGTTTGCCGAAAAAGTCCGTTACGGCTTTGCCGGCTTCAACCATGTGTTCCATAAAATGCGCACCGCGGATGGAAAAATCGGCGCCGCCGTGCTGCATGGCCTTGCCTACTTTGGCATCGGCGCAGCCAATGGCGATGTTTTTAAGAGAGCCGCCGAAGCCGCCAGAAGCGTGCCCTTTAAAATGCGTCAGCACAATCATGCTGTCATAAGTGGGCAGGCTTTTGCCGACGTACATTTCTTTAAAATGCTTGCCGCCGCGTACCGGCAGGGCAACGTTGCCAAATTCGTCCATAATATCGACGGGGCAGAAATCCCAGCCGTTGTAGGCAATGGTTTTGCGGTGCAGCTCCGTTGTGTGGCGGCCACGTTTATATAAAGTGTTGGTTTCTACAATGTTGCTGTCGGGTATGCGCTGCTGTACGGCTTTAACAAATTCGCGCGGCAGAAAATTTTTGCCGCCGATTTCACCGGTATGCATTTTAATGGCAACCTTGCCGTAAATTTCGCTGTTAACCAGTTCGTACAGCTTTACAAAATGTTCGGCATCAATGTGTTTTGTAAAGTACACCTTGGCGCTGCTGCCTGCTGCCAGCGGTGCTTTAAGCTGCCTGCTGCCAATAACCGGCGCCTGCGCGTAAGCCCTGCCAAAATCAGGAAGGCTGAACGCCGCCGCGCTGATTGCCGCCGTACCGGCAAGTTTTAAAAAGTCCCTTCTTGTCAGTTTATCCATTGATACGACCCCCTTTAACAAACCATATAATAAAAGCATCAGCATACCTTACGCTTTCATTATAGGTGTTAAAGTGCACTTGCAGTCAACGGCAAAAACTGTGCCATTCTATACAAAAAGGGCTGTTTTAAAAAGTTTCACACATTTATCAGTTCATAATTGGGGTTGCCCATTTTCAGTTCTTTCATGTAACTTAACTGGCGCAGGCCTTCGCGGCTTTCAATGCGCTCAATCAGGTCTTTGTTGTCGCCGCCCGGTTTGTCATAAACCATGTCCACGCACGCCTGGTCAATCGCCAGAATATCCGTTGAAGCAAGAATGCCGATATCGCCGATGGTCGGTTCTTCCGCATCAGGCCCGGCGCAGTCACAGTCTACGGACATACGGCGCATAACGTTAATGTAAACAATGTGCTTGCCGAAAAAGTCCGTTACGGCTTTGCCGGCTTCAACCATGTTTTCCATAAAGGCGGCATTGTGCACACTAAAGCCCTTGCCGTGCTGCATTATTTTGCCAACCTCACCGTCGGCGCAGCCAATGGCAATGTTTTTAAGCGAACCGCCTTAGCCGCCCATGCTATGCCCTTTAAAATGCGTCAGTACTACCATGCTGTCGTAATCCACAAGGCTTTTGCCTACGGACATTTCCGTAAAGTGCTTGCCCCCGCGCACCGGCAGCATTACCGCGCCGTGCTCGTCCATAATATCCACCGGGCAAAAATCCCAGCCGTTGGCCATAATGGTTTCGCGGTGGCGCTCCGTAGTGCTGCGCCCGCCGCCATAGGCAGTGTTGGTTTCAACAATCACGCTGCCGGGAATCTGTTCCTGCACGGCTTTAACAAAACTGCGCGGCAGGAAGTTTTTGCCGCCCTGCTCGCCGGTGTGTATTTTAAGCGCTACTTTGCCATAAATATCGCTGTTGATTAATTTATACAGCTTTACCATGCTGTCTTCATTTATTTTATCCGTAAAATACACTTTGGCGCGGCTTATGCCATCCGCCGCACTGCCTGCCGCAGCATTAACCGGCTGCCCGGCAGTTGACGCTGTCTGCGTGGCCGCGTCGCCAAACTTGCAGCCTGCCAGCCCCAAAACCGTAAAGCCTGCCAGTTTTAAAAAGTCTTTGCGTGAAAGCCTGTCCATATCAATGCCCCCCTTTAAGCCATAACGGCATACAATAAATTTGATTTGCCTAAATTATACCTGCTGGAGCCGTTTCCAAGTCAAGCCTTAAGGCAATAAGTTTTTAATATTTTTCAAATTTATAAGGCAGACTTTACCACCTGCCCAAAGCAGCAAAAAAGAGGGTACGCTAATATTTTAGGCAGCTATTTCGCACTTTATATTAATAAAAAAGAGGACGGCGAAAAGCCGTCCTCAAAGGGTTATGTGTCAGAAGAACTGAAGTTTTAAATTAGAAAGTGAAGATTACTTCGGACCACAAGGTCTGATTATCTGCATTACCTTCACGAGATTCGAAATCAGAATATTTAACACCTGCTACAATGTTCTTGGCAAGAGTTACATTAGCGCCTACATCATAACCTTCGTAGCCATCACCTACACGAGGATCACTATACGGAAGCACACCATATCCACCACTAAAGAAAGTAGGCATTAAGAAGGTTGCAAGCGGACGGTCGCTGTAGTTAGCGTATACGCCCCAGCTGCCCGGCTGAGATGCTTTGGCACCACGGTAAGCAAGACCTACCAAATAACCACTGTCATCGCCATCAACAGTATCGCTGTCGCCATAGAAATAGCTGCCTCTTAAAACAAGATCTTTCGCGATTTCACCGTCAAGAGCAAGTTCCCAGATATCCTGATCTCTCCAGTTATCAGCGTTGTAGTAACGAACATCAGCACCAACTACGCCGATCTGGCTTTCAACGCCTGCTACATAAATGCGGTCGCCATCTTCAAGCAAACCTTCATATACATCTTCTGTATCTTCATCATCCAAGAAATCACCAGAAACAGAGCTATCACTAGCGGCTTTTAACGCCCAGCCAAATACTTTTACCTTATCGCCATAGCTGAGTTTTACACCATCGCCGCGCAGATCCATTACATCACCTTTAACGAAGTCCTGACGGCCTGCTTCCATCTTAACACCACCAACACGGCCGGTTACATATGCCCAGTTAAGATCAATATTATCATCACCTTCAGCATCAGTATAATACTGGCTGTTTTCAAAACGTCCTGTGTAGGTCCAATCTTCATTAATCTGACCATTCAGGAACAAACGGGTACGCAGACGTCCTTCATGACCTTTGCGGTCACCATCAACATCACGATAAGATGCACGAATCTGACCGGTAATTTTTACGTTGTCAGATTTTTTCTCGAGGTTAGCTACGCGAACACCAAGGCTGTCGAGTTCATCAGCAAATTCAGCTGCTAATTTATCAACATTAGCGCCTTTTGCCATTGCTTTTGCTACAATCTGAGCCATTTCATAGCGGGTCATCAGTTTATCTCCGCCGTAGGTGCCGTCGGGATAACCGTCTACAACGCCTTCTGCTGCCAGTTTGTTAACAGCATCATAAGCCCAGTGGCCGGCCGGTACATCGCTGAACGGGTTAGCTGCATATGCGGATGCAGTTACGCCGAGAGCCATAGCCATTGCTAATACTAAGGATTTTTTCATTTTGTTTTCCTCCTTTTAGAAAAACACTTTATATTTTATAAAGCGCGGAGGTACAAATTACCGGCTTTTGCCAAAACTTACGGTGCGAGTCTCCTGGTTTCCTCTACCTGTTTTGCCGCCTGCCTTTAACCTGTGCCTTTTGCGCAATATAACTAAGCCAAGGCTTTGCCCCTGAGGAATTGGCAAAGCCTTAAAAAAGAAGGCGTACTTGCAATACGGAACAGTGAAAAACTCCGGCTAAAACTGCCAAAAGGGATGGAGAAAAATCTCATGTTCCCAACCTTCTTTTCCCGGGCAAAGTAACAACCGGCCTGACCGGCCAGTCTTTCTTCACAGCTTTATTATATAAACGGCCAGTTTAATCTGCAATTTCAATAATTAATGCCAGTTATTAGCAGTGCTTATTAATTGCCGGCGTTTTTCTGCGGGCGGAAGGCTTCTAAAATTACGTTAGCAAAATCCCTAATGTAATTATTGGCGTTGGCTTTTTTCCAAAAGAGGTAGTATTTTATCTGCGCCTGCTTGCCGCCCTGGTACAGCGCCAAAATGCGGATGCCCTCGCTGGGCTTGGTATCGGGCGCGGCGCTGCCGCCAAACAAAAAGCCGTTGCCTGCCGCTGCCATAATGCGCGCTTCTTCTACGCTGCGCGCAAAAACAAAACTGCCTTCAAAGCCCAGCACCTGCGTATAAAAATCCTTTTCCGTTTCACGCTGTTTTTCATCCGCTACCAGAATGCAGGGAATCTGCTCCAAATCTTTCAGCTCGGCGCGACCGCCTTCAAAGCCGCCGTAAACGGAGGATACTTCAATAAAGCACGGCAGCGATACTACCGGCAGCATTTCGTATTCTTCCGATACCACATGCCTTTGCAGGTTAAAGGCTATATCCGTTTTGCCGTCGCGCAGAAGCGCGGCAATTTCGTCATGCGTGCCGCCGCTTACATTCAGGCGCACGCCTGCGTTTTGCTGTTTAAACATGCTTACCGCCTTATACAAACGATCATCGGCAAAGCTGTTAAGGTAACACACTTTCAGGCTGCCTTCCTGCCCGGCAGCAGCGGCAATAGTGCCGTTTTTTAGTTTTTCCGTTTCGCCAAGCAGTTTTTTGCCGTGGCTGTACAGGTATTTTCCGGGTTCAGTCAGCGTAAAGCGGCGTGTGCTGCGCACCAAAAGCTGTACCCCCAGTTCTTTTTCCAGCGACAATATCTGCTGGGATATTGCCGACTGCGATATAAAACATTCTTCGGCCGCTTCTGTAAAGCTGCCGGTGTCCACTACGGTTACAAAATATTTAATCTGCCTCAGCAGCATAAGCCGCCCCTCCTCTCTCAGGAACTGTATTTTTATTGTAAAGTTTTGACTTTACTTTCAGTCAAGCCGTTACGCAAATTTTTCAAAAACTTTTCTTATTTTTGCTACAAAGCCTTGCCTTGCCGCATAAAAGCATGTTTTTTTTAATTATTTACTATCATATACAACAGACTAAACTCAAAACAAATTGTATTTTTAATGCTATTTATAAGAAATTTTTATGAACATTTTTCAACAGCCCTTGACTTAGAGCCGTCTTCAACTTTTATAATAAAGGCGTAAAAACAAATCCTGCCCAGGGCAGGCTAAAAAGGCAGGGATTATTATGAAAAAAACAGCCAGAATTTTGCTTGCGCTTTGCGCTTGCATGCTTATAGGAGGTAATGCCGCTATGGCACAGGACAGAATGGAAGAAAGCTCCGCCACCGTTAAAGCCCTTTACGGTGCGGAAAATCCGTGCAGCATTAAAGGTGCGCCGGAACTTGGCGAGATTATGCAGAAATTTATTTACAGCGATGTGAACAATCAGGTAAAAATGCCTTTGGCGCAAAAAGAGCTGCTGACGCTGGTGGTTTTAACTGCCAACAATACTCCGGAAGATATCGGCATTCACGTTAAAGGCGCGTTAAATGCCGGGGCAACGCCCGAAGAAATACGCGAAACCCTTTACCAGTGCACGCCTTATGTTGGTTTTGCACGCAGCAAGGCCGCGCTAATTGAAATGCAGATTGCTTTTGAAGAAACAGGCGTAAAACTGCCGCTGGAAAACCAGGGCACAACTACCGACGCCGACCGCATTGCCAAAGGCGAACAAACGCAGGTTGACATTTTCGGCGACCGTATGCGCGGTTTTGCAAATTCCGGCAAAGGCGACCAGGCTCACATTAACAACTGGCTCAGCGGCAACTGCTTTGGTGATTACTACACCCGCAAAGTGCTGGATTTAAAACAGCGCGAGCTGATTACCTTTACCGCAATTATCACGCTCGGCTGCTGCGACCCGCAAGCCAAAGCACATGTTAACGGCAACCTCGGCGTTGGCAACACCCGTCAGGATTTAATTGACGCCGTTACCGTAGCGCTGCCCTACATCGGCTATCCGCGCACGCTCAACGCCATCAGCGCCATTAATGCCGTTGTACCGGCAGAATAAAAAAGTTTCCCCGTTCCGCAAATAAAAAAAAATCCGCCCGGAGGCGGAAATTTACGAAAGAGGAGCAAAGCATATGAAAACTAAAAAACTTTTATTAGCATTATGCGCATTTATGATTATGGGAGGTAATGCCGTTATGGCACAGGAACAAACAATACCTGAAGAATTTGCAAAAGAAAACATTTTTGGGCTCGGCGAAAAAAACGTGGCTTACCAGCAGTATTTTATCGGCCAGAGCTATTTAAACCCGCTGACCAAAGAACGTGTGGGCACAGCCAATGTAACCTTTGAACCAGGCTGCCGCAACAACTGGCATATTCACCACAAAGGCGGGCAGATTTTACTGGTAACCGCAGGCCGCGGCTACTACCAGGAATGGGGCAAACCCGCGCAGGAACTTAAACCCGGCGACGTTGTAAACATTGCGCCCGAAGTTAAACACTGGCACGGCGCCGCGCCGGACAGCTGGTTTGCGCACATTGCCATTGAAGTACCGGCTGAAGGCAGCAGCAACGAATGGCTGGAGCCCGTTACCGACGAAGAATACAGCAAATTAAAATAAACCGCAGTAAACAAGTACGAATAAAGAATCCGCTTACGCAAGTACAACCCCCTCCGCTGTTAAAGCGAAGGGGGTTATTATTATGCCTGCGGAAGCAAATAAAAAAAGCACTGCAATACCGATTACAGTGCTTTGGCTATAAAATAAAAATGGTGATCCACCCGCGACTCGAACGCGGGACACCCTGATTAAAAGTCAGGTGCTCTACCGACTGAGCTAGTGGATCACATCAGTTACTAAAACGTCAAGCCCGTTCCAGCAACAAAATAATTATACAAATTAATCATTGCTTTGTCAAGCATTTTCAATAATTTTTCTGCAAAAAATTTTATGCGCGCTGTAGGTTTCCGGCAGGCCTGCCTGCATAAATTCTTGCACACACAAACGCAAAACACAGCGCAAGAAAAATTATGCCGCCAAACACCATGCTGCCCATTCCCAAAGAAGCTATTATTTCGCCGCACAGCATAGTGCCGAAAGTTGTGCCGAGGTTGGCAGCCGTTAAAAACAGGCCGTTGGCAAAATCAGGTGCTTCCGGCGCAGCAGAGGTAATCCAGTATTGGTTTATGTTTACATTAATGCCACCAATAATGCCCCATGCAAGCGTTAATGCCACCACCGCCGGTGCGTAAGCGCCCGTAAAATACACCGCCATATATACGGCCGCCAGTGCTGGGGCAAACAGCACTGCCGTGCGCAGCGGCGCTTTGGTAAGCATCCTGCCGCCGATAATATTGCCCAGAATATTGGCGCAGCCGTATATAAACAGCACCGCGCTGATATTGTTCCACGAAAGGTGCGTAATTTGTTCAAGATAGCCGGAATAAAAGCCGAATACGCCAAAAACAGCGCCGTTCATAAAAATAATGCCTGCAATAGAAAGCCAGAGCACCGGGCGTTTTAACAACACAAGCTGTTCCTTGCAGGAAGCGCGTACCTCTACCGGCAAACGCGGCACAAAAACAAGCGTTGCCGCAAACGCCAGAAGGTTGCCTGCCGCAAACACCGCCATTGCCGCGTCAAGAGAAAAATTGGCCGCTACAAAGCTGCTTATGGGCACGCCCAGCACCATGCCTGCCGAAACGCCTACAATAACTTTGGCAACAGCTTTTAACCGGTCTTTTTCCGGCACAGAAGCACCGGCAACGGAAAACGCCAGCGAACAGTACACCGGATGCAAAAAGGCAGGCAGCACGCGGGCAGCAAGCGCCACGGCAAAATTATCCGTACACATGCCCGCTATATTGCCAAGTGCAAACAGCCCCAGCACCAGCAGCATTACTTTTTTGCGTTCCATACCGGAAAACAGCAGCGGCATAACCGGACCGGAAAACGCTACCGCCAGCGCAAAAAGGCTTATTAAAAGCCCTGCCTGCGGTATGCTTACGCCAAAGCGTTCCGCCAGAAGCGGCAAAATGCCTATAACGCCCATTTCGGTATTGATAATGCTGAACACGCCAATGGTTAAAATAAATATCATTAAATTACCGTTTGATTTTAACAATGCAGTTTCTCCTTTAAATTTTTATAATTAAAGCCGCTTTAACAAATTTATTATAAAAAACGCC
>OLZW01002570.1_pt1 | contig 11447 bp, 13 predicted proteins | sample 1674281 | NCBI WGS metagenome assembly OLZW01 (sample SAMEA103958157, study PRJEB25191) | human gut metagenome | biome: human-associated habitat [ENVO:00009003]; feature: intestine environment [ENVO:2100002]; material: feces | place: Germany | collected 2013/2015
CAAGCTTACAATTGCTACTTTGTCACCTTTTCTCAATTTTCTTGCATATTGCATACAGACATCCTCTCTCTTTGCTAAAACACTGTCCGCTTTTATACTTCTTCAATTTCATAAATACGTACAATTTTGTCAATTATTGACTTCATATCTTCTACAAGAGACTGGCTACTATATATAATCTCCTCCCTTAATTCATACTTCCTTTTTATCCTTTTATCATTATTATATCTATCAAAGAAATCATAATAATACGCCATATATTCCTCTGGTAACATATTTAATTCTATTACTGGCTGAGCATGCTTGCATGGCTTTCCATTTATAATGACATGGAGTGCTGATGCATAAATGCGCTTCAATTCTAGATAGATAGGCTCGTATAATCCATTTTCATAATCAACACAAACTTCACTTGAATACATACCTTCATTTCTTAATAAGTTCTCAATATCCTTAGTAAGATTTAATTCTCTTATAATTTGTACCGATTCTACTAGTACTTCCTCTTCCCATTCGTTACCTTCGCGGTCAGTATGATAAGCAATACCATCAATAATATTCCCATATATTTTTTCATAAGCTTCTGTAAAAATATCTACAATAATTTGATTAGCTACTGCAACAGGTTTTATATTATTATACTCTTGTATAACTTCATACAAATAATTACACTTATTTTGTATTTCTTCATTTAATCCAAATTTATACGATTCACAAACTACTTGTTTTAAAATGTCCGGTTTTATATTTATCAATATTGACCAGTCAAAAGTTGTATATGTTTTAATTTCATCAAGTAATGGCTGATATATTTGATTTTTGCGTTCAACAGCCATTGATGATTGTTTTTTTCCTTTAATCACACCACCAAACCATCCGCCTATACCACCTATAGCAAGCAGTATTGTTCCTGACACAATATCTTTTAAAACTTCATTCCAATCCATTGTTTTTGCCTCCTGAATTCAAAGCACACACTTTCTTTGTCACTAGACAATTAGCAAATATCCCCTTTTACAATTCTACCAACACATCTTCATCAAAATAATAAATATTCTCTTTCTTATACCCATATTTTGAATCAGGAAATGCTATATGTGGCTCAAAAGTAAAATAATTCATCGCTACAAGTTTCGCCTTATTTCCTTTTTCAATATAAATTCTGTCACTCTTAACTTTTGCAATGGAATGTCCTAGATTACCCATAAAATCAAGATTCACAAATCCGTTTTCAACTATGAACTCATTCATATGATAATATAGTTCTTCAAAAGTGGTTCCTTTTGTAACAAAACGAAATAATTCTGCATGTAACTTATCTTCCATTTGCAAACCACTTTTCCACTCTTGGTTCTGAATTAACTCTATATCATCTACAACCTCACCATTTTCTACAATAATAGTTCTAGCATAATCTCCCCAGATATTACCTACCTGTGGACTTAAATCAATTGTTATAATATCATTATTTTCTATAATTTTATCCGAAGTTGCATATTGCTTTCCAGATACGGAAACCGTTGTTTCATCTCCTGCGAATACAAATGCACCAACATCCCAATACCAGAAAGAGTCTGCACCTAACTCCATCAGTTTTTCCTCACATAGTTTTCGAATATCAAATAACTTCATACCCGGCTTAATAATCTTTTTTATATATGCTATAGTCTGTTTTGCAGTCTGCTGTATCTGACTATAAGATTGCTTTTGTATTTGCAGATATTTTTCAATCAACTTTGGTTGTATCAATGGATAAGTCCAATTTTCTGGTAATTCATCCATAAGTACCACCTTCTCCATCTCGCAATGAAGTTCACCTGAAAATTCTCTTATTTCTGCAAAACATAATAATCCAAATGATTCCTCTCCGTTTTCATTTATACTGTTCTTACCTGTGACAGAATATACACATAGCTGTTCTATATCAAACTTAACGGCACCTGTTTCTTCTTGAAGTTCTCTTTTAGCAGTCTCCAAAATATCTTCCCCTTCTTCACGATGTCCACCCGGAACTTCATATGTATCGCGTTCTTTATGTTTACACATTACCCACTTCCCATTACTCTGTGAAATAATCACTGCAAACTTCAATAAATCGTCATCAACTGTATCATAAAAATTCACTTCTAACATATCGCCTTTCTCCTTCCCACTCTGCCATGAATTCCTCAAGATAGGATTCCATGATAAATTGTCTATGCCAAGCTTTCTCCTTTGCAGCATCCGTATTCATCATATCCTTTAGCAATAGTAACTTTTCGTAAAAATGATTAATGCTTGTAGAATTTTGATTTTGCTGATACTCTTTTTTACTCATATTAATCAAAGGTTTTATCTCCGGATCATAAATCTTTCTACCTTTACTACCACCATAAGCAAATGCTCTTGCAATTCCAATTGCTCCGATTGCATCCAGCCTGTCCGCATCCTGCACGCATTTACCTTCTATCGTACTTGGCACAACTGAATCGTTTCCTGCAAATGATACTTCCTCTATAATCTTACACACAGTTTCAATAATTTCATTATCCACACCGTTGCCTTTCATAAAATCAACTGCCTTTCTCTTCGAAGCATAAGTTTCCGGTGAAAGCTTGGCATCATCTACATCGTGTAATAATGCTGCTAACTGCACAATCTGCATATCCGCATTTTCCTGCTTTGCAATTTCTACCGCCAACCGATAAACCCTAATGGTATGATGGTAGTCATGCCCACTGGAATCAGCAGCAAATATTTGTTTCACATATGTTATAGCATTTTCTATCATAATACCTGTCTCCAATATCATCACAACCCTTCTTTGATATAAAAACCTTGTAATACCAACCAAAAACATTCCATCTATATGTGAATAATATCCATAATAAATCATTTAATCTATACTGTTACAGAATTCCTCGATTTCTTCTCTCCTGCATTCCAAATCTTCCTTATATTCCACCGAACACAAACCAAGTCTATCACAACATTCAATTTCCATATGTCCATAAAAATGTTCTATGGTTGCAATAATCCTCTCACATTCCTTCATTCCCGGTCCAGTTCTTAATACGATAACATATCCCTTCTTACCACTACTTATCTTGGCATGCGGTTCATGTGTGTTACACCACGGAGTGCATCTATCAATAAAAGATTTAAATTGTCCTGGTACATCTGCCCAATACGACGGAGAGACAGATATAACAATATCGGCCCATTCATATTGCTCAATTATCCTATCAACATCATCATTCTGAACACATTTTGCTGTATTATGACAAGTTCTACATCCTTTGCAATATTTTATATCATAATCATCAATACATATGTTTTTAACATCATGTTTCTTTTCCAGACAAGCAGTAACTATATTAACAATTTCTGCTGTTGCTCCATTTCTTACAGGACTACAATTCATTACCAATACTTTCTTTTTGACCTCCGCTTTCATGTACCATATTTTTATATGATATCACATAATCACTACATCATCAATAACAATCGCAATGTCTTGCGATTGTTTCCCAGTTTTTAATATATAATTCAGCTACGTAAAGTGAATCGGGGATATGCAGAGGAATCATCTCCCTCTGCCCTTATTCCATATTTTATCTTCCGCCTTACCTTTATCAACATCTCTGCTAACTGCTTCATCATAAATCCTCTGGAACTCCTCATAAAGCTCATCCCCATCCAGCTTTATCCCCAGCCTTTTCATTACATCCGAGAACAACCATATGCTTCCACTAATATCAACAATATCAAATCCGAATATATCAGCCTTAACAGAATCACTAATATTCTCATAACCACCAATCTCTGATATCCTCCTGACAATCCAGCCAGCTTTGTCCACAGACACTTTTTCTTCAGATTCCATAAATTCACTTTTACCTGTTACATCAGTAATATCTTCATCCATTCTTGCCGTATTTACATCAGACACATTACGAATATCTGGCATTACAGACGTATCGTTCTGATTATTGTCTGGATTCACTACCTCAACATTCGTCTCCGGCTCAACAGCCACATCTTTCTCTGACACAGCCTCCTTTTCCATCCCCGGTATCTCAACATCCCTGTCAGCAACAATCTCCTCATTCTCCGACACCGCATAATACGCCGTATACAAATCTTCTTTCACAATGCCATCTGCAAGCTGCAACTGCTTCTTAATCTCCTTTTTCTCCTGCTTAAGCCCGTCAAGTTCTTCCTGCACTTCCACATGCCATATCTGATATTCCCGGTACTGCTCTTCATTCTTAATACTGCGTTTCCGGCTTGAGCTTTCTCTGTATATCTCATGCTGTCTGTCCTCAATCTGCTGAATCTTTTCTTTCTGCTCACCTATGAAATCCACAAGCTCCACAACACTTTTGATGTCATTATTTACAAGCAGCAGATATTCGTCCTGTAACTGATGAAACCTTTTCAAATCCTCTGTATACTTTGCTCCACCAACCTCAAAACGCTTCTGCTCTACAATCCTTAATCTGTATAGCTTTGCATAAAATTTCTTCTGATATGGGGACAGTTTCGCCCTGTGCAATCCCCTGATATCTGACGAATAAAAGTAAGGCTTTGCCATCCAAGGCATATCCACATGATGCCGTAACATATCTTCTGAAAACATCTCATCCAGTTTTGCAAGTTTATGATAATACTTGAATCCCGGTGCCTGCACTTCCATCCACGCGTCTTTCTTGAATACATATCCAAGTCTTTTCATCAGATATTTAAAATGCTCTACATTCCCTGCTGCATACGCACACATTTTTGCATCCCTGAGAATTATCTCTTTCATTGACATTTCTCTTTCCCACTTGTCCCTGCTGATATTCTTAGGGTTTCTACTGTACTCTGCCGGCATGACGGAAAGTCCCAGCTCATCACAATATTTATTTGTAATAGGCTGGAGATGATTCTTCCAGTTGCTTTTAGGTGAATTGTATTTCTTGCCCGTCGTCATGCTGACGCTATTCCAGATAAGATGTCCATGCATATGCTCCCTGTCAGTATGAACCGCATACACAGCCTCATAATCATCACCAAGCACATCCTTCGCAAAGTGCTCCAGCACATACATTGCCTGCTCTGCCGTCACTTTTTCTTCCGGTGAAAACGATATGATCACATGATACCCCTGCCTTTTACCCGTCTTATTAAAAATGTTCTTTGTCTCCTCCATCTGCTCAAATGCAGTGTCTGGCAGACAGTTGATACCGCCAACCAGTACACATTCTTCTGTCTTATCCGGATTCTGGATATATTCCAAAGCATTCTTCAGGTGCGATGCCGGATTTCTGCCCTCTGATTCCATGATATTCAGGATCTTTGTAATCGCCATACTTCCAGCACCTCCCCGAATGTTTTCTTCACATCATCCAGACTGTTCTGCAGCTTGTCAATGTCGCTGTAATATAACCTCCCCTGTGAATTGCCAAGCTTTACTGCCTGATTAATATTATTTGCAATACCTGCTATGATGCGGATTGCCCTTGCTCTGTCTTCCGGATAACTTATATCAATGTTACCGCCTGTCCGGATCAATTCTCTTATATAGGCACTTGCTGTCATTCCGGTCCGCTTAAGTGCCGCTTTCAGAATATCCATATCTTTTTCTGACAGCTTCACCGATATCTTATAATCTTTCCTGTCAGACTTGTATCTTCTCTTTCCATCTTCCATAATGCCATCCCCTTTCGTATATAAAAATCTCTGTGTTAAACCAATCTCTTTTTATCTGTACCATTGCTTTTTCATCCTTTCTGAAAGTTCTGCTTATAGGTTTTGCACCTCGCATTACATGCTCGGTGTATTTGGCGTTCACGCTACTCATTTTCATGCAAGCATGAAATTCGTAGTGTTCACTGGTTTTGCAAGATGCGGAAAAGGTCGGACCTTTTCCCGAAAAAATATAAACGCCATCAGCGTTTACATAATTTTCCGTCTTGGCAGGAGCACCTGCACCCTGTATATGATATGTGGTGGTTAAAGTACCACCACAATTACTGATATGGCGGCACTTTTTGCCATCACTTTGCTGTTTTAGTGGCGTTTTCCGCCACCACTTTTCCATTTTGATGGCACATTCCGCCACCATGACTTTTTTCTCTCTTATTTGAGTGGTGGCACTTTTTGCCGTCACTTTGCTGTTTTGACGGCGCTTTTCGCCCCCACTTTTGCATTTTGACGGCACTTTTTGCCCCCACACTTTTTCAGCCATGATTTGAGTGGGGGCGCTTTCTGCCCCCATTTTCGTGTTTTGGGGGCGCTTTTTGCCCCCACATTGGTTTCGCCTATTCAGTTATCTCTTTTGCCATTGCATCCGCATCCGATATTACATTTTCTGCTATCTCAGCACCATCTTCCGGCATCTCATTTGTTTCAGGCGGTATATCCACTTCATCCTGTTCACTTATCACAGAAGCCCCAACTACCACTTCATAACCCATTTCTTCTGCAACCTTGCTCCGGTTACGCTGCGGCTCATAATCCGGATTGTAATAATCTTCGTAACCATAGATTTTCTGTTCAAAGTACTTCCTTGGACATTTGCCCCGCATAGTGAAATAACCTTTTGCCTCAAGCTCTGCATTATATTCCTTTATAATTGCATATGCCTTTGTCATCCCGATACCAAGCATCTGGCTTATCTCACCTGCATCTATGAATGCTTCCTTTATACCCTTCATGCAGCTCCTCCTTTCATAAATTGTTATTTTAAATACGTGTTTTCACAAAACAGCTATCCTGTTCTTTACTAAACCGTATTTATAGTTCGTGTTTATCTTAATATCCTTTTCATAATTTGTCAATAGAACTTTTTATAATTACGCACTTGCAATTCGTTTTTGTTTATGTTAAAGTAATCGTACAATCATAAATAAGTCACTTACTGATACGTATTTCATTTAACATCAATCTGATACGCATCTTTACAACGGACTATTTCATATAAAGGAGGGTGAACAGAATGGCTTTCTCTGATTCCATTAAACTTACTATGTCTTCTCCTGAGGAAATCGGAAAGGCAATACAGAAGCAGCGCAGGGCACAAAAAATCACGCAAAAGGAGTTTGCACAGCGGCTTGGTAAATCAGAACGTACTATCCAGAAATATGAATCTGGTGAAATACTATTAAAGATAGATGTTTTAAAACAGATTGCAAATGAATTAAATGTTCCATGGCAGGAGCTTTTATTTGCAAAAGTTACTAATACTCCAAAAGATAATACGACCGCTGAATATCCGGCATATGAATTCCACACTATGTCAGATGTAATCAATGCTCTCTTTGCCATAACTGAACTTACTGATTTCTCATTTGAGCTTACCAATACCAAACCTCCTGAAAATCCTGAATGGACTGCCGGGATCAAGGTTAACGGCAAAGGTGATGGAAAATATGATGCAGACTTCTGTCTCTTTATGGAAAACTGGATAACAAAGAAGAATATGCTTCAGACAGGCAAGCTTTCAAAAGAAAAGTTTGATTCATGGAAATCAGATATGTTAGCATATTATAAGGATTCCAGACTGGATAATGAAACCGATTCAGAAACTGAATAATTGCAGGCTTACACCTTTAGTAAAGAAAAAGCTCCGGCACACTCCTTCTCGCAAAAGGAATAACCGAAGCTATGTAAGTGATTGACCCGAAGGCTTTATAATCACCCTGAACAAGTAGATTATATCATAGCCTTTTGATGATTGCACAACAATTTTACAAAAAGGAGATGATATTTATGCCAGCTTACAAAGATGAAAAAACTGGTAAATGGTTCGCCAAGTTCTATTACACGAACTGGCAGGGAATCAAGAAACAGAAGTGGAAAAGAGGCTTCGCCACCAAAAAGGAAGCTTTAGGATTTGAAAGGGACTTTCTGGAAAAGCAGTCTGCCAATCCTGACATGACATTTCAAAACCTTTATGAAATTTATATGGAGGATATGGCTGCAAGACTTAAGCAGTCAACTCTTCTGACAAAAAAGGCGGTACTACAGACGCATATTCTTCCATTTTTCGGTAACAAGCCGATAAATGAAATCAAAGCCTCTGATGTACGAAGATGGCAGACGAAGCTTATGAGTTCGCCGAATAATTACTCCCAGACCTATCTTAAAAAGATTAACACAGAGCTTAACAGCATCATCAATTACGCCAAGCGGTTCTATGATCTCAACACCAATCCCTGCGGCAAGGCAGGTACCATTGGAAAAGCGAAGGCTGAGGAAATGGATTACTGGACTTACGATGAATATATTGCTTTCCGTGAGGGCGTAAAAGACAAGCCTCTATCGTATATATGCTTTGAAATCCTGTACTGGACTGGTATGCGAGAAGGTGAATTGCTTGCTCTATCACCTGCTGATATTGACTTTGATAACAAGCTAATTTCCATCAACAGAACATATCAGCGAATAGGAGGAAAAGATGTATTTACATCACCTAAAACAAGAAAAAGTAAGCGAAAGATTCCGATTCCGGATTTTCTCTGCCAGGAGCTATCAGACTATATCCAGTCAAGGTATATGCTTGACGCAGATGAAAGGCTGTTCCCGATAACAAAATTATATCTCTCACACGAAATGATAAGAGGTTGTAAAAACACAGGTGTAAAGAAGATACGAATCCACGATATCAGGCATTCGCACGCCAGCTTACTTATTAATCAGGGCTGTGATGCCTTGATGTTAGCAGACAGGCTTGGACACGAAAAAGTATCCACAACACTTAACACATACTCCCATCTGTTTCCACATAAACAACAGGAACTTGTGCATAGTCTGGAATCATTGCAGGCAACAGATTTGCCAACACCTGAGCCACCATCTGATAACCCTCTGCTTGAAGCCGCAGGTATTACCCGTGAAGTGCCTCAGGCTCAGAGCAATGACTCAGATGTAACAATCCTACCTCAGTTTGGACCTTCGTTAGTACCGCCAAATAACGCATCAGGGAAAATCATCCAGATGCCACAAAGAAAGATCATTTAAAAGAAATCCAGCAATCATCAGGATTTCTTGCTATTAAAGTTAATGACAACCAACTGAAAACGATAAAAAAGAGTAGTTGCTATTAGTAGCAAATTAGTAGCAGAGCAAAAGAAAAAGTCTCGGAATCCGCTTATTTAGCGGGTTCCAAGACTTGTAGCTCTTATTCAAACTCTTAATTGTAAAGTTGTTTTGTGGTGTTCGAGATTGCTTTTTGCAGTAGAACGCCGAGAGTTTTGTCTGAATTCTACCTGTTGCGTGGATTTTATGAAGATTGTATTGTCATTTTATTGTCAGCACAATAATTCAACACCTCAACATATAATCCCTAATATGCTTATACCTATTTTATCTTTTCAAGCACAAATGATATTGCGTTTGATATAATTTTTCAAATTCTTCTAATATCAATCTAGTTGCATTTTTTACATTTTGACTTTTACTTGTTTTGCCAAAATAAATATTTGCCAAACGAGATTCAAATGCATCTCCTTTTACATATTTTCTAAAATAATGTGGAAAACCGTATTCAATAATGCAAAATCCATTCATTTCTCCAAATTCGAATCTATACTGTGCCTGAACTTGCCTAAGTATTAGCACATCATGATATGACGGATCAGAAATGTATTCTACATTCTCTAATGTTTCCCCTTTTTCACTGTTAATTATAATATTTTTTACACTTCCATTCATCCATTTTGCAGAATCGGGCAACGGCTGTTTTGATTCCCTATCTGGTCCTATTTCTATATTTTTCACTGCTTCAAACTCTAAAAATCCATTTGGACTGTTATTAGCTATTGACAGCATAAACATAAATCGTTGATTATTACTGAATTCTTTAGCAGATAGCTCTGTTGCATTATCAGAAGTTGCTACTGCACCTTTGTCCTTTAAAAGTTTCACTACATCCTTAACAACTTTTCGATTAATTGCTTCGGTTTCAGATGATGTGAACTCATTTCTAAATGTAATTTCTCTTGTTTTTTCATCTTTTACAATTTCAACTCTTCCTGAAAATTTACTCTCACAATTTGCCCAATCTTTTGTAATATCCTCTCGCAAAATTTCGTATTCTAGAACAAGATTATTTTCAGAGTTCATTGTAAATTGCATATCAGTATTAACAGTATAATTACTTGAATCATCTACTATTTTTTGAGGCTCAATCAAAGAAAGTGGCACTATATCATTTAAATTTTCAGTTGTTGATGATTCGATTTTAGAGGTTCGAAATTTCACACTGTCTTCTTTGGTCTTTTGAAACTCTTGCAATTTTTCAAACTCTTTAGGACTTATTATTGAAAGTGTCAAAAGAGGAATTGACATTTGTTTAGAATTATCGCCAATAAATACCCCACGTTCTGCTAAAATCCCCTTCAAATCAGCCTCACTTATACATGATTTGCTTAACAATGGTTTTAGTTTTTCACCAACTGGAAGCAATGTTTTTATATTTATTTCTTCCATATATTAAATCACCTCATCTCTGAAATCTGGTTTATATGTTATAACCTCAATACTGTTCACAAAATCTGCATTTTCAAAAGAACTTTTTGCCATCAAAACCGCTTCCCTATGTTCAAATGAATTATAATCTGGAAATGCAATTGTAACCTTTGCAGTCCATGTACTAGTTAATTCCTGTGCCAATCCTATCAAACGTTCTAAATACTCTTTGCAAAAAGATTCCGCAACACCAATAAACAATCTTTTTTCGTCACCATTGCTAATTGCCAATGGGATAACATTTGAGTTAACATACTCATATGGCATTTCTTTTCCTCTATATACGCGTTGTATACTAGAATTATTCAATCCCGTATCAATATAAAAAAACTCAACATTTTCCTTACCATATTTTGAACGAGTGTATGATAACAACTGATATAAGAATTGTGCCCTTTTGTTGTCCACCAATGCTATTGTTTCATATACACATTCTTGATTCATATAAAAATTCCCTATTTTGTCTATCACACTTTCATTTTCGCGACCATCTTCACTTCCTCGATCAATCCAAAATATCAGCCCTGATATAACCTTCTTATCTGTATTAGGTATCTTTTTCTTGGCTAATTCGCATGCTGGATAGCACTCCATTGCATACGCCAAATCCAATACAAATTCCTTAAATTTACTTTTCACTCCGCTATCTGTTGCTGGATACCCATCTCTACATTTAACACTTACCAAAACATCTTGTTTAGTGGCATCCCTTAATTGAGATTTATATGTATAGACATAATCAATTCCATGCTTTTGGGGTTCTTTAGAATTTTCCTTTTTATGTTTTTCTTTATGTACACATGGTACCGTCACCCCACTATTTGCATTGTTCCATCCCATCAGCTCAAGAATGTTCTTTACAATTTGTTCTCCATATTCGCCCGAACTTTTCGCTTTTTCACCACCGGCCATTATATTTGCACCTCCTAATCTTCATCATTATAATATAT
>OLZW01002583.1_pt1 | contig 11407 bp, 9 predicted proteins | sample 1674281 | NCBI WGS metagenome assembly OLZW01 (sample SAMEA103958157, study PRJEB25191) | human gut metagenome | biome: human-associated habitat [ENVO:00009003]; feature: intestine environment [ENVO:2100002]; material: feces | place: Germany | collected 2013/2015
GTAACCCTGTAGGCATCTTATCTCCTGCATAGATCATGACGGCAGCAGAGCAGGCACCACCGATCAGGATCTGACCTTCTGCACCGATGTTCCAGAATTTCATTTTAAATGCAGGTGCCAGACCAATGGAAATACACAGCAGTACCATTGTATCTCGTATGGTCTGCCACAGACGGCGATCCGAACCCATTGCTCCATCCCAGATTGCCTTATAGACATCCACCGGATTCATCTTTACCAGGGCAACGATCACCGCTCCGCACACGATCAGTGCAAGGATCAATGCAATGAAACGGATCAGAAGACGTTCCTGCCATCTGGCTTTGTTTCTTCTTTTACTTACCTGTAAGAAAGGTTCTTTCTTCATGCCTGTGTCCCTCCTTTTTCATGCTTCGTCATAAGAATCCCGATTCCTTCTTTCGTTGCAGTTCTTCCATCCTCAATTCCGCTGATTTTACCTCCGCAGAACACTGCAATCCTGTCACACAGTTCAAGAACTACATCAAGATCCTCAATAACACAGACTACTGCAACCCCTTTTTTCTTCTGTTCATTCAGAAGGCGGTAGATCACATGGGAAGTATTGACATCCACCCCTCGAGTCGGGAAAGCTACCAGAAGCACTTTCGGATTCTGGGCAATTTCTCTTCCTACCAGAACCTTCTGCACATTTCCTCCTGACATCTGACGGACAGGTGCAGAAATACTTGGAGTCATGACTTCAAGCTGTTCTTTGATTTTTAATGCCAATGCCTTTGGACCTTTTCGATCCAGGAATGGACTTTTGCCATTGCGATAGCTTCTGAGCATCATATTATCAGTCATATCCATATCGCCCACAAGCCCCATACCAATACGGTCTTCCGGAACAAAAGCAAGGCTGATCCCTGCTTTATTAATGGAGATAGAATCCATTCCTGCAAGCTCAGTTCCTTTTCCATTGTCATCAAGCAGGGTGATCGAACCGCTCTCTATTGCCTGGAGTCCTGCAATTGCCTCCAGAAATTCTTTCTGGCCGCTTCCGGAAATACCGGCAATACCCAGAATCTCTCCTGCATTTACTGTCAGATCAACATCATCCAGAGTTTTTACCTCTTCTTTGTTTTTACAGTTCAGACCTTTGACTACTAATCGTTTCCTTACATTCTCCGGTTCAGGACGGTCGATATTGAGATCTACTCTGCCGCCTACCATCATCTCTGACAGACTCTGTGCATTTGCCTGAGCTGTTTCTACTGTATCAATATACTTTCCTTTTCTGAGGATTGCCACACGGTCTGATAACGCCAGAACTTCCTGGAGTTTGTGCGTGATGATCATAATGGAACATCCATCTTTTCTCATATTTCTCAAAATATCGAATAACCGGTCAGACTCCTGTGGTGTCAGAACTGCGGTCGGCTCATCCAGGATCAGAATCCTCGCGCCACGGTAGAGCATCTTTATGATCTCAACTGTCTGCTTCTGGGAAACGGACATTTCGTAGATCTTCTGTGACAGATCCAATTCAAAGCCATATTTATCTGCCAGCTTCTGAATATCCTCTGTGATTCTCTTCATGTCCAGCTTTCCCTTTCCCGGAAGTCCCAGAACAATATTCTCTGCTGCTGTCAGTACATCTACCAGTTTAAAATGCTGATGTACCATACCGATTCCCAGTTCATAGGAATCTTTCGGTGAACGGATCGTTACTTCTTTTCCATTTACAAAAATATGTCCTTCATCCGGATAATAAATTCCATAGATCATATTCATCAGAGTTGTCTTTCCGCTTCCGTTTTCCCCCAGAATTGCAAGAATCTCCGATTTTCTCAGTGTGAGATCTACATGATCATTCGCCTGGACCGAACCAAAACTCTTGGAAATATCTCTAAGTTCAAGTGCATAGTTTTCTCCCACTATCGTTTCCTCCTTTTATCTAATGATATCCAATCTACAGTAAAAGTCCTGTCTCTTTGACTGCCGGTATCATTTAATCCTACTTCTGAATTATGGAATTGCTCTCCTGTATACTCCATAATACAGCAAAAGAAACCTTCTGTCAGAAGACTTCAAGACTTCTTTTGCACGTACGATATGAAAACAGCAGAGCTGCCGCCCGGGCAGCCCTGCTGTCGTAAATTGCTCCGCGCTTTGCAGCTCCAGCAATTTTCTTATTCTGTAATAGATGTAATTCCATCAATCGCAATATCAAATGCAGGTGCGGAACCATATTCAGATTCATGGAAGTATCCGTCAGAAATGTACTCTGTATCACCCTTCTTATAAGTATCAAGTTCCTTGCCGTCTACTGTAAATGCAGATGTATCAAATACATGAAGGGAACCATCAATGAGCGCATCTTCCACTTCTTTGACCTTTTCTTCTGTACCCTCTGCTACAGTTTTGTCATTGAGAGCTGTGATCTTATCTGCACCTTCCGCAAATCCTTTACACCAGTCAGTATCAATTGCTGTGCCGTCAAGCATACACTGTACTGCGTATGTATAATATACACCCCAGTCCATAGATGCAGAAGTAAGTGCTGTGTTCGGAGCAACAGATGTCATATCAATATTATAACCTACACACGGAACTCCTGCTGCTTCGCATGCTGTAGGAGCACCTGTTGTATCTGCATGCTGGCTGATCAGTACACAGCCGTCAGAGATCAGAGCATCTGCGCACTCTTTCTCAAGGTCAAAGCTTGCCCAGCTGTTTGTATATTTTACTTCCATTGTTACAGACGGGCATACGCTCTTCGCGCCAAGATAGAAAGCTGTATAACCGGAGATAACCTCTGCGTATGGGAATGCACCTACATAACCCATCTTGCATGCGTCTTCTTTTACTGTGCCGTCCTCGATCATTTCATTCAGTTTCAGACCTGCAACTACACCTGACACGTAACGTGCTTCATAAATATTTGTAAAATAGTTATGCATATTGGAAAGTCCGCTGGATGCAGCCTGTGTTCCTGTTGCATGACAGAACTGAACCTCCGGATATTCCCCTGCCGCTTCCAGTATATAAGTCTCATGTCCAAAGCTGTTTGCAAAGATGATCTGACATCCCTGATCTGCAAGGTCTGCTGCCGCATCATAGCATCCTTCATCTTCACCGATGAGAGTTTTCTCAATAATCTGAGAATCGTCAAGACCAAGCTTCTCTTCCATCTCATCAATTCCTTTCATATGAGCAGCCGTGTAACCTTCATTCTCATCACCGATATAGATCACTCCTACTTTCAGGTCCTCTTTTGCAATCCCTTTGCCTTCATCTTCTGCAAATACCGGTGCACTCATGGAAACCGCCATTACTGCTGCAAGTCCAATTGCCAATGCTTTCTTCATTCTTCATTCCTCCATTCTTTCTATTTGTTTTCTGATTCCTGCTACGGAACAAAAGAGGCACAACTTTCTGTGTTATGCCTCCTTGCAAGTATCTTTACTATAACCGTTTATGTCTGAATTGTCAATAAATTCAGCAAAAACGCACTTTCTTTTTGATACTCTTATTTTTTTTGTATATTAACAGACTATTTTCCATCATACAAATGCCTGTATTTTGGCAGGATAATTTCTCTGCTCGGACAGACATTCACATGTCCATCAGCTATTTGTAATCTGCAGGTAAAGTAAGCAAATGCTAACTTAATATTATTTTATAATGTATCTGATTTTATACTTGTAATTCAGACAAAGATATATTAAAATGTATGCAGAACCCCGAAAGGGGCCTAAAACGTTATTACGATAAGGAGGATTCTAATTATGGCATATGTAATTTCAGACGAATGTGTAAGCTGTGGAACATGCGAAAGCGAATGTCCTGCAGAAGCTATCTCTCAGGGAGATGAGCATTATGTAATCGACGCTGATGCATGCTTAGACTGCGGAACATGTGCAGATGCATGTCCAACAGAGGCTATTCATCCAGCAGAATAATTCATGATTTCAAAACAGCTTCATCTCTGTTTACCGCAGAGACGAAGCTGTTTTCTTTATGGATAACTTTTACAAATGTTTTCTTCTGATCCTCCTGCTTCTTTTTTCCAGTGCTGCAGCAGCCTCTTTTCTCGCAAGCTGTCTGTTACGGATCGTTTCATCCAGATCCCGGCACTGGTCTTCTCCCTCTTTTTTCATATGTAGCTCCTGAGCGATCAGACGTTCCATGATTTTCTGAAATTCAAGTATTTTTTCCCTCTCAGGCTGTTCATCTTCAAGAAGCTTCACTTTGCTCGCAGTAGTCCCGGGTGCAGTCCTTGAAATTCTTGGAACCAGTTCTTTGATCGCTCTCAGGGCAAGTCCTCTTTTCTTTAGTTCCTTTATATTAGCCAGAAGCGTAATATCATTTCCTGTATAGTAACGATGTCCCTGCTCATTCCTGCATATCCTCAGTTCCAGTTCTTCCTCCCAGTACCGGAGGACCGATGCCCTCACGCCAAGGATTTCTGCGGTCTGAGTCACAGTATACCGCTGCTCCATGCTGCCCCTCCTCCTTTTGAGTCCATTTTTTCATCAGAAACCACTGATGCATATCAACAACTCAATCTATCACCTGATATCATTGAACCACTGCACTGTAAAAACAGCTGTCATAATCCTGATATCATGTATATTTATTATAAAACGCCATAGCGAGATTGCAAGAAGTTTCGATTGACAAACTTCCCTATAAAACTTTATTTTGACACAAAAAACAGGGAAACAGTACCGGATTCTCCCCCTGATACTGTTTCCCTGTGAAATTTTTCTATAGCAATCCTCGTAAATAATGCATTTAAGACAATTCAGCAGGATTTCACACTCTGATGGGCTGGATTAAGATGCATTATTTTAGAGGATTGCTATAAATAAAAACATAATAAAAACCATATCCCGGATTTTCAGAGACTAAGCATCTGTTGCTTTATCATGAAATCCCGGATATGGTTTTTATGGTTATCTTTATGCTTCCTCTTCTTTTGGAAGAAGATTTCTCATACTTCTTAAACTGATAGTCAGTGTTGACATGTTATGAAGCAGTGCAGATGTTGTAGGCATAATGATACCTGTAACTCCAAGTGCGATCAGACCACCGTTTATACCGATAATAGTTCTGTAATTATTGTGGATACGCTTCATCAGCGCTGTACTCAGTCTCTTTAACGTAACAATCTCATGGAGATTATCTGCAGAAATTGTAACATCTGCGATTTCACGTGCAATAGCTGCGCCATCACTGATAGCAATTCCCACACTTGCAGAAGAAAGTGCCAGTGAATCATTGATCCCATCACCGATCATAATAACTTTATGCCCCAGTTCTTTTTCTTTCTCTACAAAAGATGCCTTATCTTCCGGCAGAACTTCGGAGTAATATTCATCTACGCCTACACGTTTCGCAATAGCTGCTGCTGTACGTTCACTGTCACCAGTCATCATTACGACTTTTGTAATGCCGGCTTCTTTTAATTCACGTACTGCATCTGCAGCCTCTTCACGAAGCGGATCCTCTACACAGATAACTGCTGCAAGTTTTCCTTCGATTGCAAGATACAGGTGAGAACATTCTAATGGCAGGTGTTCAAATCTGTCTTCCATTCCTTCCGGAATTACACACTTTTCATCTTCCATTACGAAATGCCAGCTTCCGATCACTGCCTTTTTGCCTTCAATAGTTGTAGAAATACCATGAGCTACGATATATTCTACTTTTGAATGCATTTCCTCATGAACAAGATGTTTCTCTTTAGCTGCATTGACAACTGCTCTTGCCATGGAATGAGGGAAATGTTCCTCCATACATGCTGCAATACGCAGAAGCTCATCTGAACTCAGCTCTTCACTGAAAGATACCACATCTGAAACTACAGGCTTTGCTTTTGTAAGTGTACCTGTCTTGTCAAATACAATAGTCGTGGCATCAGCCATTGCTTCCATATATTTACCGCCCTTTACAGTAATACTGTGAGTACTTGCCTCACGTATAGCGGATAATACGGAAACAGGCATGGCAAGCTTCAGTGCGCAGGAGAAATCTACCATAAGTACCGCAAGGGTTTTCGTCATGTTTCTGGTAAGCAGATAAGTTATCCCTGTACCTGCAAGAGTGTATGGCACAAGTCTGTCTGCAAGATGTTCTGCATTACTTTCCACAGAGGACTTCAACTTCTCAGAATCCTCGATCATGTTGACGATCTTCTCATAGCGGCTGGAACCTGCTGCTTCTTTAACCTTAACAGTGAGTTCGCCCTCTTCCAGAACAGTTCCTGCATAGGCAAAGCTGCCTTCTGCTTTACGTACAGGCGCAGATTCACCTGTCAGAGAAGTCTGGTTGACCATTGCTTCTCCTGCTGCAACATCTCCGTCAAACGGAATCACATTACCCATATGTACGCGTATCAGATCACCTGCTTTAACAGAAGAAGCAGATATAAGAACCTCCTGTCCGTCTTCATTTACAAACCATACTTTCTCTGCATTGATAGACATGCTTCTTGCAAGGTCATTGACGGATTTCTTATGTGTCCATTCCTCAAGGATCTCACCGATTCCAAGCAGGAACATGGTGGAACCTGCAGTATTGAAGTCACCGCGGAGCATAGATACACCGATTGCTGCTGCATCCAGAACAGGTACCTCCAGTTTTCCCTTAATCAAAGTACGTACACCATGATAAATGTATTTCACTGATTTCACTGTAGTGATCGCTACACGTACCGGGTATGGCAGAAACATTTTATTTAATGTACGCATTACTACAGAGTTGATCAGTTTTTCTTTATAGGTTTCGTTTAATTCACGTCCGGAATTCTCAAGTGCTGATTCAGATACCTGAGCAGTTTCATAGGAAAATCTGCTCAGTAAACGAATCAGCCCATCTCTGCTGCCGGTATAGACAACAGCGACATCCTGAGTTCTTACATAAACCGATGCCTTGCTGATATTTTCCTCTTTCTCCAGATAACACTGCAGAATATCCGCCTGTCTGTAGGTCATGTGTTTCTGCGCAAGGTGGATACGAATTCGTCCTTTTATTTCATGCTTAATAGCAAATTTCATTATTCCTCGCTGCCTTCTTCTGTTTCTTCTGTCTCTTCTTTGAAATCTGTTGTCTCTTCTGTTTCTTCTGCTGCTTCGTCAGCTGTATCTTCTACCACTTCCTCAGCTGCTGCTCTGTCTTCGTTGATCTGCTGTGCTTCTGCATAAATATCCTCAGCATTCTCCTGAATTGCGGAAGCTGTTTTCATTACACATGCCTTTGCACGTAAAACGGCTGCTGTGCAGTTTGTGTATAATTTCTTTGCATCTTTACTTGTAAGAATCTTGATACCTGCTGTACCGAAAGCTACTCCTGCTGCAAAGATTCCTGTTTTTTTACCGTCAAATTTAATCATTGATGTATCCTCCTGTTGTGATTTTTAATTTATTGTAACCACTCAGCATCCTTTCGGTGCTGAACAGTTATGAACTGTTTTCAGATAAATATGATGGGCAAACGCATTATTGCGACATCAGCTTATTTATATTTCATGTATTATACAGCCAAAATTTCTATATTTCTACTTTTTTCTTCTTGTTGAGAAATGTTCTCATTTCAGACATGTTAAGAAGGTTACCGGAAACCGTATTGCCAAAAGAGAGTAAAAAACTGAAGAAATATAAGAAAGCCACCGGAAATTATACTCTTCAGTATTTCCCGGCGGTCATCAGTTCGTTCTCTATTTAAATTTTTACTTGTTTTCAATGTTTAAAATCACAGGAATTTACGAACATCCGCTCGATTTCCTGTTTGTCAATGTATCCACAGGCCTTCAGTCCTGTCAGAACTACATTGTTAAAACTGTCTTTTGATAATTTCTGGACTGTATTGTCATCCAGCTCAATGGTGCATACACTTTCATCTTTACAATCCGGATTTCTCACGATTTTATACATATTTCTTCTGCTGATCGCACCAATTTCTTCCAAAAGATTTACCATACGGTAAACCGTAGCTGATCCGATGCCCGGATCCAGGCGGGATGCATTGTAATAGATTTCTTTACAGCAGGAACACTCATTTTCAAGAATGACTTCCAACAGCATTCTTCTCTGTTTGGTAATCCTGCATCCTCGCTTCTTTAATTCCTGGATTACAACATCTTTCTGCATTCGGGTTCTCTGGTAATTGGGCTCTTTACAATTTTCCTGTCTCTGTAATGCTGCTGCTCCCAAAATCACATCATCCTTCCGCTTGTTAATTTCTGTTTCCTGACATATGGCTACTGTTTGGCATCAGGTTTCAGTAATATGCCTGATTCTCAATGGCACCCTCTGCAGTGGCTGCAGTCTCCGCCACATGATGACTTGCCGCTTTTTTTGTCTCTGACGATTCCTCTTATGATCAGTCCGACAATTAAAATCAAAATTGCTCCTACAATCAATGTTCCCATAAATGACACCTCCTGCTTTATATCATTATCATACACATATAATCACTATACTGCAATCTGATAATCAGCAGTCCACTAACTGTGAAGATACGTTACTGTTCACTTCGTTCTCAGTAACACGCTCCGCGATGAAAAAGGTATGAAACAGTTGCAATTCTGTTTATCAGAACCCGCACCACCAGATGGGACGCAGGCTCTGATCTTATTACTGTTTTATCTGGCTTTTGCCATACCCTTTACCTTTACATTAAGGCTGCCGCTTTCCTTATAAGGTCTGAACAGCAGATATAAAAATCCGATGATAATTGCGAATGCAACCACTGTCCAGATACCGAAACCGCCGCCTGTAACCAGTGTACCGATCTGATAGATACACAGAGACACAAGATATGCAAGTCCACACTGATATCCGATTGCAAATAAAAACCATTTTGTATTGTTCATCTCTCTCTTGATCGCACCCATAGCTGCGAAGCAAGGAGCACAAAGAAGGTTGAATACCAGGAAGCCGTAAGCTGCGATCGGTGTCATGGCTGCTGCCAGGTTACCCCAGATCTCAGCACCGTCTTCTGCAACTTCTGCGAATCCATAAAGCATACCAAATGTAGCTACTACATTCTCTTTTGCGATCAGACCTGTAACAGCTGCAACTGCCATCTTCCATCCTTCGCCGGCTTTTGTCCAGCCAAGAGGTGCAAAGATCCATGCGATTGCTGTACCGATCTTAGAAAGGATACTCTCGTTAAGTTCTTCAACCATACCGAAGCTTCCGCCTTCCCATCCGAAGCTCATTAAGAACCACAGAATGATTGTTGAAAGAAGGATGATTGTTCCGGCTTTCTTAATGAAGGACCAGCCTCTTTCCCACATACTTCTTAAGATATTGCTGACTGTTGGCCAGTGGTATGCAGGAAGCTCCATAACGAACGGAGCCGGATCACCGGCAAACATTTTTGTTTTCTTTAAGATGATACCGGAGCAGATAATTGCTGCAATACCGACAAAGTAACAACTTGTTGCAACCCATCCGCTGTTTCCGAAGAATGCACCTGCGATCATGGCAATGATCGGAAGTTTAGCTCCGCAGGGAACGAATGTAGTTGTCATGATTGTCATCTTTCTGTCACGGTCATTCTCGATCGTACGGGAAGCCATAACACCTGGAACACCGCATCCACTGCCGATAAGCATTGGAATGAAGGATTTACCTGAAAGACCGAATTTACGGAAAATTCTGTCCATGATGAATGCTACACGAGCCATGTAACCACAGGACTCAAGGAATGCAAGGAATGCAAACAGTACAAGCATCTGAGGTACGAAACCGAGAACAGCTCCCACACCGGCTACAATACCGTCAAGGATCAGTCCCTGTAACCATGCTGCACAGCCAATCGCATTCAGCCCTGATTCAATTGCCGGAGGAATGATCTCACCAAACAGAACATCGTTTGTCCAGTCAGTTACGAAAGCACCAACTGTAGTTACAGATACATAATATACGATAAACATTACAACTGCAAAGATCGGCAGTGCCAGCCATCTGTTGGTAACAATACGGTCGATCTTATCAGATGTGGAAAGCTTATCTTTTCTTGCCTTAGTCACACACTGACCAATGATAGAAGAAATATAAACATATCTCTCATTTGTGATAATACTTTCTGTATCGTCGTCAAACTCATTTTCCATTTCTTTGATCTCGGCAGATACATTTACGGATGTATTCATCTGCTCAATGATCTTGTCATCTCTTTCAAGAAGCTTGATTGCGAAGAATCTCTTCTGTTCTTCCGGTACCACACCGGTCAGTTTAATCTCAACTGCTCCGATGATCTCTTCTGCTTTATCGCAGAATTCATGGACAGGTGTTACTTTCCGGTGGCTCTGGGCAATGGAAACTGCCTTGTTTGCAGCTTCTGTGATTCCAGTTCCCTTCAGAGCAGAAATAGTAACAACTTCACAGCCGAGTTTCTTTTTCAGTTTATCAATATGTATTGTATCACCGTTTTTCTCAACGATATCCATCATGTTGACTGCCATGATGACCGGAATCCCAAGTTCCAGAATCTGTGTTGTAAGATACAGGTTACGTTCAATATTGGTACCATCAACGATATTGATGATCGCATCCGGTTTTTCCTGAAGAATGTAATTTCTTGCAACTACCTCTTCAAGTGTATATGGTGATAAAGAATAAATACCAGGTAAGTCAGTGAGGATCACATCCTTGTGTCCCTTCAGCTTACCCTCTTTTTTCTCGACGGTTACACCTGGCCAGTTTCCTACAAACTGATTTGAGCCGGTCAGTGCATTGAATAATGTCGTTTTACCGCAGTTCGGATTACCTGCGAGTGCAATTTTTACTGACATAATCTCTCTCCTCTGATTTCTTGATCACTTTTATTTTGATCGCTTTATCCAATCTTTCTACTGCTGATATCATTTATCATTCTCAACAGTTATTAGTCATCACTAATACTTAACTTTCGTCAACTATTAGACAAGGCTAATTGTTAGAAAGACCTAACATGATGTCAAAAAAATTATTCCACTACAATCATTTCGGCATCTGCTTTACGTAAGGATAATTCATATCCTCTTACAGTTACTTCTACAGGATCTCCCAGAGGTGCAACTTTTCTTACATAAATTTCCACGCCTTTAGTAATTCCCATATCCATGATTCTTCTCTTGACCGGACCTTCACCGGTAAGTTTCTGGACTTTAACGGTCTCTCCAACATGAACTTCTTTTAATGTCTTCAAGTTTCTTTCCCTTCTTTCCCCGGAGCGTGTCTGAAAAATCATTTCCACAATCTATACGCTCTGGAATTTTATTTTTCTTTCAGGAAGAAATTATGGTTCAGACCATAATTTTGCTTGCCATATCTTTTCCAATGGCAACCCTGGATTCTTTAACATTAACGATCAGGCTTCCGTTAATCTCAGAAACAACCGTGACAACTCCTCCTACTACGAAGCCGAGCTCCTCAAGATGTCTCTTCAC
>OLZW01002589.1_pt1 | contig 11392 bp, 8 predicted proteins | sample 1674281 | NCBI WGS metagenome assembly OLZW01 (sample SAMEA103958157, study PRJEB25191) | human gut metagenome | biome: human-associated habitat [ENVO:00009003]; feature: intestine environment [ENVO:2100002]; material: feces | place: Germany | collected 2013/2015
AAAGGCTATTTTGACTGGTGCATGCTGGATGCCAATCCACATATGGGTGGACATTTCGTTTGGAGCTACAATGACTATGCACGGGGCAGCCAGGATGAAACGATGTATAGCGGTGTGGTGGATATCAACCGGTATCCGAAATTCAGCTACTTCATGTTGCAGAGTATGAGGGACAAAGCAGTTTCACAACCCGGATTGTATGAAGGGCCGATGGTCTTTATCGCTTCCTATAATGCTTCGGGAGATTTCGCCTCGTCTACAACAGATATAACGGTTTTTTCCAACTGCGACGAAGTCCGTCTTTATCGTAATGAGAAGTTGATCGGAACTCAGACACGGGAAGAACGGACACCTCTGTTTCGTTCGATTGTCGAGAAAGGCGGCAGTCCAATGTTCGTCTTTAATGCCGGGGAATATGAAACTGGAACGTTAAAGGCGGAAGCGCTGGTTGACGGAAAGATTGTGGCAACCCACAGTGTGAGCACTCCGGGAAAAGCCGATCGTCTGGTTGTGGACATTAAGACGGATGGCATTGTTCCTGTTGCCGACGGCTCGGATATGATTCCTGTCTACTTTAAGGTCTGTGACAAGAACGGTTCTTTGATCTACAACTCTGGACAGGAAATCCGGATTCTGGTGTCTGGTGAAGGAGTGCTGGTCGGAGATACGATCAGCCGTATCGGTATCAATCCTCAGAAGGTGGAAGGTGGCGTTGGTTTCGCATTTGTCCGCACGACGAAGAAAGCCGGTAAGATTACGGTGAAAGCGACAGCAGAGGGTTTGTTCGCCGGTGAAGCGGAAATCAGCACGAAGCCGTTTGAAGGGAAGTCTCTGCCTGATGGAAAACATGCTTTGTTTACGGGGAAGGAGGAAGACAATGTTGTGGTAAAACCTTCTTCCTGGCAGAAGCGTATCTTGGAGAAACCTCGTCTGAAAATCGCGTCGGTTCAGGTTGGAAGCAGCCAGGACGGGTATCCTGCTTCCAATATAATCGACAATGACGATCATACTTGGTGGATTGCCGGAGAAGACCGGTTGCCACAGGTAGTCACTTTGATGCTGGACCGTCCGACATACGTGGCTGCCAGCCGTATCCTTTTCCAGAAAGACAGTTCTTCCTATAAGCATAAGGTAGAGACTTCTGAGGATGGCGAACGGTGGGAACTCTTGTATGAGCGTGAATGTACGGGCTGGGAATTTAAGCCGATGACGGTTGACCGGGAAGTGAAATATCTCCGCTTGACAATCGAGAATGTTTCCGAAGGGCGTGCCGGCCTGGGGGAAATCTCGCTCTATTAATATATTATATAATGTATAACACGTCTAATCTGAATAGCATGAAAAGAATAGTATATATGTTGGCAGTCCTGTTCTACGGGACAAGCCTTTTTGCACAAGACAAGCCGTTCGACATTGAGCATGCGCCGGCTCCTTTGTTCCGTTGTCCTATCTATGACGGCCCTACCGACCCGACGCTCGAATGGAACACGGAGCGGCAGGAATGGTGGATGTTCTACACGCAACGCCGTGCCAATGTCCCTAACTTGCAGGAAGTGGCCTGTGTATATGGCAGTAAAGTCGGGATCGCGGCAACCAAGAACAACGGTAAAAACTGGTATTATGTCGGGACAGCGAACCTGCCGGAACCCATGCAAGGACAGAGCACTTTCTGGGCTCCCGATGTGTTCAAGCATAAGGACACTTATTACATGATCGTGACCTTTATCCCCGGTATTCATCCTTTCTGGGGAGGTGATGCCCGGCTTGTCTTTTACAAAAGCAAGGATCTGATGAACTGGGATCTGGTGGAGGAAATAGAAGGTACACATGGTTGTATCGACGCTTCGGCGTTTCAGATGCCGGACGGAACATGGAAGATGTGGTACAAGACTCCCGATTCCAAGACGAATACGGGTGTGAGCAAGGATTTGACGACTTGGAAGGTAACCGGCAAATGTGAGATTGACGATGTCCCGCATGAGGGGCCGATCGTCTTTTATTGGAAAAATAAATACTGGAACATCATCGACGAATGTAATCTGGGATATGTCGGCTTGCACTGTTACGAATCGGACGATGCGACTAACTGGACCTATAATTCGACAATCCTGAACAAACCGGGCCTCCGTCCGGACGATTTCGACCAGGGAAGGCATTGCGATGTCGTTGTGATCGGAGACCGTGCTTTTATTTTCTATTTCACCCATCCGGGACGGACGTATAAAATGGACGGTATGGAAGTGGAAGAAAATACTTGGAACTATCATCGTGCCTCTATCCAGATAGCCGAATTGGAATATGTGGATGGAAAGATTGTTTGCGACCGGGATAAGTATGCAAAGAAAGTCCCGTCACCTATCGAGCGGAAGAAGAAGTAAACGGGAATAAAAAGAGGTATAAAATGAAAATAGATCGTTTGTTTGTTGTTTCTTTAGGGGCAATCACCGGATTGGCTTCTTGCTCGTCCGGCCAGGAGGAAGAGGCGCAAAGACCGAATATCCTGATCCTGCTCGCGGATGATGCCGGATATGCGGATTTTGGATTTATGGGGGCGACGGATATCCAGACACCTAACATCGACCGCCTGGCAGCCGAAGGGTGTATCTTTACGGATGCTCATGTGGCGGCGACGGTGAGCAGCCCTTCGCGATCCATGATGCTGACGGGCCGCTACGGACAACGCTACGGATATGAATGTAACCTGGATAAGCCGGGAGATGGCCTTCCTGACGATGAAGAATTGCTTCCGGCTTTGTTGAAACGGTATGACTACCGTACGGGCTGTATCGGAAAATGGCATTTGGGCTCCGAACCCTCCCAGCGTCCGAATGCGAAAGGCTTCGATACGTTCTACGGGCTTTTGGCCGGCCATCGCTCTTATTTCTATGATCCTGAAACCAGTGATAAGGATGGCAACCTGCAACAATACCAGTACAACGGGCGGAAACTGTCTTTCGACGGTTACTTCACTGATGAACTGGCTTCTAAGGCACAGCTGTTTGTTACGGAGAGCGAGCAGCCCTTTATGCTGTATATGTCCTTTACCGCTCCCCATTCTCCCAATGAAGCGATGGAAGAAGATTTGGCGCGTTTCGAAGGACAGCCCCGCCAGAAGTATGCGGCTATGATGTATGCGCTGGATCGTGGTGTCGGCAAGATTGTGGACGAACTGAAAGCGGCGGGCAAGTTCGACAATACGATTATATTCTTTTTGAGCGACAATGGCGGTTCCACGACCAACCAGTCCTCCAACCTTCCGTTGAAAGGCTTCAAGGGAAATAAGTTCGAAGGCGGACAACGGGTTCCGTTCTTTGTCGTTTGGGGCGATCGTTTCAAGCGGGACCAACGTTTCACCGGGCTGACTTCTTCGCTGGACATTTTTGCCACAGTGGTGGATGCGTTGGACATTCCGGAAGAAGGATTGCACAAGCCGATCGACGGTGTCTCCCTGTTACCGTATCTTTCCGGGGAAAAAAGCGGTAATCCGCATGAAGCCTTATTCTGGCGTAAGATGGATACACGGGCCATCCGTTCCGGTTCGTACAAGTTGATCATTACTCGTGGTGTCGATTCCGTCCTGTATAATATGGATCAGGACGTGGAAGAGATGCACGACCTTTTATCTTCCGAGCCGGAGAAAGCACGGGAACTCATGGAGCAGTTGAGCGAATGGGAGCAGGCCTGTTGCAAAGATCCCCTTTGGATAGAAGAGGGTTGGGCCGAAATCACAAACGGCCTGCATGAACGTTTGATGAAAAACAAGATAAGGACGGCACAGGATCTTTGATAAAAAAGCCTCGGCATAAAGTCGAGGCTTTTTTTATGGATAAATTGTATCTTTGCAGCCATAAAAGAGAAAAAATATGATTTCTGTTGAAGGACTTACAGTTGAGTTTGGCGGGTTTACGCTTTTTGATGATGTTTCGTTTGTGGTAAATAAGAAGGATCGTATCGCACTGGTGGGAAAGAACGGTGCGGGAAAATCGACGATGCTGAAAATATTTGCCGGCTTGCAGTCTCCTACCTCCGGGACGGTCAGCGTACCGAAGGAGACGACGATCGGTTATCTTCCCCAGCAGATGAAGCTGGCGGATACACAGACGGTACGCGAAGAGGCGGAACATGCCTTCGAGCATATCCATGAGATGGAAAAGGAGATAGAACGGCTGAACCAACAACTGGCCGAGCGGACAGATTATGAAACGGAATCGTATCAGAACCTCATAGACCGTGTCACGCATCTGACGGAACATTTCCAGATGATGGGCGGAAACAATTACCATGCCGAGTTGGAACGGACGTTGATCGGCTTGGGATTTAGCCGTGAGGATTTCGACCGGCCGACCTCCGAGTTCAGCGGGGGATGGCGCATGCGTATCGAGCTTGCCAAGCTCCTGCTCCGCAAGCCGGATGTCCTGCTGCTGGACGAGCCGACCAACCATTTGGATATAGAGTCCATCCAATGGCTTGAAAACTTCATTGCGACACGTGCCAATGCGGTGATCCTTGTTTCACATGACCGGGCGTTTATCGATAATACGACTTTCCGGACGATAGAGATAGAGCTTGGGAAGATTTATGATTATAAGGTAAAATACTCCGAATATGTGGAACTGCGTAAAGAGCGCCGCGAACAACAACTTCGTGCCTTTGAAAACCAGCAGAAGAAATTGGCCGATACGGAAGCTTTCATCGAGCGTTTCCGCTATAAAGCGACCAAGTCCGTGCAGGTGCAATCCCGTATCAAACAATTGGAAAAGGTTGAACGCATAGAGGTGGACGAAGTGGATACGGCTATGCTGAGCCTGAAATTCCCTCCAGCTCCCCGTTCCGGTTCCTATCCGGTGATTGCGGAAGATGTGGCCAAGCGCTATGGCGACCATCTGATTTTCGAGCATGCCACTTTCACTATTAACCGCGGAGACAAAGTCGCTTTTGTCGGCAAGAACGGTGAAGGTAAGTCCACGCTGGTTAAATGCATAATGGGAGAGATCACCGATTTTACAGGAAAGCTTCAGTTGGGACATAATGTGAAGATCGGCTATTTTGCACAGAACCAGGCACAGTTGCTGGATGAGAATATGACCGTTTTCGATACGGTGGATTACGTGGCACAGGGGGACATCCGTCTGAAGATACGGGACATATTGGGGGCTTTCATGTTCGGTGGAGAAGCGTCGGACAAGAAAGTGAAGGTATTGTCCGGTGGAGAAAAGACCCGTCTGGCCATGATCCGTCTGTTGTTGGAACCGGTGAACCTGTTGATCCTCGACGAACCGACCAACCATTTGGACATGCGTTCGAAAGATGTGCTGAAAGATGCTTTGAAAGAGTTTGACGGTACGGTTATCGTCGTCTCGCACGACCGTGAATTCCTGGATGGACTGGTAGACAAGGTTTATGAATTCGGAAATAAACGGGTGATCGAACATTTGGGAGGTATTTATGATTTCCTGGAACATAAGAAGATGGATAGTTTGTGCGAATTGGAACGTTCCACCCAAACGACAACCTCTATGGAAGGAAACGCTTCGGAGCCGACCCGAAATAAGCTCTCTTATGAAGCCCGCAAGGAACAAAGCAAGGCAATCAAGAAAGTTGAAAAAGCGATAGCCGAATCCGAAAAGAAAATAACGGAACTCGAAAACTCCATTGCTGCTATCGAGGCCAAGCTCGCCACTCCCGAAGGGGCGGCGGATGTTTCCTTATATACCGAATATTCCGAATTGAAGAAGAAACTTTCCGACACGATGGATCTCTGGACGGAACAGACCCTCGAACTGGAAGAACTGAATGCAGCCAATAGTTAGCAGTCGATTCTTGGTAGATACGAATCATAAATGATGATTTGCAGTCCTGCTATTTAAGCATGGATTGCGCGGATTTCCGATCCTGCTAAAATAAGGATACTGTAATTATAACTAATAAACAAATACACAGATATTTACTGCCATTACTACCATTCTTTTACTTTTCGCCCTTAGTCGAAAAGGCTTTTGACAAGTGTCGAAAGGGCTTTTGACCAAGGGCGAAAACATATTCGACCAAGGGCAAAAGGTAAATGATTAGGCTGTTTTGCAACAGAAACACGGCTACTGTCACTTAAATGGGATGCACCAAATCCGGCTTGCTCTCCGATGAAAGCAAACATAAGCAGTGAAGGCACTTTTGCTACTCGGCTTCACCCACCGATATAATAACAATCAGACCATTGCGCATACAGGTGAAGGCAATTCGCGAATCATGGCGAAAAGTCTGTTTACCCCCCAAACATGACAAAATAAAGAAATGCAGAAGAACACCGACACTCATGCCGACCTATCCTCTGATCTTCGACGTCGTTACCGGTTATGTTTGATCAGATTCATAAATTCTTCGCGCGTTTTGGCCTGTTGAAAGAATCCGGTGAAGTCGGAGGTTGTAGTCAGGGAGTTTTGCTTCTCGACACCACGCATCTGCATGCACATATGTTGTGCCTCGATCACGACCATCACGCCTAACGGATCGAGCGTTTCCTGAATGCAGTCTTTGATCTGCATGGTCAATCGCTCCTGAATCTGAAGACGGCGGGCGAAGATATCCACGACACGGGGAATCTTGCTCAACCCCGTAATATATTTTTTAGGGATATAAGCGACATGGGCCTTCCCGAAGAAGGGCAACATGTGATGCTCACAAAGAGAAAAGAAATCGATATCCTTTACAATCACCATCTGCTTGTAGTCCTCTTCCTTGAACATGGCGCCACGAAGCACGGCTGCCGGATCTTCATGATATCCTTTGGTCAGGAACTGCATGGCTTTGGCTACACGTTCGGGCGTTTTCAACAGACCTTCGCGGTCTACATCTTCACCAAGCAGATTGATAATACTTTTATAATGGCCGGCCAGCTCTTCGCGGGCCAGCAAAGTCTTCTCGTTTACTTCTTCACTCATTTCAATTCAATGGGATTTTGACTTCTTCCCTAACGATATACATCTCTTTTCTATAGGCCGGGAATGCATCCATCAGAAGACGTTGCATGTGATAAGCCTCTTCATGCGAACGGAAATCACCGATACGCAGACGCCAGAACGGAGCATTGTACGTCACATAAGTCGGGACATCAGGGAAAAGTTCCTTAATTTCTTTTTCTTTCCGGAAAGCCTCATCTTTGGATTTACGCTGGTTATTACCGGAGAACACTTGTGTACGATAGCCTTGTATTTTCAGAAAGGCCGTGCTATCAGTCTTTTCGACCCCCTCGCCATGCAGACGTTTGCCGAGCATGTTACGGAGAGCATCCGACCCGCGCACCGTAACAGTCCCCTTTCCGGGAACTCTTTCCTGCAAGGCGTCAATGATGTCTTCCACCTGTCCACCGCCATCCGTCTGAGCGGACAAAGCAGATGCACCAAGCAATATACATAAAGACAAGATATATTTCATATCAATTGACAGTTGACAATTGACAATTGACAATTACAATTGACAATATACTCCCCGGTGAATTCCCCGGAATAATTGTCAATTGCCAATTGCCAATTATCAATTAATTAAACGCTTCGATGATAGGCATGAACTTATCGACAGCCAAAGAAGCGCCGCCGATCAGGCCACCGTCTACGTTCGGTTTAGCAAACAGTTCCTTAGCGTTGCTTGCGTTACAGCTGCCACCGTAAAGGATCGTGCAGTTATCGGCGATTTCCTGACCATATTTAGCAGCCAGAGTAGCACGGATATGAGCGTGAATTTCTTCTGCCTGGTCGGATGTAGCGGTTTTACCTGTACCGATAGCCCAAACCGGTTCATAAGCCAGAACGATCTTAGCGAAGTCTTCAGCAGACAGGTCGAACAAAGAGCCCTTGATCTGAGCATCTACCACTTCGAAATGCTTGCCGGCTTCTCTTTCTTCCAGCACTTCACCGATACAGAAGATCGGAGTCAGACCGTTAGCCAAAGCCAATTTTACTTTTTCTTCAAGGATAGCAACAGTTTCACCGTAGTAAGCACGGCGTTCTGAGTGACCCAGGATTACATATTTTGCACCTGTAGAAGCTACCATTTCAGCAGAAACTTCACCGGTATATGCACCGGATGCTTTGTCTGCACAGTTTTCTGCACCTACACCGATCTTAGCTGCATCTACCAACGGAGTTACAGAAGCGAGGTGAATAAACGGAGTACAGATGATTACATCACAGTTAGGCTTTTCGTTAGCCAATGCTTCGTTCAGTTCTTTTGCCAAAGCGATACCCTCTTGAAGGGTTTTGTTCATTTTCCAGTTTCCTGCAACAATGTTCTTTCTCATTTTGTTTTTTATTTTAAAGGGTTAATAAATTTACGATTTCACGATTGACAATTGAACGATCGGAATTAGCGTTCGTTACAGAGGCCGCTCGTTATCATTTATTTTTTTTATTCTTGTTCTTCTATTTTCGGATTCTCCGTTTTTAATTCTTTGCTTTTCATCTCTTCCTCTTGTTGCTTCCGCTTCGCGTTTTTCCGTTCTCTGCGGCGAACGACCAAAACATCCACCCCAAGCACTAACAACAATGGAATAACAAACCATAAGAATACATATCCTACCGTATGAGTGTCACTGCTCACCTTCTGCTTTCCTAACGGCAGATTTTCCAGTTTGTCCGTCAGCACATATTCATCCGGTATATCCTCATCGCTCCATTTATTCAAAATTGTTCCGTTCTTAATCAGTATCAATCCCGGATTGGAACGAACCATCGTCTTTAATGTAATATCATCCATCTGACAGAAAGGATATTCGGCTCCCGTCTTGTCCTTCCACAATTCGATCTGTTCTTCCGGTGAAGAAGTGAGGCAATAAAACTTATAGCCATGCTCCACCGAATAGTCATATATCTCATTAATCAAATCAATGTTACTATCATCCGCCTCTTCAATCCGATGGGCAACCAACAGGAAGGTGTATCCTATATCCGTCAATACATCGTCTGTTATATCCTCGCCCGTATTCAGATCAATCATAGAGAAATCGTGAATAGCCGGTTCATATCCTTTTTCCTTCAGGATTGTCCGTGTGTCGACAAATGTCCAGGTACTATCCGGATAGTTATCCAACGTAAATTCTTTCTTCTCTCCGTTCTTTTCCAAGATAAAGATGCTTTCATATACACTCGGTTTCGCTCCTTCGGGCATTGTCATTCCTTCCAGAATATTCTTTCCGATCTTGTAAGGACGAAAGTCTAAAACAGGCAGACGGTCCAGACAATAGAACGACAAAGTAAATACAAAGAACAACGTATAGAGAGAAACCAGCCACTCCATTTTCACACTGATAAAACGAACCAGCATCCTTCTGTGACGGAAAGCCATCATTGCTGCAAACAGCAGAACTATATTCTTACCGAATGTCTCCCAGTTCGTCAACACCCAGGCATCTCCAAAACAGCCACAGTCCGAAACCGGATCAAAGATGGCAAGATACAAGGTCAGTGGTGTCATGAAAATCATCAGCATCAAAGCCAACGAAGTAGCCAATGTTCTTCTGGTAGCAAAAAATAAGGAGATACCGATAAAAAACTCAACGGCTGACAAGATGATGCCTCCCAATAAAGGGAAGAATGAAGGGAACCAGGAAGCCATTCCGAATGCGGTCAGATAATCCTGGATCTTATACTGGAACCCCAGTGGATCAACTGCCTTTACAAATCCGGAAAAGATGAACGATGCCGCCAAAAGAAAGCGACACGTATTCGCCACTACCTCCTGAATGATATGTAAGTTCTTATCCTTCAAATTCTATCTTAATCAGTCCGAAAACAGAGTAATTAATCATATCCATATAATTGGCATCAATTCCCTCTGACACCAATGTGTTGCCGGCCAGGCTCTCAATCTGCTTGGTACGGTAAATCTTCATCAAGATCAAGTCTGTGTAAGAGCTGACACGCATGCTCCGCCAGGCTTCATCATAATCATGGTTTTTGGCAAGCATCAGGTCTAATGCCTCTTTTGCATACTTATCGTATAAAGCCATCGCTTCTTCATTGCTGATGTCGGCAGACTCGGCATAACCCAGTTCCAACTGGATGAGCCCGACAATGCCATAATTGACAATCGCAATAAATTCCGAACGGATTCCTTCGTCAACCAGAGTCACCCCTTTGGTTTCGATACTGCGAATCCTGTTAGCTTTGATAAAAATCTGGTCAGTAACCGAAGCCGGACGCAGGATACGCCACGCAGGCCCGTAATCGTGCAGCTTCTTGGAAAATAAGTCACGGCACAATGCGATGACATGTTCAAATTGTTGCTTGGTATCTTTCATCTTATTCCAAATAGTGCGCAAAGGTAACAATAATTAAGTAAAAACAGAAAGAGGGCACTCTAAATTATATTAAAGTGCCCTCTCCTAAAGATATTGTATTACTGTTTTATAAGCTATATTTTTTATGAACAACGCAAAACCTGTCCGATACGCAAAGTAGTGGTCGGTTTGATACGGTTCAGTTTGCAAAGCGTGCTGACTGATACGCCACGCAATTTAGCAATGCGGGACAATGTATCGCCACTCTTCACCTTATGATAACGGATAGTACCGTCAGCCACTTGGGTATCATGAGAGCCTGCACGTTTCACACCTTTTGTTTTGCGGAACGTATAAGTATCGGCAACGATATCCTGTTTTGGAAAGTCAAACATATAAATCGGATTAATTGCAATTCCCAGGAAGCGGGTTTCGAAATGAAGATGCGAACCTGTAGAACGTCCGGTGTTACCACCCAACCCGATCGGTTCACCAGCTTTTACCAACTGATTTTCTTCAACCAACTGCTTAGACAAGTGTCCATATATAGTTTCCAATCCATTATCGTGACGAATGACTACATATTTACCGTACCCTCTGCGTTCATATTTCACAATACGTACCTTACCATCAAAAGCAGAAACAATCGTATCACCGATATTAACTTTTAAATCAAGGCCATTATGCATTCTTCTCCAACGCGGGCCAAAAGGCGAAGTTATTTTTGTACTCGGAGTCGGCATACGAAAACCCGTCAGGTCAATTGTATATGTTTCCGGAATAATCGCATTTCCATAAGAATGCGCATATTGATTATTCCAATTCGGATAAAGGCTTAAAGCGGGATATTCGGATTGTTCGGCACGGATTTGCTTCTGCAATGCCAAAGAATCTACTGATTTTAATTTTTTGTCTATCGGTGCCTGGCGGGCAATCAGGTCTTGTGAGAAAGAGCTCAAGCTGACCATAGCCGCAACAGCGACCAATCCTGTTTTAATAATGCAATTGAAATTCATTCCTTTTTTATCAATTCTATTTAATATTCGTCATTTGCATACAGGTAGTTAAATGTTGCCTGCTTGTAATCGAATATTTCTTCCGGTTTAAAAAATCTCTTTAATTCAA
>OLZW01002592.1_pt1 | contig 11384 bp, 9 predicted proteins | sample 1674281 | NCBI WGS metagenome assembly OLZW01 (sample SAMEA103958157, study PRJEB25191) | human gut metagenome | biome: human-associated habitat [ENVO:00009003]; feature: intestine environment [ENVO:2100002]; material: feces | place: Germany | collected 2013/2015
GCAAAAAATATTGTGATATTGCATAAATTTTATACCAATATCACAATATTTTGTATGCATTCTTATATTTTCTGCAAAAGCAGCAGAATTATATGTTAAAACACCACTTAATCTTAAAGATTAGCTTTAATCTTCTCAATCATAGCAGCATATTCTTCATCTGTAAGGTATTTCTTATCTGGATTCATAAGGAATACTCCACCCCATTCATATTCGTCCTTATACTTAGGACAAAGGTGGAAGTGAAGATGATGTCCTGTATCTCCGTATGCACCATAGTTAACCTTATCTGGGTTAAACGCTTTCATAATTGCTCTTGCAACTCTTGCAACATCCTCAAAGTAAGCTGCTCTTTCTTCTGCTGTAAGCTCGTTCATATCACCTACATGCTTCTTATGCGCAACGATACATCTTCCCGGATGACTCTGCTCCTTGAAAAGATATACCTTAGATGTCTCTAATTCGCATATCTTAATACCGAACTTTGCAACAAGTTCACCTTCCATACAGTATGCACAATTCTGATCTACCATATCTGTATCCTCCTTATAATTAAAATCACTATAAATAACTAATAAGCAGTCAAGCCAGCAGGTCAAACTGCTTATCAGTTAATATCTTTATATATCAATTATTAAATGTCTGAACTATCAATTATTCAGCATCTTTGATGGAGAAGCTTATTCTTCCCATCTTATCCTTACCCATGCACTTACACTTGACAACGTCACCAAGAGTAAGAACATCTTCTACCATATTAATTCTTTCCTTAGAAATCTTAGAAATGTGAACCATTCCTTCCTTTCCAGGTGCGAACTCAACAAATGCACCGAATTCCTTAATACTTACAACTTTACCTTCGTATATCTTTCCTTCTTCAAATTCATCAACAATAGTTCTGATATACTTCATAGCCTTATCCATACCAGCCTGGTCAACACCACATACTGATACAAAGCCGTCATCTGTGATATCAATCTTAACACCACATTCTTCGATGATGGCATTGATAACCTTACCACGCTGTCCAACAACTTCACCAATCTTAGCCGGATCAATTGTAGTCTGGATAATCTTAGGTGCGAATTCACCTACAGTCTTTCTTGGTTCAGCGATAGCTGGCTTCATACAAGTATCCATAATGAAAAGTCTTGCTTCTCTTGTTCTTCTTATAGCTTCTTCTACGATAGGACGTGTAAGACCATGAATCTTAATATCCATCTGGATAGCTGTTATACCTTCTGTTGTACCAGTTACCTTAAAGTCCATATCTCCGAAGAAATCTTCAAGCCCCTGAATATCTGTAAGAACAACATAATCATCATCTGTATCACCTGTTACAAGGCCACAAGAGATACCTGCAACCATACTCTTAATTGGAACACCAGCAGCCATAAGTGACATACAAGATGCACAAGTTGAAGCCATTGATGTAGAACCATTAGACTCGAATGTCTCTGATACAGCACGTATTGCATATGGGAATTCCTTTTCTGAAGGAAGTACTGGAATAAGTGCTCTCTCGGCTAAAGCTCCGTGTCCAATCTCTCTACGTCCTGGTCCTCTTGAAGGCTTTGTCTCACCTACGGAGTATGAAGGGAAATTGTAGTGATGTATATATCTCTTAGTTGTAACATTATCATCAAGTCCATCCACCTTCTGTGCTTCTGATAAAGGAGCAAGTGTTACAACGTCACATATCTGTGTCTGTCCTCTTGTAAACATAGCAGAACCATGAACTCTAGGAATGATATCAACCTCTGCTGAAAGCGGTCTTATCTGGTTGATTGCACGTCCATCAGGTCTCTTATGGTCTTTTAAGATCATCTTGCGGACAGTCTTCTTCTGATACTGGTAAAGAGCTTCACCAAGTAATGCGAGATATTCTTCATTATCAGCAAATGCTTCTTTCATCTTTTCCATTATCTCATCAATGTTCTTATCTCTTGTCTGCTTGTCATCTGTGAATACAGCAACTTCCATTTCTTCTGGAGATACTACCTGTTTCATAGCTTCAAACATCTCTGCTGGAATAGCACAGCTCTCATATGAGTGCTTTTCTTTTCCAACTTCTGATACAATCTTCTCAATAAATGCAATGATTGTCTGGTTGATATCGTGAGCCATATATATAGCTTCAATCATCTTGTCCTCTGGAATGATATTAGCACCGGCTTCAATCATAATAACCTTCTGCTTAGTAGAAGCTACTGTAAGCTGAAGATCACCTTCCTGCCACTGAGCCTGTGATGGGTTAATAATGAATTCTCCGTCAATCATACCAACCTGTGTCATAGCACAAGGACCGTCAAATGGAATATCTGATATACAAGTTGCAATAGAGGCTCCAATCATAGCAACAAGCTCTGGACGGCACTCTGGATCTACTGCCATAACCATATTATTAAGTGTAACATCATTACGGTAATCCTTAGGGAATAAAGGTCTCATAGGTCTGTCTATTACTCTTGATGTAAGAATAGCATTCTCAGAAGCCTTTCCCTCTCTCTTATTAAATCCGCCAGGTATCTTGCCTACGGCATACATCTTTTCTTCAAATTCAACACTTAATGGGAAGAAATCAATTCCTTCTCTTGGCTCCTTAGATGCAGTAGCTGTTGAAAGTACCACTGTATCACCATAGTGCATAAGAGCTGCTCCGTTAGCCTGTGCACATACTCTGCCGACATCAACTCTTAATGTTCTGCCAGCTAATTCCATTGTGTACTGTTTAAACATAAATTTCCTCGTTTCCGCCTGTTATGGCTTGCTTAATTGTATTAACAGAAAGTCCGAAACAACTCAAAAACCCACTTAATTAAGTACGCTTTTGAGTGGTCTCGGTGAAATCTTTCTGTTATTAGCTTAATAATAAGTAATTACTGCCTGATTTGCAAGCATATTACCAAAAGAAAAAGGCGAAGTTATACAACTCCGCCATAAATAATTAATTACTTTCTGATTCCTAAACGTTCGATTAAGTTTCTGTAACTTTCGATGTCGTTCTTCTTTAAGTAAGAAAGTAAAGCTCTTCTCTTACCAACCATCTTTAAAAGACCTCTTCTTGAGTGATGATCCTTCTGGTTAATCTTTAAATGTTCTGTTAATTCAGCAATTCTTTCTGTTAAGATTGCAATCTGAACTTCTGGAGAACCTGTATCTCCTGCTTTTCTTCCGTAATTAGCAATAATTTCTGCTTTCTTTTCCTTAGATATCATTGTTGATTCCTCCTAAATATTAATCACCTGCCACCAAGCCTGGGGTCGGAGTGTCCCGTATCTGAGTGACGGCTCATACGTTGATAATATATCATAACACCAATATGAAATCAAGTGGATTTACAAAATAATTTCAAGATTTCAAGACATTTTCAAAATTTAATTTTAATTTAATTTTATCAAAATCACTTCAAAAATATCTTTTCAAAAACAATCTCAAAATATTTCCATTTATCTTTTATTGTATAAGAAACATCTCTTTAGCAAAGCTTGCATCACTTTCCATCTGCTTCTTTAATGCCTCAACATTTTCAAACTTCATTTCCTGCCTTAAGAAATGATAAAGTGCCACCTCAACCCTGTTTCCGTATACATCTTTATCAAAGTCAAATACATTAGTCTCAACGCTCACTTCATATCCATCACTTATTGTCGGCTTAGTACCAAGATTAGTAACACCATAATACCAGACACCATCTATTAATATTCTGGATGCATACACTCCGTTAGGTGGAAGAAGCTTAATCTCTGTAGGATATACATTAATGGTAGGTATCTCTAACTTCCTGCCAAGCTGGTTACCCTTGGCAACAATTCCTGTTATCGAATAAGGTCTGTTAAGGAGCACATTGACTGTCTCCATATGGCCTAACTTTAATTCTTCCCTTACATATGTACTGCTTATATCTTTATCCTGAAACTTCTCTTTCTCTACAACAATGGTTTCATAGCCATATTTAGCTGCATTACTTATAAGAAATTCCACATTGCCGCTTCTATCCCTGCCAAAGCAATAATCAGTTCCAACGACAATTACCTTTGCTTTCAATTTATTAATCAATATATCACTTACGAATTCTTCTGGTTCCATATTCATAAGTGTTGTAGTAAATGGATACTCAACCTCGACATCTATTCCATAATTCTCGCATAACATTCTTCTCTCCGAATTAGTAGATAAAAAATGCTGGTTCTTCTGAGGACAGATACTAAGCGGAATTCTGTCAAATGTAAACATAACCGACAAAAGTCCCTGTTCCTCTGCTTTCTCTTTAACTATGGATATAAGCTTCTGATGTCCAAGATGAACACCATCAAACTTGCCAAGCGTTACAGCGCTGGACCTTTCCAGCTTGAAATCCTCCGTTCCGTGTATGTATTCCATACTGGTCTACACCGCCTTTCAGGTACATCATTTATCCTTCATAAAACATCTTCTCAAGGACAAACTGTCCCGCAATATACTGATATATGCCAACAAATGTATTGCCAGAATCATATATCCTGAATTTCTCCATATCAAGAAACTCACAATCTTCATTAACAACCGCTTCTAAAGGAAGCTTATTGCCATTATACAAAAGCTTGTTGTAAGCTTCATCTACTGTAAGTCTGGTATATGACGGAAACATAGAATCAATGCTGATAATATGTTCTTCCATCTCTCCCTTAATCATATAAGCTGCTATCTGATTAAGTGTAAGAGTATCATCAATAAGAAAATCCCCCACTCTTGTTCTTATAAGCTCCATCATACAAGCTCCACAGCCAAGTTTCTCTCCTATATCCTGACACAACGTCCTTATATAAGTTCCTTTGGAGCAGTCTACAGTAATTGTAACCGTCTTAATATCATCTTCAAGGTTAATATCATTAACCCTCAAAGAATTAATCTTTATACGGCGCGGTTTTCTCTCAACCTCTACCCCTGCTCTTGCAAGCTCATAAAGCTTCTTTCCATTAACCTTAAGTGCCGAATACATTGGGGGAATCTGATCATATTCTCCCTCAAAGCTGCTGCAAACTTCCAATATCTGTCTTTTAGTGACATTAACCTCTCTTGTCTTAAGAACAGTTCCCGATGTATCCTGAGTATCAGTAACTGTACCAAGAAGCATTACAGCCTCATAGGTCTTAGTCCAGTCTGTAATCATGGAACACAGCCCCGTTCCTTTACCAAGACACACCGGAAGCACGCCAACTGCATCAGGGTCAAGTGTACCGGTATGACCTATTTTTTTCATATGAAGAATTCCACGAAGTTTTGCAACCACATCGTGTGATGTGAAACCTTTTTCTTTGTATACATTAATAATTCCGTTCATACCAACTTAACCTTTCTTAGTGATTACTCCTGTGCATACTGCTGTTCAATCATTTCGCCTATTCTGTTGACGATTTCATATACAGTGCCTTTAGCATTAAAGCCGGCAGCCCTTATATGTCCGCCGCCGCCAAAGCAGGCAGCTATCCTGCTTACATCAATCTCTTTCTTAGAACGAAGACTTACCTTATATTCATTATCGCCTGTTTCATATAAGAATATTGCAACTTCAACTCCATCAGTAAGCCTTAACTGTTCAATAATTCCTCCGAGCTCCCTGCCAGTAACTCCATAGAAATCCATTTCATCTCTTGTCACGCTTGAGAATATACATTTTCCGTCATAAAAAAGCACGCTTTCAAGAAGCGCCCTTCCAAGAATCTGGTTCTGTACATAAGACTTCTTATAAAAGCTATTATCTATTATATCAGAATAATCTATTCCCATCTGCATCATCTTTCCTGCTATCTCCATAGTGTGGAGTGATGTGCAGCTATATTTGAATACACCTGTATCGTGTATAATACCTGTGTATATACATTCAGCAGTATTCCTGCTTACTTTACCGGCATCAAATGTGTCATAAAGCACTTCACACGCTGAACTCGCTGTTGGAATAACATTATTAACATCTGCAAAACTGTCATTACTTATATGATGATCTATACATATAGTCTTATCCGCATTCTTAAATCCGTCTGCGAATGGCTCTATTCTGTCTATTGAACTGCAATCAAGAACAATAAATGCATCAAACTTCTTATCCGGCTCAATAACATTTTTTATAGCATCAAAACCATTAAGATATGATAATTTGTCTGATGGCTGTTCAAGATAAACATTTACATCTATATCTGGTGCATTATCCTTTAAATAATTATACAGACCAAGCACTGAACCTGTGCAGTCACCATCTGGTCTTATATGCCCTGTTATACCAACTACTTTTGCAGCACCTAACTCTTCAATAATATTCATACATTACACCTTCTTACTTATTATGACTATCACTATCTTTCTGTGTAACTTCGTCTATAAGCTTAGACATATTAATTCCGTACTCAATTGACTGGTCAAGAATGAACTTGATTTCTGGTGTATTTCTTAAATTCACTGTTCTAGCAAGTTCTCTTCTTATATAGCCTTCCGCACTCTTAAGTCCTGTAATAGTGTCCTTTTGTGACTGCTCATCGCCAAGTACACTTATATATGCCTTACAAGTCTTTAAATCTGGTGCGACCTCAACAGATACAACCGATGTCATCGGATTGATTCTTGGGTCTTTGATTTCACTACGGATTATATTGCTTAGCTCTTTTAATACTTCCCCATTAATGCGGGTATTCTTAACACTATTTTTACGCATATACTCCTACTTTCTAATATATAATTATATCACTGTCAAAACCATATAGTCCAGAAAATTCAATTTTCTGGACTATCGGATAACTCTATCTAGGTACTTCTACCATTATATGAGCTTCTACAAGATCGCCTTCCTGAATCTGGCCAAAGTTCTCAAATACCATACCACATTCAGAACCGCCCTTAACTTCCTTAACATCATCCTTGAAATGCTTAAGTGTAGCGATAGGACCTTCGTATATCTGCTCTTTATCTCTTGTAATTCTTACAATTGAATCCTTAGTAATTCTACCCTCTGTAACGATAGCACCGGCAATATTACCAACACCAGAAGCCTTGAATATCTGTCTTATCTCAGCATGACCGATAATCTTTTCCTCATATATAGGCTCAAGCATACCCTTAAGAGCTGCCTCAACATCTTCAATTGCATTGTAGATTACACTGTAAAGTCTTAAATCAACCTTTTCTCTCTCAGCAACTATTCTCGCCTGATTATCAGGCTTAACATTAAAGCCGATGATAATAGCATTAGAAGCAGAAGCTAACACAACGTCTGACTCATTAATATTACCAACGCCGCCATGGATAACCTTAACGATAACTTCTTCATTAGAAAGCTTAACAAGACTCTGCTTAACAGCCTCGACTGAACCCTGTACATCAGCCTTAATAATAAGGTCGAGTTCCTTCATATTACCAGCCTGAATCTGCTCGAACAATGCATCAAGTGATACTTTATGCTTAGTATCATCAAGAAGCTTCTTCTTGCCTTCTGCAATAAATGTATCAGCAATATTTCTTGCTTCCTTCTCACTCTCTGTAGCCATAATAATTTCACCAGCATTAGGAACATCATTAAGACCGAGAATCTCTACAGGCATAGATGGAGTAGCTTCCTTAACTCTTCTTCCAGTATCATCAATCATAGCTCTTATCTTACCATAACAAGAACCTGCAGCAACTGCATCACCAACTCTTAATGTACCCTTCTGTACAAGGATAGTCGCAACTGGACCACGTCCTTTATCAAGCTCAGCTTCAATTACGATACCTCTTGCCTTACGGTTAGGGTTAGCCTTTAACTCATTAACCTCTGCTGTAAGAAGAATCATCTCAAGAAGTTCGTCAATGCCTTCCTTAGTGTGAGCTGATACTGGAACAAATGTAGTTGAACCACCCCAGTCTTCTGCGATAAGTTCATATTCTGTAAGTTCCTGCTTAACCTTCTCGATATTAGCATTAGGCTTATCAATCTTATTAACAGCAACGATAATTTCAACGCCCGCTGCCTTAGCGTGGTTAATAGCTTCGATTGTCTGTGGCATAACGCCATCATCAGCTGCTACTACAAGAATAGCAATATCTGTAGCCTGTGCACCACGCATACGCATAGCTGTAAACGCTTCGTGTCCAGGAGTATCAAGGAATGTAATCTTCTGTCCATCGACATCCACCATATAAGCACCGATCTTCTGTGTAATACCGCCTGATTCCTTAGCTGTTACATGTGTTTCCCTGATTGCATCAAGTAAAGATGTCTTACCATGGTCAACGTGTCCCATAACACAGACAACTGGTGGTCTTGCAACCATATCGTCCTCTGACTCCTCATCTTCCTTAAGAAGTTCTGCAATAACATCAACCTTAACTTCGTGGTCACATATGCAGTTGAACTCAAGTGCTATTTCTTCTGCTGTATCATAATCAACTTCCTGGTTAATTGTTACAACCTTGCCCTGTAAGAAAAGCTTCTTAACAATTGCAGATGGCTGAACCTTCATCTTATCAGCAAGTTCCTTGATAGTAAGGCTGTCTGGTAAAATGAGCTGCTTAATTGTCTCTTCTTCCTTCTTCTCCTGCTTTGGAGCCGGTTTCTTCTCTAACTTGCTGTTAGCAAATTTAAGATTTTCCTTTGCCTCATTATCTTTCTTTCTGTCATTCTTTCTTGAATCATTCTTTCTTGAGTCTGGTCTTCTTGAATCTGGCTTTGTCTCAAAAATGAAATCGTCCTTAGGTGCTGAAGAACCTCTGTCATTTCTTCTCTGACCAGAGAATCCCTGACCATCTCTTCCTGAGCGTCCGCCGTTCTGGCCGTTATTATCCCTGTTCTGGTAACCGCCATTACGGTCATTGTTTCGATCGTTTCTATAACCGCCGTTATTACGGTCATTTCTATAACCATCTCTGTTCTGGCCGTTATTGTCCCTGTTCTGGTAACCGCCATTACGGTCATTGTTTCTATCATTTCTATAACCGCCGTTGTTTCGATCATTTCTATAACCATCTCTGTTCTGGCCGCTATTATCCCTGTTCTGGTAACCGCTATTACGGTCATTGTTTCGATCGTTTCTATAACCGCCGTTGTTTCGGTCATTTCTATAACCATCTCTGTTCTGGCTGTTATTGTCCCTGTTCTGGTAACTGCCATTGCGGTCATTGTTTCTATCATTTCTATAACCGCCGTTATTACGGTCATTTCTATAACCATCTCTGTTATTTCTATTCTGGTTATTATCTCTATTATTATTTCTATCTCTTGAATCAGTCTTCTGGCTGTTCTGTGGGAAGTACACCTGAGAAATGTGCTTCTTATCTACATCCTTAGATGTGTTTGCTGCTTTAGTATCCTGTGTATTCTGTTCTGACTTATTACCAGTCTTATCCTGTGCCTTAATATTCTTATTCTCCTCTGATTTCACTTGTTTTTCTTCTGCCTTTTTAGGTCCTGATTTATTAGCTGTATTTCCAGCTGCTTTTGTAAACTTACTCTTTACACTGTTTATTTCACTTTCACCAAGTCCGCTCATAGCTGTATATTTCTTGTCAGCATTGCTTAACATATCAGTTATCGCTTTTGATGAAATATTTAATTCTTTCGCCAACTCATGAACTCTCATGCTGGCCATATGGTTCTCCTAGTCTCCTCTCCTGCGATGCTATTCGCAGTCGGCATGGACGCCGCAGAAACGGCTTCCAGGACGTGCATGGTTGCGGCAAGGGGTACCGTCTTCAGCGACATATGCGCAGAATTCGCCTTCTTCAACGTCCTCTTCCTCGTCGAGCAAGAGATTCTCTTCATGTACGGGTGCAGAAGCGTTGAAACTTGCCGATTTAATGTCGATGTGCCAGCCGGTCAAGCGTGCAGCGAGGCGGGCGTTTTGGCCTTCCTTGCCAATGGCGAGCGACAACTGATCGTCGGGTACGATGACGGTGGCGTAGTTTTTATCCTCGTCGATGATGACGCGGTTCACGCGAGCGGGGCTCAAAGCCTGAGCGACGTACTTCGCGGGGTCTTCATCCCACTGAATGACGTCAACGCGCTCGTTGCGAAGCTCTTCGACAACCATGCGCACACGAGAGCCCTTGGGGCCAACGCACGCGCCAACCGGATCGAGATTGGGCTCGCGGCTTGCGACGGCGACCTTAGAGCGGGCGCCGGGCTCGCGGGCGATGGATTTGATTTCGACCATACCGTCATAAATTTCGGGCACTTCGAGTTCGAAAAGACGACGAATGAGGTCGGGGTGAGTACGGGACACAACGATAGCGGGACGGGCCGCTTCGCCACGAGTGCGCGGCTCAAGCGAGTTGGGGTCGCGCACATCGATGATGAGCACCTTAATGCGCTGGTTGTGGCGATAGTGCTCACCCATCGGACGCTCGTTGCGCTCGTTGGGGTTGCGCTTCTGGTCGTAATGCGGAAGTTCGGCCTCAACGCCATCGCGAATCTTCACGATGGTGAAGTCGGGCGTCGCCTGAAGCACGGTGGCAGTCACGATGTCGCCCACGCGGTCGCTGAACTCTTCGTAAATGCTCTGACGGCCCGCTTCGCGAACCATGGCGGCGATAACGCCCTTTGCGTTCTGGGCGGCGATGCGGCTCACGCCTTCGGGAGTGACGTCGCGCTCTTCGAACTCGGCGTATTCGCCGGTCTCCTCGTCAGGCTCGCCAACCGGAACGAGCTCGTAGACATAGATCTTGCCCGTGGTGCGGTCGATGGTGACGCGAGCGTCCCACTCAAGGTCAAGAATGTTCTGGTAGCTCTTGGCAAGCGACGCCTCAAGACGCTCGATAAGATAGAACTCGTCGATCTTCTTCTCGTGCGCCAAGGCCTGCAGGGCCTCCATAAGCTGGGATGCCATTGTCTTCCTTCCTCTTCTCAATAAGGCGCATATGCGCCCTCTCGGTGCAAATTCGTATGGTAGGCAACCTTTCCTTTATATAAAGAAAGGTTCGATTAACGGAATTCGACGACGCCTTTCACATGCGCCTTCTTGATGTCGGCAAGCGGAATATCGCAACGCGCGCCATCGACATCGAGCAGCACGCATTCGGTTTCGGCGTTAAAGCCCGCGAGCGTGCCCGTAAAGCGGCTTCGGCCTTCGATAGGGCCATTCGTGACCACATAGGCTTCATCGCCGGCAAAACGCTCAAAGTGCTCGGGCGTGCGCAGCGGCTCGGGCAGGGCGCGTTCCACGAGCCGCAGGATGCCGTTGCCGACGAAATGACAGTATTCCTCATAGGTGTGTTGCGGCAGTCCCCGCACACCCAGCACGGCGTTGCACGCCACGGCCAGATCGCCGATCGTGTCGAGCAGCGTGCCGTCGAGGTCGAAGATGACAAGCGAAGTTTTCATTTTTTCCGTTTTATGTTCCAGCCGACAGCCGCCACGAGCAGCGACATCAGCGGCGAGA
>OLZW01002595.1_pt1 | contig 11368 bp, 5 predicted proteins | sample 1674281 | NCBI WGS metagenome assembly OLZW01 (sample SAMEA103958157, study PRJEB25191) | human gut metagenome | biome: human-associated habitat [ENVO:00009003]; feature: intestine environment [ENVO:2100002]; material: feces | place: Germany | collected 2013/2015
ACTGAAGAAAACTTTGGAAGAAGCTGGAGCTGAAGTTGAGCTTAAATAATATTAACCTGAGTATCAGGTAATACGGTTAGGAATCCTCTGGTAGAGGATTCTTAACCTTTTTGTGTCTATATTATTATTAAGTTCTACAAAATATTAACAAATGTCTTCAAATACTGAAAATCAAAGAGTTAATTTTGCTTCCATTAAGAATCCGATGAAGTATCCGGATTTCTTGGAAGTGCAATTGAAGTCATTCCAAGACTTTTTACAGTTGGATACCCCGCCCGAAAAACGTAAGAATGACGGGCTGTACAAGGTATTTGCTGAAAACTTCCCTATCGCTGACACTCGTAATAACTTTGTCCTTGAATTCTTGGACTATTACATTGACCCGCCTCACTATTCAATAGACGAGTGTCTGGAGCGTGGCCTCACATACAGCGTGCCCTTGAAGGCGAAATTGAAGCTGTATTGTACTGATCCTGATCATGAAGATTTTGACACAGTCATTCAGGATGTTTATCTGGGTCCTATTCCGTATATGACTCCGAAAGGAACTTTTGTAATTAATGGTGCAGAACGTGTAGTCGTTTCTCAGTTGCATCGTTCTCCGGGGGTATTCTTTGGTCAGAGCGTACATGCTAACGGTACGAAATTGTATTCTGCCCGTATTATCCCGTTCAAAGGTTCATGGATCGAATTCGCAACAGATATCAATAATGTGATGTATGCGTATATCGACCGTAAAAAGAAATTGCCTGTTACTACTCTGCTGAGAGCTGTAGGCTTTGAAAATGATAAAGATATCCTCGAAATCTTTAACTTGGCTGAAGACGTTAAAGTTAACAAGACTAATTTGAAGAAAGTCGTAGGAAGAAAACTCGCTGCTCGTGTTTTGAAAACATGGACAGAAGATTTCGTAGATGAAGACACTGGTGAAGTAGTTTCTATTGAACGTAATGAGGTTATCATCGACCGTGAAACTGTAATTGAAGAGGAGCATATCGATGAAATTATTGATTCAGGCGTTCAGAATATCCTTGTTCACAAGGAAGAGGCGAATTCATCCGACTATTCTATTATATTTAATACTCTTCAGAAAGACCCGAGTAACTCTGAAAAAGAGGCTGTGCTTTATATCTACCGCCAGTTGCGTAATGCAGACCCGGCTGATGATGCCAGTGCCCGTGAGGTTATCAACAACCTGTTCTTCTCTGAAAAAAGATATGACCTTGGTGAAGTAGGCCGCTATAGAATCAACAAAAAGTTGGGTCTGACTACGGATATGGATGTGAAGGTATTGACAAAACAAGATATTATTGAAATCATCAAGTATCTGATTGAGTTGATTAATTCTAAAGCGGATGTTGATGATATTGACCACTTGAGCAACCGCCGTGTACGTACGGTAGGCGAGCAGTTGTCTAACCAGTTTGCGATTGGTTTGGCACGTATGTCTCGTACTATACGTGAACGTATGAACGTACGTGACAATGAAGTGTTTACACCGATTGATTTGATTAATGCAAAGACAATTTCTTCTGTTATCAATTCATTCTTTGGTACAAATGCTTTGTCTCAGTTCATGGATCAGACTAATCCGTTGGCTGAAATCACTCACAAGCGTCGTTTGTCAGCGTTAGGTCCTGGTGGTTTGTCACGTGAGCGTGCCGGTTTCGAGGTTCGTGACGTACACTATACTCACTATGGTCGTTTATGTCCGATCGAAACTCCTGAAGGTCCGAATATCGGTTTGATTTCTTCTTTGTGTGTGTATGCTAAGATTAATGAGCTTGGCTTTATTTCAACTCCTTATCGTAAAGTAGCTGATGGTAAGGTGGATATATCTGATGAAGGTATTGAATATCTGACAGCCGAAGAAGAAGAGGATAAGATTATCGCTCAGGGTAATGCCCCGTTGGATGATGAAGGTAAATTTGTTCGTGAGAAAGTAAAAGCCCGCCGTGATGCTGATTATCCGGTTGTTACTCCTGACCAAGTAGAGTTAATGGATGTTTCTCCACAGCAGATCGCTTCTATTGCTGCTTCTTTGATTCCGTTCTTGGAACATGACGATGCTAACCGTGCATTGATGGGATCGAACATGATGCGCCAGGCAGTTCCTTTGTTGCGTACAGAAGCTCCTATCGTAGGCACAGGTATTGAAAAACAATTGGTTGAAGACTCTCGTACTCAGATTGCTGCAGAAGGTGATGGTGTTGTAGAATATGTAGATGCAACGACTATCCGTATCCTGTACGATAGAAATGAAGATGAGGAATTCGTAAGCTTCGAACCTGCTTTGAAAGAATATAGAATTCCTAAATTCCGTAAAACCAACCAAAGCATGACTATTGACCTTCGTCCTACTTGTGATAAGGGCCAACGTGTGAAGAAGGGTGATATCCTGACTGAAGGATATTCAACTCAGGGTGGTGAGCTTGCATTGGGTAAAAACCTGTTGGTGGCTTATATGCCTTGGAAAGGTTATAATTACGAGGATGCTATTGTATTGAATGAACGCGTTGTACGTGAGGACTTGCTGACTTCTGTACACGTTGATGAATATATTTTGGAGGTCCGCGAAACGAAACGCGGTATGGAAGAATTAACTTCTGATATTCCTAATGTGAGTGAAGAAGCTACCAAAGATTTGGATGAAAACGGTATTGTACGTGTAGGTGCACGTATCGAACCGGGTGATATCTTGATTGGTAAGATTACTCCGAAAGGTGAATCAGATCCTTCTCCGGAAGAAAAATTGCTTCGTGCTATTTTCGGTGATAAGGCAGGTGATGTGAAGGATGCTTCATTGAAAGCTTCTCCGTCATTACGTGGTGTCGTTATTGACAAGAAGTTGTTCTCACGTGTTATCAAGAGTAGAAGTGAGAAGAATGCCGATAAGGCTATTCTGCCTAAACTGAATGATGAATTCGAAGAAAAGGCAGCAAAACTGAAAGATATTTTGATTGAGAAACTATTGGTTTTGACTAATGGTAAGGTTTCCCAAGGAGTGAAAGATTATTTGGGAACGGAAGTTATTGCCAAGGGGGCGAAGTTCACCAAACGCGATTTGGAATCATTGGATTATACTATTATCCAGTTGAGCAAGTGGACAGCTGATGCTCATAAGAATGATATGATTCGCGACTTGGTGATGAATTATTTGAAGAAATATAAAGAATTGGATGCTGAATTAAAGCGTAAGAAGTTTGCTATCACTATCGGTGATGAACTTCCTGCGGGCATTATTCAGATGGCTAAGGTTTATATTGCCAAGAAGCGTAAGATTGGTGTAGGTGATAAGATGGCGGGACGTCACGGTAACAAGGGTATTGTTTCTCGTGTGGTTCGTCAGGAAGATATGCCGTTCTTAGCAGATGGTACTCCAGTAGATATCGTATTGAATCCGTTGGGTGTGCCTTCTCGTATGAATATTGGTCAGATTTTCGAAGCCGTATTAGGTCGTGCCGGAAAAGAGTTGGGTGTGAAATTTGCTACTCCTATTTTTGATGGTGCTTCTATGGATGATTTAAATGAATGGACAGATAAAGCTGGATTGCCTCGTTATTGTAAGACTTATCTTTGTGATGGTGGTACAGGTGAACGCTTTGACCAACCTGCAACAGTGGGTGTAACTTATATGTTGAAACTAGGGCACATGGTTGAAGATAAGATGCATGCCCGTTCTATCGGTCCGTACTCCCTTATTACTCAGCAGCCGCTTGGTGGTAAGGCACAGTTCGGTGGTCAGCGTTTCGGAGAAATGGAAGTTTGGGCGCTTGAAGCATTCGGCGCAGCACATATCTTACAGGAAATTCTGACCATTAAGTCTGATGACGTTGTAGGACGCTCAAAGGCTTACGAAGCTATTGTGAAAGGTGAACCTATGCCAACTCCGGGTATCCCCGAATCTCTGAATGTATTGTTACACGAACTGAGAGGTCTTGGCTTGAGTATCAACCTTGAATAATAAAAAAATATAACTCTTTACATTATAAATAAGGAAGTATGGCTTTTAGAAAAGAAACTAAGATAAAGAGTAATTTCTCGAAAATCTCAATTGGCTTGGCTTCACCCGAAGAAATCCTTGAGAATTCGAGCGGTGAGGTGTTGAAGCCTGAAACGATCAACTACCGTACTTACAAACCGGAACGTGATGGTTTGTTCTGCGAGCGTATTTTCGGTCCGGTGAAAGATTACGAATGTCATTGCGGTAAGTACAAACGTATCCGTTATAAAGGTATTGTTTGTGACCGATGTGGCGTTGAAGTGACTGAAAAGAAGGTCCGTCGTGAACGTATGGGACATATTCAGTTAGTTGTGCCTGTAGCGCATATTTGGTATTTTCGTTCATTGCCGAACAAGATCGGTTATTTGTTGGGGCTGCCTACAAAGAAACTAGACGCTATTGTATATTATGAACGTTATGTGGTTATTCAGCCGGGTGTGAAGGCTGAAGATGGCATTAATAAATATGATTTGCTTTCTGAAGAAGAGTATTTGGATATCTTGGATACACTTCCTAAAGAAAACCAATATTTGGAAGATACAGATCCGAATAAGTTTATTGCTAAGATGGGGGCAGAAGCTATTTATGATCTGCTCTCAACTTTGGATTTGGATGCTTTATCTTATGAATTACGTCATAAAGCAAGTAATGATTCTTCGCAGCAACGTAAGAATGAGGCTTTGAAGCGTCTGCAGGTAGTTGAATCGTTCCGTGCATCTCGCGGACGTAATAAACCTGAATGGATGATTGTACGTATTGTGCCGGTTATTCCTCCTGAACTGCGTCCATTGGTTCCGTTGGATGGTGGCCGTTTTGCTACCTCTGACTTGAATGACTTGTATCGTCGTGTGATTATCCGTAACAACCGTTTGAAGAGACTGATTGAAATCAAGGCTCCCGAAGTGATTTTGCGTAACGAAAAACGTATGTTGCAGGAGGCTGTCGATTCCTTGTTCGATAACTCACGTAAATCAAGTGCAGTGAAGACTGACGCTAATCGTCCATTGAAATCACTGTCCGATAGCTTGAAGGGTAAGCAAGGACGTTTCCGTCAGAACTTGCTGGGTAAGCGTGTTGACTACTCTGCTCGTTCGGTAATCGTTGTTGGTCCTGAATTGAAGATGGGTGAATGTGGTATTCCTAAACTGATGGCTGCAGAGCTTTACAAGCCGTTTATCATCCGTAAGTTGATTGAACGTGGTATTGTGAAGACTGTAAAATCTGCAAAGAAGATTGTAGACCGCAAGGAGCCTGTGATCTGGGATATCTTGGAACATGTCATGAAAGGTCATCCTGTATTGCTGAACCGTGCGCCGACTCTGCACCGTTTGGGTATTCAGGCTTTCCAACCGCATATGATTGAAGGTAAAGCTATTCAGTTGCACCCATTGGCTTGTACAGCGTTCAATGCCGACTTCGATGGTGACCAGATGGCGGTTCACTTGCCTTTGAGTAATGATGCGATTCTGGAAGCACAGATGTTGATGCTTCAGGCTCATAACATTCTGAACCCTGCTAATGGTGCTCCTATTACTGTGCCTGCACAGGATATGGTACTTGGTTTGTATTATATTACAAAACTGAGAAAAGGTGCGAAGGGTGAGGGACTGACATTCTATGGACCGGAAGAAGCTTTGATTGCTTATAATGAAGGAAAGGTAGATATTCATGCTATCATCAATGTTGTTGTAAAAGACCTGGATAAGGATGGCAACATTGTAGATGTGATGATGAAAGAAACTTCTGTAGGTCGTGTGATTGTAAATGAAATCGTTCCGGCTGAAGTAGGTTATCTGAATACCATTATTTCTAAAAAGTCTTTGCGCGACATCATTAGTGATGTTATTAAGGCTGTGGGTGTTGCTCGTGCTTGTGAATTCTTGGACGGTATTAAGAACTTAGGTTACCACATGGCGTTCAAGGGTGGTTTGTCATTCAACTTGGGTGATATTATTATTCCGAAGGAAAAAGAAGAACTGGTAAAACGCGGTAACGAAGAAGTTGAGCAAATCATGATGAACTATAATATGGGTTTCATCACTGATAATGAACGTTACAACCAGGTTATTGATACATGGACTCATGTCAACAGCGATTTGTCTGACATCCTTTATAAGACTATTAAAAATGATGACCAAGGTTTCAACTCAGTATTTATGATGCTTGATTCCGGTGCTCGTGGTTCTAAGGAACAGATTCGTCAGTTGTCAGGTATGCGTGGTTTGATGGCTAAGCCGCAAAAGGCCGGTGCTGAAGGTGCTCAGATTATTGAAAACCCGATTCTTTCAAACTTTAAGGAAGGTTTGTCGGTATTGGAGTACTTTATCTCTACCCACGGTGCTCGTAAAGGTTTGGCGGATACCGCTTTGAAGACTGCCGATGCCGGATACTTGACTCGTCGTCTTGTAGACGTATCGCATGATGTGATTATTAATGAAGAAGACTGTGGAACACTGCGCGGTTTGGTTTGTACTGCTTTGAAAAATAACGATGAAGTTATTGCCACTCTGTATGAACGTATCCTCGGACGTGTTTCAGTACATGATATTATTCATCCTACCACCGGTAAGTTGATTGTTGCCGGAGGTGAAGAAATTACTGAGGATATCGCACAGGAAATTGAAGATTCTCCGATTGAAAGTGTAGAAATCCGTTCTGTATTGACTTGCGAATCGAAGAAAGGCGTATGTGCCAAGTGTTACGGACGTAACCTTGCTTCCAGCCGTATGGTTCAAAAGGGAGAAGCTGTCGGTGTCATTGCTGCACAGTCTATCGGTGAGCCGGGTACTCAGTTGACGTTGCGTACTTTCCATGCCGGTGGTATTGCCGGTAACATGGCTGCCAATGCAAGTATTGTTGCCAAAAACAATGCTCGTCTGGAATTTGAGGAACTTCGTACTGTTGATACAGTAGATGAAACTACCGGTGAAGCTGTGAAAGTGGTAGTAGGTCGTTTGGCCGAGGTTCGCTTTATTGATGTAAATACCGGTATCATTTTATCAACTCATAATGTTCCTTACGGTTCTAAATTGTATGCTGCTGACGGTGATGTGGTTGAGAAGGGTAAACTGATTGCTAAATGGGACCCGTTCAACGCTGTTATTATTACTGAAGCAACCGGTAAGATTGAGTTCGAGAGTATGGTTGAGAACGTAACTTATAAGGTAGAATCGGATGAAGCTACCGGTTTGCGTGAAATCATCATTATCGAATCTAAGGATAAGACAAAAGTTCCTTCTGCTCATATTACGACAGAAGATGGTAACTTGATACGTACTTATAACTTCCCTGTGGGTGGACACGTTGTTATTGAAAACAATCAATCGGTAAAGGCCGGTGACATCCTTGTGAAGATTCCGCGCGCTGTTGGTAAAGCTGGTGATATCACCGGTGGTTTGCCTCGTGTTACAGAATTGTTTGAGGCACGTAACCCGTCCAACCCTGCTGTGGTTTCTGAAATCGATGGTGAAGTTACCATGGGTAAGATTAAACGTGGTAACCGTGAGATCATTGTAACATCTAAGACTGGTGAAGTGAAGAAGTACTTGGTTAATCTTTCTAAGCAGATTCTTGTTCAGGAGAACGACTATGTACGCGCCGGAACTCCGCTGTCTGATGGTGCGATTACTCCTGCCGACATCTTGGCCATTAAAGGTCCTACGGCTGTACAGGAATATATCGTAAACGAGGTACAGGATGTTTACCGTCTGCAAGGTGTGAAGATTAATGATAAGCACTTTGAGATTATTGTTCGTCAAATGATGCGTAAAGTTGAAATTGATGAACCGGGTGATACCCGCTTCTTGGAACAGCAAGTGGTAGATAAGCAAGACTTCATGGAAGAAAATGACCGTATTTGGGGTAAGAAGGTGGTTGTTGATGCCGGAGATTCTCAGAACTTGCAACCGGGTCAGATTGTAACAGCCCGTAAGTTGCGTGATGAGAACAGTATGTTGAAGCGTCGTGACTTGAAACCCGTTGAAGTGCGTGATGCTATTCCTGCAACATCTACTCAGATTCTGCAAGGTATTACTCGCGCTGCTTTGGGAACTTCAAGCTTCATGTCTGCTGCATCATTCCAGGAAACGACCAAGGTTCTGAATGAAGCTGCTATTAATGGTAAAGTAGATAGATTGGAAGGTATGAAGGAAAATGTGATTTGCGGTCACTTGATCCCTGCCGGTACCGGACAGCGTGAATTTGAAAAGATTGTTGTTGGTTCGAAAGAAGAATACGATCGCATCTTGGCAAATCGCAAAAATGTACTTGACTATAGTGAAGTAGAATAATACGATTCATTAAGACTTTAAATAGAAGGTCGGTTTTCCTAATGGGAGACCGACCTTTTTATTGTTCACCCGGCATGGGTATACCCTCCTGACTTCATCACTTTTCCCTACCATTACATAGCGGAAAAATGGAGTGACGCAAGTATGCTCTTGTCTCAATCAGGATGAAAGGAACCAGTATTCACACTCGCTACCTCGGTCAGCACATTGAGCCGGAAGCGGCAGCGGGAGGTGAGAAAAGCGGTTACTTCCTGTGTCAGGGAGCATGGCGTCGTCTTCTTGACAGCATCTTTCGAGGATTCTGATTCTACTGCCTCTTCAATGTTTTTCGAAGATATCTTCCCGGCTTTCTTTCAATATGCTTCTGGGGAAGATTGTTTTGAGAGTGATGAATACATTCATGAGGCACTTTTTGAGATTGGGCGAATTACAAATATACAACATAAAAAAGCGTTTGTCTAGAAGAGGAGGCAAACAAATCAAATTCCGGTACAGGATATGACGGAATCTGACACAATGACATATATATGTGTAGGCTTATGCGTACGTCCGTGTAGCCCGATGCATATATACGTGTGGGCTTACACATATATAGGTACAGGCTTGTGCCACTGTATGTGTCAAAAAGACCTTGATGTCTTTTAAAAAGATCGGGAAGTTTCTTACAAACTTCACCACCTTTTAAAAAAAGCCCGGTATGTTTTTTATGTAAGGGCAGATGAGATTACCTTTCATCAAATTGGTCATTCTTTTTTTTCCGTTCATCCTTACATTTTAATCAAAACGTGCGGACAACCGCCGGCTAATAATGAAAGGGTATCCCTTCACTCCCATTTCAGTCACACTTCCCAAGCCGTTTTCAAATCTGCCTTCAGCATTTTTTTCACCGAAAGATGTTTTAAAATGAAAGGAGGCTGAAAATACAACACGGCATGTTCATTCACCACCGGAACTCCCATTAACAGGACGTTTTGGCAGTTAATGAAAGGAGGAAACATATTTCCGCTTGTGGATGAAAAATACAGTTGGTTTTGTGGATTTGTCATTGTATGACAAACCACGTATAGGAAAAGTCGAGTGCCGGCATTGCTCCGATACTAGCCACGGACTTTTGTAGCTGATTTCTTTTCCACATTTATATGTTTGCGTAATTTTCCTTAATGGTAAGTTAACACCAACAAGCCTTCTATGCGATAGTAGCAATAAGTCAACTGCACAAAGGAAGTCAAGCGAAATCATACGGCATTGGCAAGCCGGTCTTCACTAAATAGAAATGACATTCCGAATCATTCGTAAATCATATTTTGTGATAAAAAGATTTCAGCCATTTCTCAACAGGCTATCATTGTTTTTCTAAAAGTTTGATAATAATAGTCCCTTTTTCAGAATAATATATCTATATTTGTAGTCATTCAAAGCGACAAAGAGAGTTCGTGTTTGATATATTAATGTAAATAGAGCGTTTTTGATATTACTTTGTGTTAGAAAATCCCCAATTTTCGAAGCGGAACAAAGTGGATACAACAGAACGCTCACGTCGTGTGTTTATACTTCCTTCTAAAAGGAAATATGCATAACGGCGTGGGACTGTTGTTTTTATTTGTTCCGTGGGTATGGGGATACCTCTAACACAGATAAGACATTAAAACAGTTCCCACGCTTTTTTATATATTTATGCCATCCTCAGGGAGCAGGGAAGGGGTACATTGGGCTGCTATGAAAACAATAGAAGAATTGGAAGAACTCAACCATCAATTGCAAGTCGAGTTGAGGAAAGCTAGAGCCGCTCAGGCTCAAGCCGAAGCTGCTAATCAAAATAAATCAGTGTTTCTAGCCAATATGAGCCACGAGATACGAACGCCGCTTAATGTTATTATGGGGTTTTCGAATTTGATTGTTACTGCTGCTACCGAAGAAGAAAAGCGAATGTATGCAGAAGTTCTGGAAAATAATTGTTCTTTGCTGCTTCAGCTTATTAATGATATTTTAGATCTGTCAAAAATAGAGTCGGGAACATTGACTTTTGCAGAGGAAGAAATGGAGCTGAATATATTATTGGAAGAATTGGCAAGCGCAATGCGTACACGAATTGTTGCCGAGGAGGTTGTTTTGAATTGTGTAACACTTTCTGCTCCTTGTTTTGTCGTGGCGGAAAAAAAACGGCTTTCTCAAGTACTTATTAATCTATTGACAAATGCTATTAAGTTTACTACCAAAGGCAGTATTCGTTTAGGTTATGAAATTCATGGAAAAATGCTTTATTTTTATGTGGCTGATACCGGATGTGGTTTTCCTGAATCCCAAAAGCAGAAAGTGTTTGAACGATTTGTGAGACTTGATTCAGCTAAACCGGGAACAGGGCTGGGGCTTGCAATTTGTCGTACTATTGTGGAAAAAATGGGGGGATGTATCGGGGTAGAATCAGAAGAAGGAAAAGGATCTTGCTTTTGGTTTACCATTCCTTATATTCCTCTCTGTATAGAAAAAAATGATATTTAGTGCGTCTATTGTTGCTTGATTGGTTCCTTTTCCTTATTTTTGTTCGCCTGCTAATAATAAGCAGATAATATTTACCTTTAATTATAGAAGAAAATAATCATGGAAAACGAAAAAAACAACAATCAGCTTCAAATAGAGTTGAAAGAAGAAGTAGCACAAGGCACATATGCCAATCTTGCCATAATTACCCATTCTAGTTCAGAATTCATAGTAGATTTTGTACGTGTAATGCCTGGGTTGCCGAAAGCAGGAGTTCAATCTCGTATTGTATTGACTCCTGAACACGCTAAGCGTCTGATGTATGCTTTACAAGAAAATGTGGCAAAGTATGAGCGCAACTTTGGACCGATTCGTATGCCTGAAGAAATGAATGGTGCCAATGGCGGTCCTGATGGCAAGACTTTTATTCCTCCTATGAGTGGCTTTAAAGGAGAGGCATAAGTTATAGCTTTGTCGTGGAAATGGCATATTAGCCTGTTTTTCAAAAGATTTTTTTTGGATACAGGCTATTTTTATTGCTTAAAAGTATTGTTTATTAAAATGTTATTCGTAACTTTGCAGCCCAAAATGTATAGTT
>OLZW01002596.1_pt1 | contig 11367 bp, 8 predicted proteins | sample 1674281 | NCBI WGS metagenome assembly OLZW01 (sample SAMEA103958157, study PRJEB25191) | human gut metagenome | biome: human-associated habitat [ENVO:00009003]; feature: intestine environment [ENVO:2100002]; material: feces | place: Germany | collected 2013/2015
GGGAAAAGAACCGGAACCCGCAGAAACAGCAGTGGAAGCAACACAGGAAACACCGGATGCGGAACCGATGACAAAAACCGCATTGCAGGAGGAAGAAGTAACTGCGGATCCTGTCAGCGATACACCAGAAGAAAAGAAAGCACAGGAGCCGGTGAAGGAAGATTCACAGGAATCTCCGATACAGGAATAAAAGAAATATCTGCCGGAAGGCAGGCAAAGAGAAAGGAAAATGGAACAGGAGACTGCGCCATTTTCCTTTTTTCAAAAACAGAGATCTGAAGAACATAGGAAAGAAGGGAAAACAGGGGTTATGTTTGATATACAGGAAGAACTGAAAAAACTGCCGGGGAAACCCGGCGTCTATCTGATGCACGACGCGGACGATACAATTATCTACGTAGGAAAGGCGATTTCGCTGAAAAACCGTGTCCGCCAGTATTTCCAGACGAGCCGCAACAAAGGGCCGAAGATTGAGCGGATGGTCACGCATATCGCCCGTTTTGAGTATATTGTGACGGATTCCGAACTGGAGGCGCTCGTGCTGGAGTGCAACCTTATCAAAGAGCACCGTCCGAAATACAATACGATGCTGAAAGATGACAAGGCGTACCCGTACATTAAGGTGACCGTGAACGAGGATTTTCCACGCATTCTGTTTTCCCATCAGATGAAGAAGGACAAGGCGAAATATTTCGGCCCGTACACAAGCGCCGGAGCTGTGAAAGATACGATCGAACTGTTGCGGAAGCTGTACGATATCCGTTCCTGCAATAAGAGCCTGCCAAAGGAGATCGGCAAAGACCGCCCGTGTCTTTACTATCACATCCACCAGTGTAAGGCACCGTGCCAGGGATACATTTCCAAAGAAGAGTACGGCGAGCAGATCAAAAAGGCGATCAGTTTTCTGAATGGAAATTACAATGACATGATCAAAGAGCTGACTGGAAAAATGACGGAGGCGGCTGAGGAGATGCGGTTCGAGCAGGCGGCGGAGTACCGTGATCTGATCGACAGCGTGCGCAGGATCGGCGAGCGGCAGAAGATTACGAACAGTGACGGCGAGGACAAGGATGTCATTGCGCTTGCGATGGACAAAGAGGATGCGGTGGCGCAGGTCTTCTTTATCCGGAACGGAAAGCTGATCGGGCGGGAGCATTATTATCTGCGGATCGGCGAGGAGGAGCAGAAAAGCGAGGTGCTGCTCACGTTTATGAAACAGTTCTATTCCGGCACGCCGTTCATCCCGCGGGAAATCATGATTTCCGAGGAGATTGCCGAGCAGGAGCTGATGGAAGAGTATTTAAGCAGCAAACGGGGCCAGAAGGTCCGCATCCGCGTGCCGAAAAAGGGCAGCAAGGAAAAAATGGTGGAACTGGCAGAGCGGAACGCACAGATCGTTCTCGACCAGGACCGCGAGCGGATCAAGCGGGAAGAGGGTCGGACGGTCGGTGCCGTAAAAGAGATCGCCAGATGGCTGAACCTGCCGTCGATCGACCGCATCGAGGCGTACGATATCTCCAATATCAGCGGTTTCCAGTCGGTCGGCTCGATGATCGTCTACGAGAAAGGAAAGCCAAAGCGCGCCGATTACCGAAAATTCAAGATCAAATCCGTCGAGGGACCGAACGATTACGCCAGTATGAAAGAGGTCTTAAGCCGCCGTTTTCTGCGCGGCATCCAGGAGGACAGCGGTTTCGAGCGGCTGCCGGACCTGATCATGATGGACGGCGGACGCGGCCAAGTTAACATTGCGCTTGAGGTGCTTGAAGAAATGGATCTTGCGATTCCGGTCTGCGGTATGGTAAAGGACGACAAGCACCGCACGAGGGGTCTGTATTTCCGAAACGTGGAAATCCCGATCGACCGGAACAGCGAGGGCTTCAAACTGATCACACGCGTGCAGGACGAGGCGCACCGCTTTGCAATCGAATACCACCGCCTGCTGCGGAGCAAAGGCCAGGTCCACTCGATTCTCGACGACATCCCGGGCATCGGGCCGACAAGAAGGAAAGAACTGATGCGCCACTTTCAGGGAATTGATGATATCAAGGCGGCAACCGTGGAAGAACTTTCCGGACTTCCGGGCATGAATAAAAAGGCGGCGGAGCAGGTTTACACATTCTTTCACGCACCTGCACAGGAGGAAAATGAGGATTCGTCAAAATAGTTAAATTTCTAGGTTGCCCGTGATGCTTTATTGTGCTAAAATCATAGAAGAGACGGATTTAAAAAGACGTCGAATGAAGTCGGAGGACAGGAAAATGAAAGAAATTGAAATGACCAAAATGGTGGAGGAAATGGATCTCCGCAACCTGACACCAGAGGTTGATATGACAGATCTTGTCATTGCCACACCGGATATCAACCGTCCTGCACTGCAGCTGACCGGTTACTATGAGCATTTTGCCAATGAGCGTGTGCAGATCATAGGTTATGTAGAGTTCACGTATCTGCAGCATCTTGAAGAGAGCGAGCGCGTCCGCGCGTTTGAAGAGTTTGTAAGCCGCAAGATCCCATGTGTCATTTTCACCACGAAGATGATTCCGGGACCGGAAATTCTGGAGCTGTGCAATCGTTATCAGGTACCGGCCTTTGCGGTAGACAAATCGACTTCCGTTTTCATGGCTGAAATCATCCGCTGGCTGAATGTCCAGCTTGCCCCGATGATCTCCATCCACGGCGTGCTGGTCGATGTATTCGGCGAGGGCGTTCTGATCATGGGCGAGAGCGGAATCGGAAAGAGCGAGGCTGCACTGGAGCTGATCAAACGAGGCCATCGTCTCGTCAGTGATGATGTGGTTGAAATCAGCCGTGTCAGCGACATTACGCTGGTCGGAACGGCACCGGATATCACGCGTCACTTTATCGAGCTGCGCGGTATCGGTATCATCGACGTCAAGACGCTGTTTGGTGTCGAGAGCGTAAAGGATACCCAGTCTATCGACCTTGTTATCAAGCTTGAAGAGTGGGACAAAGAGAAAGAATACGACCGTCTGGGCCTGGAAGAAGAGTATATTGAGTTCCTTGGAAACAAGGTTGTCTGCCATTCCCTTCCGATCCGTCCGGGCCGTAACCTGGCGATCATCGTAGAAACCGCTGCTGTCAACCACAGACAGAAGAAGATGGGCTACAATGCCGCACAGGAGCTGTACCGCCGTGTACAGGCTAACTTAGTGAAAAAAAGAGAGGAGAAGTAAGAAAATGGCAAACTATGTATTTGGAATCGATGTTGGGGGTACTTCAGTAAAATGCGGACTGTTCCAGACAGACGGAACTCTGTTGGAAAAATGGGAAATCCCGACCCGCACCGAAAACGGCGGAAGCGAAATTCTGCCGGATATCGCAAAAAGCGTAAAAGCAAAAATGGCTGAGAAGGGTATCGCGGCAGATGATGTTGCCGGTGTCGGCATTGACGTACCTGGCCCGGTTAATGACAAAGGTGAGCTTTCCATCGCAGTCAACCTGAACTGGGGATATAAAAATATCGTAAAAGAGCTTTCCGACGAACTCGGCGGAATGGCAGTAAAAGCAGCAAACGACGCAAACGCAGCAGCTCTCGGTGAGATGTGGGCAGGCGGCGGAAAGGGAAGCAAGAACCTGGTTATGGTTACCCTTGGAACCGGTGTCGGCGGCGGAATCATCGTGGACGGCAAGATCGTAGCAGGTGCTCACGGCGCAGGCGGCGAGGTTGGTCATGCATGTGTTGAGCCGGAAGAAGAAGCGGTCTGCAACTGCGGAAACCACGGATGCCTCGAGCAGATGACATCTGCAACCGGTATCGTTCGTCTGGCAAAGAAATATCTGGCATCCCATGATACTCCGTCTTCTTTAAGAGAAAGAGGAGAGTCCATCAGTGCAAAAGCTGTCTTTGATGCATTAAAAGAAGGCGATGCAGCAGCAGAAGCAATCGTTCAGGAGTTCTCCGAGTACCTCGGAAGAGCACTTGCAGTATTCGCATGCGTTGTTGACCCGGAAGTTATCGTAGTCGGCGGCGGTGTATCCAAAGCAGGCCAGATCCTGATCGACGGCGTAGCTAAATACTACCGTGAAGCAGCATTCATCGCATGCAAAGATACCCCGATCGTACTCGCTTCCCTTGGAAACGATGCTGGTATCTACGGCGCAGCAAAAATGCTGATTGACTAATTGATTCAGATGGAAAAAGAAGTATAGAAAAACCGGTCCTGCTGGCATATGCCAGAGGGCCGGTTTTTTGTGTATAGACTGACTGAAAAAGTTATTCGGAAGAGCCGCTCTCTTCGGACTGCGGCTGTACTTCCGATATCTCCGCCGGGGTATCCGGTTCTGACGGTGCATCAGGGGTCTCCGGTGTGTCAGGAGTCTCCGGTGTGTCAGGAGTCTCCGGTGTATTAGAAGGCGGATCGGCAGGTGTTTCGGGCGGAGCCGGAGTTTCCTGCGGTGCCTCCGTCGGTGTCGGGGTTGCCTGCGGAGTTGATGCTGCAGAAGGGGTTCTGGTCGGCGTCGGTGTTGAGGCCGGCGCGGTGTAGTGGCCCTTGCAACGCTCGGTCGGCAGATCGGATACCGCAAAGTATTCGGTGATGGACGGGCAGCTTGAGCGGGCGAGCAGGCCGGTCTTCGTACAGATCGTTGCCTCCTGTACTGTTGCGGAAGTTTCGAAATCCATATCGGCAAGGCCTTCGTGGATTTCATTCATGACCTTTGCCCAGAGACGTTTGTGGAATTCACGGTCGCTCTCCGGAAACTCCGCGTGTGTATCATACGTTGCCCAGATGGCAGCGGTATAATATGGTGTAAAGCCTGCAAAGACGAGATCCTTGGCCTCGTTCGTCGTACCGGTTTTTCCAGCTGCGTGCATATTGTCGAGGCGGGCGGCAACACCGGTACCTTTTTCCAGAACATCCTCCATGACATTGGTGAGGAGGGAGGCAGTGCTTGCCTTGAAGACCTGCGTTGCCTTGTTTTCTGTGTTGTCAATTAAAACATTTCCCTTGCTGTCGGTAACCTTTGTGTAGAACACCGGCTTGCGGTACTGGCCGCCGTCTGCGATTGCCGCGTAGGCTGCCGTCAGTTCGAGATCACTGACACCGTAGGTGATACCGCCGAGAGCCAGCGGCTGGATCACATCGTATTCCTCGGAGAGTTTGGAAAAACCAAGCTTCTTCAGATAATCAAAGCCGACCTTCGGCGTAAGCTCGGTCAGTACTTTGACGGCCGGGATATTGATGGAATTGATGATCGCCTGGCGGACGGTAACATCACCATGGTAGGTAAGATCCGAGTTCTGCAGCGGTGTGCCGTCGCTGTAGTTGAACGGCTCATCCTTAATTACCGTAGCGAGTGTAATCTTTCCAAGGTCGAGTGCCGGTCCGTACGCGGAAAGAATCTTGAACGTGGAACCCGGCTGGGAATAATTATCGGTTGCGCGGTTGAAGGTAAGACTTGCTGTTTTTTCGCCGCGTCCGCCGACGATCGCTTTCACGTAGCCGGTGCGCTGGTCCATAACGGTCATGCACGCCTGCGGCTGCGGGGTGAAGCTGCTGCGCTCGGCAACAATCGTATCGCCCTCCTGCATGATAGCGGCTTTGTACTGGTCGATATAGCTCTGTGCCTCCTCCTGGGAGTCAAAGAGCAGATCGAAATTCGGATCGCTGTTGCGGAAGTAGAGCTGCAGCATCTCTTTGCTGTAGTTCTGTACCTCGCCGTCTGCCTGCTCTACGGTGAGCGCCCAGTCGAGACCGATCTGCGTGTTCGCCGGGAAGTTCTCCGGATTCTGGAATTCCGTATCGAGGATTGACTGCATGTAGGAATCCTGTGTGGTATAAATTTTGAGGCCGCCGCTGTAGACAACGTTCTTTGCCTGCACTTCGGTGTAGCCTTTCTGTACCATCAGATCGTTGATCAGGTTGGTGATGACTTCATCGATAAAGTAGGAGTACGGCGCGCTCTCCGCCTGGGACTGCGTGTGCATGGCGATGCGGTCGTAAACATTGTCGTTCATGGCAATGGTGTATTCTTCTTCGGTGATGTAGCCCTGCTCTTTCATGTTGTTCAGGATCTTGTCGCGGCGCTGCTGGTTTTTCTCCGGGTGGTTTTTCGGATTATATGCCGTCGGCGCCTTTGGAATTGCGGCAAGAACGGCGCATTCAGAGAGCGTCAGATCTTTTGCATCCTTTCCGAAATACGTCTGCGCTGCCGTCTGGACACCGTAGCAGCCGGAACCTAAGTTGATCGTATTCAGATAATTTTCCAGAATAACGTCTTTGGCGTTTTCACCCTCTGCGGTCAGTGTTTTTTCCAGCTTCAGCGCCAGGTACTGTTCCTGGATCTTCCGCTTGAAGCTCTGCATCCGCGTCTCTTCCATCCAGTCAGTGAAAACATTGTTTTTTAAGAGCTGCTGTGTGATCGTGCTGGCGCCCTCGGTAAAATGAAAGCCGTGGCTGACGCCGACAACGAAAGCACGGATGATACCGCTCGGATCGATGCCGTTGTGCTCATAAAAACGGGCATCCTCAACCGCGACGATCGCGTGCTGCATATCGAGCGGAATCTCCTCAATCGAAATCGAGACACGGTTTCCCTGAGCCCCGGTCAGCTTCTGTACCTGGTTGCCGTCAGCATCGTAGATAAACGACGCGTTGCCGAGCGGCATGATATTTGCCTCCGAGATATCAGGGGCACTGTCAATCACGCCGCGGACAGCGCCGATCACAAGCCCGGCACCGCAGACGAGAACGACAAGAAGAAGACAGAACGCGATGCGCAGCGCCGTCACGCCAGCCGTCTTTTCAATCTTTCCGTAATGGGACTGCAGATCTTCACGTTTGTCTTCCAGATGACTTTTTCCAAAGTGCATATAGAAAATCCTCCTTATGTCATATTCCTGCAAAACTGATTCAGTTCAGTAATCAATGGTGTTCCTGCCCTGCAAAAAGCAGGGTATACTTATTTTTATTATACCAAACAAAGGGCTGGAATAAAAGTATTTCTGAAAAGAATGCTGATTTTTCAGAAATGATATGGTAAGATAGGTACATATTTGGGTGAAGGAGTAAGGACATATGATCGATCAGTTTCGGACGGTTTACCGGGGTGGAACCGGGGAAATCGTGGAGAAGAAATCACGTTTTATTGCGACGGTGCGTCTGGTGGAATCTGAGGAGGAGGCACTTTCCTGCCTGGAAGCTCTGCGGAAAAAATACTGGGATGCGCGGCATAACTGTTTTGTGTATATTATTGGAGAAAATCAGGAGACGGTGCGCTGCAGCGACGACGGGGAGCCTTCCGGCACGGCAGGGCGGCCGATGCTCGATGTGGTACAGGGAGCAGGCCTCCGCAATGTGCTTGTTGTGGTGACGCGGTATTTCGGCGGTACGCTGCTGGGAACGGGCGGCCTGGTGCGCGCGTACTCGCAGGCGGTGCAGGAGGGGCTGGCAAACAGTGTTCTGATTGACGAGATCTGCGGCGTGCGGCTGTTGATTGAGACGGATTACAACGGCATCGGTAAAATCCAGTATCTGCTCGGCCAGCGGGGGATTCCGATTCTGGAATCCGAGTACACCGATCAGGTGAAAATCCGCGTTCTCGTTCCGAAAACGGAGGTGGACCGTCTCTGCGCGGAGATTACCGAGGGGACGAACGGAAAGGCAAAACTGGAAAAAGAAGAGGAGCTGTACTTTGCGCAGAACGACGGAGAGCTGATCTTCGGGGATGCGCTGACGCAGTATAAGAATCTGGAGGCAGAAGAATTAGGATAAAGGAGGATGCGACATGAGGTTTCCGGAAAATCTGAAAAAGAGCGGAACGATCGGCTTTGTGGCACCATCGTTTGGATGCACAACAGAGCCATACAAGTCCGCGTTTGCAAATGCACAGAAAAAATGGAAAGAGATGGGATATCAGCTGGATCTTGGGCCAAACTGCTATGCAGAGCACGGCATCGGAATCAGCGCGGCACCGGAGGAGTGCGGAAAAGAGCTGACGGAATATTATGTCAGTGAGAAGAATGACTGTCTGATTTCCTGCGGCGGCGGAGAGCTGATGTGCGAGGATCTCGATTACGTGGATTTTGAAAAGATCAGAAAGGCACCGGCGAAATGGTATCTCGGCTATTCTGACAATACGCATTTTACGTATCTTCTGCCGACCATCTGCGATACGGCGGCTGTTTACGGTCCGTGTGCGAGTGATTTCGGCATGGAGCCGTGGCATAAATCCGTAGCGGATGCGTTTGGCGTACTGACGGGAGAAGTGCGTACCGTCCGCGGCTATGAGGGATGGGAAAGAGACGATGCGAAGGGCAGAAGCGAGGAAAATCCGTATCTGCCGTACCAGATTACAGAACCGCGCGTTCTGCGCCGCTTCCCGGATGCGGACCGTGCATTTGAGGGACGACTCATCGGCGGCTGTCTCGACTGTCTCGTCAATATTCTTGGAACGAAGTACGACGGAACGGTTGATTTTGTGGAAAAATATAAAGAGGACGGTTTTGTCTGGTTTCTGGAAGCGTGCGATCTGAACGTCTTTGCGATCCGCCGCGCAATCTGGCAGATGGAGCACGCCGGCTGGTTCCAATATGTGAAAGGCTTTCTGATTGGCCGCCCGCTGCAGTTCGGACAGAAATTCGGGGAACTCGACCAGTACCGCGCCGTGACGGATCTGCTTGGAAAATACAACGTGCCGATCGTGATGGATCTCGACATCGGACACCTTCATCCGGCGATGCCGCTGATCGTCGGAAGTTATGCGAAGGTGGCCGTGGAAGGAAATGAGATTGAAATTAAGATGGAGTGCCGTTAGAACGCTTTTGAAAAATATTTTCTCGAGCGGCAGGGCAGAGCCTGTGGGAAAATGTCTGCGCGCGTAGAAGAACTATCGGCGCATCCGGCAGATGCCGCGGAGCTTTTTGACATCGAGAATCGTGACCGTGCCGCGGGAGAGTGCGACGATGCCGTCTTTCTCGAACGACTTTAAGGTGCGGGAAACGACCTCTCTGGCACTGCCGAGGTTCCGCGCGATCTGCTCGTGCGTGGTGGAGAGCACCGGGGAACCGGTGCGGATGCGTTCATCCTCGAGATATCCGGCAAGGCGCTGGTCAAGCCGCGTAAAGAGAAGCTGGCCCATCGCCCACATGACTTCGGAAAAATGCTCCGTTGTTTCCCGGTAAATGTAGTTTTCAACGTAAATATTCTGATTCAACAGTCTGCGGAACGTGCTGGCCGGAGTGATGAGAACTTTCGTCTCCTCCTCGGCCTCAATCAGAATATCAAAGCTGATTTCCTGCATCGCACAGGAGGCAGACAGCGTGCAGACTTCGCCGGGACCGGTGGTAAACAGGGTAATTTCCCGTTGCTCGCCGGACTGGATAAAGATGCGGAGCTTGCCGGAGAGGACAAGCAGAACGCCGAGACAGTCATCGTCACAGCTGTAGAGAAAATCGCCGCGCTGATACGTCGTCAGGACGGAAGAGAGCACGAGTGTCTGCTGTTCATCGGCGGTAAGCTTTGAATAAAATGGATAATGCTCCTGAAAACAGGATTCCAGAAAAGATGACATAAATAAAACTCCTTTCGGAAGAAAAACGTTCTTTTGTAAACTACGGCAGCAGCCGTTTCTTCCATGATAGAAAAGAACGGAAAGAAATGCAAGAAAAAACGTATCGGTTTTTGTGCCGATACGTTTTTTCTTGCATTTCCAATATTACGCTGTTTATTTTACAGAGTTAATCAGTTCTTCCAGCTCCTCATAGGAAACGGCGCCGACGTTTTTCTTTACGAGCTCGCCGTTTTTGAAGAAAGCGAGGGTCGGAACGCTCATGACTTTAAAGGATCTTGCCAGCTCCGGTGCTTCGTCAACGTCTACTTTGTAGAACTGGATCTCCGGCATATCCTCAGCTGCCTCTTCGATGACCGGGGCGAGCATTTTGCACGGTCCGCACCAGGTAGCAAAGAAATCAACAACGGCAACGCCAGGTGCTGCCTGCAGAGCTTTTTCAAAGTTTTCGGATGTAACATGAATTAATGACATAATAGAAGTCCTCCTTTTTTAAAACGGGATTTTTTATTTCCCGGTAAGTGTTTTTCTGTTGTGACTGTAGAATACCACAGCAGAACGGGAAGTTCTGTGACTAAGTCACAAAATGATTTCTTATTTTTTATTTCGGTTCTTTTCCCTGGCGGAAGCATTCGATCATTTCACCGGTCAGACTGATGAGGTTCGGCGTCTCCGGAAGAGAATCGCGGTCAAACCATTCGGCAACGGAGAGTTCCTCGCGGTCGAGGGTAATGGACGGATCGCCGTCCACATCGCAGTAAAATCCGGCGAGCAGCGAGCCGCTGAAGGACCACGGCTGACTCTTATAGTATCTCAGATTTTTGACCTTTAATCCGACTTCTTCCATGACTTCACGGTGCACCGTCTGTTCCAGCGTCTCACCGACCTCGGTATAGCCGGCCACGAGGGCGTACTGGCGGTGGCTGCTGTGGGAAGGTGCGTACTTCGTGAGCAGCAGGCGGTCACCGTCGGTGATGGCAACGATGACGCTCGGGCAGATGACCGGATAGGAGAGCGCGCCGCAGGAAGGGCACTGCATCGCGCGTTCATTTCCAGGCGCATGCATCTTCGTTCCGCAGCGGCCGCAGTAGGTGTGGTCGGTGTACCAGGTGTGGATCTGGTAACCGGTGATACCGGCAAACCCGAGCCATCCCGGAACGGCGCTGCGAAGAATTAGTGTATTTTCGTATTTCCAGATGCCAAATTCCGGAAGCTGCGGACTGCGCAGTTCATAATAGTCCGTCTCATCAATGCGGAACAGAAATTTTGCCTTTTCTTTAATCTCCGGAAAAACAGCTGCAATTTCCGCAATGGAAGGGTAGCAGATCTCGGGATCTTCGAAATTGCACAGAATTGTATGATGACCGTAAATTAAAACAAGATCCGTATCGTTCGGAACAGAAGGCTGGTAATCTACATAATATTTATGCGGAGCAATGTCCTGAATCATAAGAATTCCTTTCTTTGGTAAAAAAGTTTTTGGAAAAACAAAAAACCGAAATTTCTGTGAAGAAATTTCGGTAATAAAAAGAGCGCGAGACGGGATTCGAACCCGCGACCCTCGCCTTGGCAAGGCGATACTCCACCACTGAGCCACTCGCGCATACTTATATGTACCTTAAAAACTGCACACAAACTTTTCATCTCAAACCTATTACCATTTCCTACCCTGACCTTTTGGTCAAGCCCTCGACCGATTAGTAGCAGTCAGCTCCATGCCTTACAGCACTTCCACCCCTGCCCTATCAACCTCGTCGTCTTCAAGGGGTCTTACTCTTACGATGGGATATCTCATCTTGAGGGGGGCTTCACGCTTAGATGCCTTCAGCGTTTATC
>OLZW01002600.1_pt1 | contig 11356 bp, 6 predicted proteins | sample 1674281 | NCBI WGS metagenome assembly OLZW01 (sample SAMEA103958157, study PRJEB25191) | human gut metagenome | biome: human-associated habitat [ENVO:00009003]; feature: intestine environment [ENVO:2100002]; material: feces | place: Germany | collected 2013/2015
TTCCTAGCTTCTTTTCCAGCATCTTCATAAAATATCCCCCGACAACCGAACGGGCTTGAAAACCTCGTTGCGTACCATCGGAAGTAAAATGCCAATCGCTTAGAGGAACACGTGAAGTCGTCTCGTTGGCGTAGTTCCAGACCGGAACCATCAGCGCATTGAAATCCTCCATCGATCCGGTCAAACAAGCGGACCATAAAATCCAGTCGGACTTCGTATAATCCTCCCGGTTATCCAACGGCAAACCATATTTATTTTGTTTTGTCTTGTAATAAGCCATTTCCGTAGCGGCAACCTCTTTTGGGAAGATATTCAAGCCCAGCAAGCGATCCCATACCAAGTTGTATTTCTGGCTCCAAGTACCCGGCTTATCGAAAGTCAAGCGGTAATGATCGCCATCATCTGCCATTTTTACCCACTTAGCGGCCATCTCACGGGCGGCTTCCGTATATTGCCTAGCGATATCCGTCTTGCCTAACATCTCCGCCAATTTCCCGTAGCCGGCAACTCCCATAATTGCCTTGATGGACAAATTCGTGTTATGGGCGAAATGCCCGGCGAAATCATCCGTACAAAGTTGGTTCTTCGGATCAAGGCCTTCCTTCAACAAGTAATTCGCCCATGTAGTCAAAACCTCCCAATGTTGGGCGGCATAATCGGCATTACCATCCACTACCGCTATGGCAGTCGCTAGCACAAGCATATTACCACTTTCTTCCACGGGCATATCGCCACCGTAGGTCTGACCGTTCGCAACGGGATATGTACCCACGTCGTGAGCCGGGAAAGGTTTCTTCCACAGTCCGCTCTCGCTATAATAGAAAATAGGGTTCATCATTCCTTTCAACAAATCCGTATTGTACACTAAGAATAAAGGAGCGGAAGGATACGTTATATCCACCGTTCCGATAGAACCGTTGCTGAAATTTTCTTTAGAGAGGAATAAGAGAGTCCCTTCTTTATCAGTCACCAATTTATGGGCGGCGATCGCCTGCCGATATGCGATAGCGCATAACTCGGCGTACTTCTTCCCTCCTACGGCGCTCGTCTTGCTCATCAAAGAAGAATCAAAGGAACCGCAACGTCTCATCAGATCCTCATAAGCAGCCTCCCCTTTCTCGAACGCCTGATGAATATCCACCTTTCCGTCGTGCTTCCAATAAGGCATCCGGTTGTCTTGGAAATACTGGATCGAATATAAATCATCGTAACCGATCATCAAATGTCCGGAGACGGTTTCCTTGGAGACCTTGCCGATCGGGTCCGTATAAGCGAGAACCGTCATTTGCTCGCGCATATCCGAAGAGATACTTTGCGATCCAGCCGGTAAATTACCAGTAGTCATGAAAGCTTTCTTCGTAGCATAATACTCGTCGATCGTTGCGGAGACTCCCGGTTTCTTTGGGATAGCCAAATAGAAATATCCCCAGTCAATCCGTACATCATCCCCGGTTTTCGCCAGAACCTCTTGATCGATTGTTCCTGTCTTTAGGTAAATTAAATTAGGGGTTTCCGTTTTCTCAAAAGTCACCTCTTGATCGATCGTATTCACGGCCCATTGCGGCGTGGCTTCCATATATAATTGCACGTCGTGATCTTTACCGTCGATGGAGCGGACTTGATAGGTTATATAATTAAACGGAGAAGTCATAGCCTCCAGATCATTCAGCAAGAAGGGAGCCGTGAAAATCAAGTCCAGACTTACATCACCGCACTCAAAGGTGTAGAATGTTTGCGTAGGCATCACGTTCACGGATTTCTGGATCGCTTTCTCATCGAACGTATCTCCTCGTTTCACCTTCCGCATGATTCCCATATCCACATAAGCGCCTCCCCCATTGTTCCGGCAATGAGCGGCCAATACGTTACCCGTAGGTTTCAAGCTCTCCACCACCGCTTCCGGTATCTCTTTCAGCAAATCATAGTCCAGACCGTTCCCTGCCACGGCGATTTGCTTTCCATTTAGATACACCTCGATATTATCATCGTGCGAATATTGGAGGTAGAGGGCATCCTTTCGCTCATCCGAAGGCCAGTCAAACGTACGACGTACCCAGATATCTCCTGTAGACCAAGGCGTGGAACAATTGGGATTATCTTCCGTTCCAAAAGCGGCTTTTCCCTGCTTCCAACCTTTCGGATCATAAGCCTCGGCGAACCAATCTCCGGCAGGCTGAGACATCGTATAATCGGCCTCCCATAGGCCATCCGAGGCCGTACCGATCACCGAGGTCACCTGTATATCGTCCATTCCCATGAAACGGAATGATTTACCATCTACCCGTATACTGCCCAGAAGCGGATAATCACGGCCGGTCCAATGCCGTACCGACTCATCATTCAATTGATCGGCAAACGACCATGCGCTTGTATAGGGATCGATCGTGACCAAAGGAACGGCAGGAGCACGTAAAGAGTTCTCTGCCGCCGCCGTATATACCTCGGAAACTTTCACTTGCGTACAACAAGATAAAGCCGTACAACAAGATAAAGCCAATAAATAGTTTCTCATCTGCTTACTTTACGGTTTTATGAATGGCCTCCAGCACGATCTTCTCCATGATCTTATAGCCTTCCAAGGTCGGATGCACACCATCTTTCGACAGGTTAGCGGGCAATCCGTTTCGCTCATCTTTCATGGCGGAATGATAATCCACGTATGTCAAACCATTCTTATCCGCATACTCCTTGATCCATTTATTGAGCTGGATAACCTTATCGGCCGGCTTCATACCCGGTCTCCAAGGAAAATCGTATGCCGGCATCACGGAACAAAAAATCACCTTTATATTATTTACTTTCGCCAATTCCGCCATGGAGACCAAGTTCCCAAACACGTTTTCCAAGGCGATCACACCATTATTGTGAGCGATATCATTGATTCCCGCCAAGATTACCACGGCTTTCGGCTTCAAATTAATAACGTCTTGGCGAAAACGCACTAACATCTCCGAGGTTGTCTGTCCGCTGATCCCACGGTCTACGAAGTTATTCCGGATAAAGAAAGTCGAATCCGCCGGCCACCATCCGTCTGTAATGGAGTTCCCCATAAATACCACGTTCGAAGGAACTTTCACGGTCTTGTTAGCCTTCGCATAACGACCAAACTGAGCCCAATCCCCTTTCTCGGTCTGGGCAAATAACGTAGTGGTAGCCAATAAACAGCCCGCTACTAGTAAAGCTTGTTTCATGTTTTTCATATTACTTGATTATAAAATACAAACCAACGATCTTGTTTTCATCAAACAAAAGTAATCAAAATTGTCCACCCACCCATTCACACAAGAAAATATCTTATATTTGCTGTCATTGAAAAATAAAAACATCCGAATATGCTGAAAAAGATTCTTTCCAACACGATCGTACGGTTGATACTGGCCGTCTTGATCGGACTTCTGGTTGGGCTTGTCGTAAACGAGCCTGTGTTAAAAGCGGTCATGATCATAAAACAAATTACGGGACAGATTATTTTCTTCTTGGTTCCGTTGATCATTCTAGGATTCGTGGCACCATCCATCGCCCGCTTAAAAAGCAACGCATCCAAAGTCTTATTATTCGCTTTTAGTATCGCATACCTGTCATCGGTTGGCGCCGCTACCTTTGGCGCCGTTGTGGGTTACGAGTTAATACCGCATTTGCATATTCAAACCGCCTCGGAAGGTCTAAAAGACATCCCTCCCATGTTGTTTAATCTAGAGATTCCGCCAGTGATGAGCGTTATGTCGGCATTGGTATTGGCCGTGATGCTGGGACTTTCTACCGCATGGGTTAAATCCGAGGAGATGGAGAGGTTGCTGGAAGCATTCCAGAACATGGTGCTTAAATTGGTAGAACGGGTCTTGATGCCGGTGTTGCCGCTTTTCATCGCCGCGAATTTCTGTGTCCTCAGTTATGAGGGGGCGATTACGAAGCAGTTGCCTATCTTTTTATCCGTCCTGTTGATTGTCATCATTTGCCATTACATCTGGTTGACCTTACTGTATGTAGTCGCATCGATTTACTCCCGGAAAAATAGCTGGGGCGTATTGAAATACTACGGACCCGCTTATTTGACAGCCTTAGGCACCATGTCATCCGCCGCCACCTTGGGCACGGCCTTGACCTGCGCCAAGAAAAGCAAGATTTTGCGAGAGGAAGTAATTGACGTGACTGTCCCCCTGTTCGCGAACATCCATCTATGCGGCTCTATCTTGACGGAAGTGTTTTTCGTATTGACCGTCTCACAAATATTATATGGAAGTATGCCGGACTTCACGACGATGCTCGTATTTATCATCTTGCTTGGTTTCTTCGCGATCGGCGCTCCCGGCGTACCGGGCGGTACGGTGCTCGCCTCATTGGGCTTGATCATCGCTATTCTAGGTTTCGACGAGGCAGGAACGGCATTATTGCTTACGATATTCGCTTTGCAAGACAGCTTCGGTACGGCTTGCAACGTGACGGGAGATGGTGCCCTTACCCTAATTACTGATACGTTCGATCAAAGGCAAACGGAAAAGGCTTCCACGGCTTTATAAGAACAAACTTCCATGGTGTCTTTTTGTAGATATGGTTGATTCTTTAAGAGTCAACCATATCTACAAAAAGACATATCACTTCCTTTTCATTCGATACTCTATGGGTGACTCCCCGGTATGCTTCTTGAAATACCGTCCCAGATAGGATTGGCTGGGAAAGTTCAAGTGATTCGTTATCTCCTGCACGGTCATTTCCGTGGTACGCAACAACACCTTTGTCTCCAATATGATATGCCGGTCTATAATGGTCTTCGCCGACTCGCCCGTCACTTGCCGGGTGATAGTGGAGAGATAACGGGGAGAGATACAAAGCTCGTTCGCATAGAAAGAGACCTCTTTCTGGTCGAGATAATGGGCATGGATGCAATTGATGAACTTATGGAACAACTCCTCCCCACGGTTGCACCCATTTTGCTGGCGGCTCGAGAAGGAGTACCTTGTCTTATCATACATATTAAGGAAGAAGCATTGCAACTGGTTTTTCACGATCATATCACGGTACACGTTATCCCGATCCATGTAAATCAGCCAAAACAGCCGGATGATCACATTTATGGTCTCCTCCTGATCGGCGGGATGCGTATAGCAAGGGCTATCCTTTATGAAGCGGAAAAAGGGCGGATCCAGCCGGAATACGGCCTCGTCGAACAAGACCTTCGAAAAGGATATATATTGTACCTTGAAATCCTCGCTACTCGCGTTCAACGTCAGGATCGTATCCGGTATCAATACGATCACCGTGTTGCGCCGGATATCCCATCGGCTCAAATCGACGGATATATTCGCCGTTCCTTTATAGCAAAATAAGATCATGCCATATCCGCTCTTGTAAGGACGATCCAATAACTCCCTCAAATCGGAATCGCCTATTATGAACGACTCTCCTCTCTCTATCTCAAATGGATTCATATGTCTACTATTTTGCCCGCGAATATAAGAGATCATTAGCATATAACGGATCATTCCATCTCAAAATGAACAATCATCGCCTCATTGTGGAAACAATGGTTCGCCGATAAGCGAGTAGCTTTGCATCCGAAAATATAGGTATTAGTTAAGATGAAAAAGCAAAATCGATTGATGAAGACTGCGATCGCCTTATGGTGTATCGTAGCTGTTGGGTGTAAACAAAGCCCTGTAATCCAACAAAGTTCAGGGTATGCGACAATGACCGTATTCACTTCGGAGAAAACTTTATCCAATAATTACTCGGCGAGTATACGAGGAAAACAGGATATTGATATTTATCCGCAAGTATCCGGTTTTATTACAAAGCTTTGCGTAGCAGAAGGCGAGAGCGTAAAAAAAGGACAAGTCTTATTTATTATTGATCAAGTTCCTTATCAAGCGGCCTTAAACACCGCCATTGCGAACGTAGAGGCCGCTAAGGCATCTGTAGCGACAGCGCAACTGACCTACGACAGTAAACAAGAATTGTATAAAAACAAAGTAGTTTCCGAGTTCGACCTAAAGACCGCCTACAACACACTACTCTCGGCAAAAGCCCAATTAGCCCAAGCGGAGGCACAAGAGGTGAACGCCCGTAACAACCTTTCTTACACGGAAGTGAAAAGCCCCTCGAACGGCGTCATCGGAACCCTGCCTTATCGTGTAGGCGCATTAGTAAGCGCAAGCCTACCCAAACCGCTCACCACGGTATCGGACAATTCCGAAATGTATGTGTATTTCTCCATGACCGAGAACCAGCTACTGGCCTTGACCCGTCAATACGGCTCGAAAGACAAAGCCTTGGAGAATATGCCCGAGATCGAGCTTCAGTTGAACGATAAATCGCTTTATCCCCAAACGGGAAAGATCGAGACGATCAGCGGCGTTATCGATCAAAACACCGGAACGGTCAGCTTGCGTGCCGCATTCCCGAACGAGGAGCAATCATTGAATAGCGGAGGCTCCGGGAATGTGATCATTCCGGTTACATACGATAACTGCGTCGTAATTCCCCAAGCCGCCACGTTCGAAATCCAAGACCGGGTATTTGTCTTCAAGGTAGTAGACGGAAAGACGCAATCCGCTCCTGTAGAAGTTACCCGTGTGAACGGAGGACAAGAGTATATCGTAAACGCCGGATTGAATAGCGGCGACGTGATCGTAGCCGAAGGCGTAGGTTTATTGCGTGAAGGAACACCGATTGAAGTAAAACAAAATTAAGAACAATGAAAGTTAGCACATTTATAGAACGCCCCGTACTGTCCGCCGTGATTTCCATCACGATTATGGTAGCGGGTATCATCGGGCTTTTCACCTTGCCCGTAGAACAATATCCGGATATCGCCCCTCCTACCGTTATGGTCAGTACGACTTACTTCGGGGCGAATGCCGAGACCATGCAGAAGAGTGTCGTAGCCCCTTTGGAAGAGGCGATCAACGGCGTGGAAGATATGACCTACATGACCTCCACGGCTACCAACTCCGGTACCGCCACGATCACGATCTATTTCCAACAAGGAACCGATCCGGACATGGCCGCCGTAAACGTACAGAACCGTGTATCGAAAGCGACCGGGCAATTGCCGGCCGAGGTTACCCAAGTGGGTGTCACGACTTCCAAGCGCCAGACCAGTATGTTACAGATCTTCTCGCTCTATAGCCCGGACGGTTCTTATGACGAGAACTTCCTCAGTAATTACATCAGCATCAACCTAAAACCAGAGATACTCCGTATCTCCGGAGTCGGCGAGTTGATGGTTATGGGTGGCGATTACAGTATGCGTATCTGGATGAAGCCCGACGTTATGGCCCAATACAAATTGATCCCCTCGGACGTGACCTCCGTGTTGGCCGAGCAAAATATTGAGTCCGCCACGGGTTCTTTAGGCGAGAACTCGGACGAGACGTATCAGTACACCATGAAATATAGCGGACGCCTGCTTACTCCGGAGGAATTCGGCGATATCGTGATCCGCTCCACCGAGGATGGAGAGGTATTGAAGCTAAAAGAGATAGCGGACATTGAGTTAGGAAAGGAGAGTTATGCCTATATCGGACAAACAAACGGTAAGCCGGGTATCTCCTGTATGGTTTTCCAGACAGCCGGATCGAATGCCACGGAGGTGAATAATAAGATCGACGCTTTTCTTGAGGAAGCCTCGAAAGACTTCCCGAAAGGTATCGAGGTCGTAAAATTGATGAGTACGAATGATTTCTTGTACGCCTCGATCCATGAGGTTGTAAAAACCTTGATAGAGGCCATTATCCTCGTTATCCTTGTGGTATATGTCTTCTTGCAGGATATCCGTTCTACGCTGATTCCGTTGGTAGCGATCGTAGTTTCCTTGATCGGTACGTTCGCCTTTATGACGGTCGCCGGATTTAGCATTAACTTGATCACTTTATTCGCTTTGGTATTGGTGATCGGTACGGTGGTGGACGACGCGATCGTTGTCGTCGAGGCAGTCCAAGCTCGGTTCGACGTTGGATATAAGTCCTCTTATATGGCTAGTATGGACGCGATGAAAGGATTAACATCCGCCATCGTCTCTACTTCATTGGTATTTATGGGCGTGTTTATCCCGGTATCGTTTATGAGCGGTACATCCGGTACATTCTATACGCAGTTCGGTTTGACGATGGCAGCGGCCGTAGGTATCTCTACCGTTAATGCGTTAACGTTAAGCCCGGCGCTTTGCGCTATCTTATTGAAGCCTTACATCAACGAGGACGGCACCCAAAAGAATAACTTCGCCGCACGTTTCCGTAAGGCGTTCAACGCCGCATTCGATTCGGTCATCAAGAAATATAAGCACGGGGTGTTGTTCTTTATCAAGCGGAAATGGCTGGCTTGGTCTTTATTGGCATGCTCCATCGTATTACTTATCGTCTTGATGAACACGACAAAATCCAGCTTGGTGCCCGATGAGGATCAAGGTACGGTCTTTGTCAACGTAAGTACGGCCTCCGGAAGCTCCTTGGCTACGACTAACAAGATCATGACGAATATCGAGCAACGGATCAACCAGATTCCACAGCTTCAATCTTATTCCAAGGTTTCCGGTTATGGTTTGCTGGCCGGACAAGGTAGCTCTTTCGGTATGTTCATCTTGAAACTAAAACATTGGGATGAGCGCCCGGACAAGGAAGATAACGTACAAGCCGTGATCGGACAGGTATATGGCCGTACGGCAGATATCAAGGACGCTACGATTTTCGCCATCGCCCCGGCCATGATCCCCGGATATGGTATGGGTAACGCATTGGAAATGCATACGCAAGACAAGGCCGGTGGAGACTTAACGACCTTCTTTAACACGACCCAGCAATATCTCGCAGCCTTGCGTGAACGGCCCGAGATCGCTACGGCTTACTCTACCTTCGATATCAAGTACCCGCAATGGCGCGTGGATGTGGACGCGGCGAAATGCAAACGGGCCGGAATCACTCCGGATGCTGTTCTATCAACCCTTTCCGGTTATTACGGAGGGCAATATGTGTCGAATATCAACCGCTTCTCGAAGGTGTATAAGGTGATGATACAGTCCGATCCTAAATATCGTCTGGATGAGGCCTCCTTGAATAATACGTTCGTACGCATGTCGAACGGCGAGATGGCACCGCTTAGTCAGTTTATCACCTTGACCAAGGTATACGGTGCCGAATCTCTAGCCCGTTTCAACATGTATAATTCGATCGCCGTCAATGCCGTACCGGCCAATGGATATAGCTCCGGGGATGCTATCAAGGCGGTAAAAGAGACAGCGGCCACTTCGCTCCCGAAAGGGTATGGCTACGACTTCGGTAGTATCACCCGTGAGGAGAACCAGCAGAGTAATACGACCATTATCATCTTCGGTATCTGTATCTTGATGATTTATTTGATCCTAAGTGCCTTGTACGAGAGTTTCCTTGTTCCTTTCGCCGTGATTCTTTCCGTACCGATGGGTTTGATGGGTAGTTTCTTGTTCGCTAAGTTCATGGGATTGGAGAATAACATTTATCTGCAAACCGGTTTGATCATGTTGATCGGATTGTTGGCGAAGACCGCCATCTTATTGACAGAGTACGCTACCCAACGCCGCCTGTCCGGTATGAGCCTGACTTCAGCCGCTCTTAGCGCGGCAAAGGTTCGTCTGCGCCCGATCTTGATGACCGCTCTTACGATGATATTCGGTTTGCTGCCATTGATCGTTTCCAACGGCGTAGGCGCTAATGGAAACCGCTCGTTGGGAACCGGTGCCGTTGGCGGTATGTTGATCGGTACATTGGCTTTGTTATTTATCGTGCCTTGCTTATTCATCACGTTCCAATACCTGCAAGAGAAACTACGCCCGATCCAATTCGAGCGTTCCCTTGATTGGCAGGTGCAAGAAGAGGTAAAAGAGGCCGCCGAAGAAAGAAAAGAATATTTAGATAGCAAGAAATAACCTATCCGGTTGTATATATATTGTATATGAAGAATAACATCATACTCCTTGCCGTAGCGACGCTAGCGTTGAACAGCTGCGGCATTTACAAGAAATACGAGCCTGTCACCACCCTCCCGGAGAATCTATACCGGGAGGAGATAGCCCCGGCAGACACCTTCTCCATCGGGAATATCAGTTGGCGAGACCTGTTCACCGATCCGGCCTTGCAATCCTTGATCGAACGGGGATTAGCCAATAATACAGACCTACGGATCGCCCATCTAAAGGTACAAGAAGCTGAGGCGGCGTTAATGACCTCCCGCCTCTCCTACCTCCCGTCGCTCTCCCTAGATCCACAGGGCACGACAAGTAGCTTTGATAAGGCGAAAGCGTCGTGGACATACAACGTCCCGGTATCGGCCAGTTGGGAGGTCGATATCTTCGACCGGCTGACAAACGCCAAACGACAAGCGAAAGCCGCCTTGTCGCAAAGCCAAGCGTATAGCCAAGCCGTACAAACGCAACTGATCGCCAATATCGCCAACCTGTATTACACCTTATTGATGCTGGATCGGCAATACGAGATCACGACAGAAACCGCCGTGAAATGGCAAGAGAGCCTTCGTGCCACCCAAGCGTTAATGGCAGCCGGCATGACTACCGAGGCGGCCGTATCGCAAACCGAGGCTACTTGCTACTCCATCGAGACCTCTGTTAAAGATCTGGAACAGACCATCCGGGAGACCGAGAATACGCTTGCCGTCTTATTGGGAGAGACACCTCAGGATATTGAGCGAGGAAGGTTGGAAGACCAATCCTTAACCCCGGATCTGGCTATCGGTATCCCGGTACAGATGCTCTCGAACCGTCCAGATGTACGTAGCGCCGAGTACGCTTTGGCGCAAGCGTTCTACGGGACAGCCTCCGCACGCTCCAATTTTTATCCCTCGCTACGTCTTAGCGGCAGCGCGGGATGGACAAACAGCGCAGGTAGTTACATCGTAAATCCGGGTAAACTATTACTATCGGTGGTCGGCTCCCTCACGCAACCACTATTTAACAAAGGAGCGAATATCGCCCAATTGAAAATAGCGAAAGCGCAGCAAGAAGAGGCCAAGCTCACTTTCCAACAAACCGTGCTCAACGCCGGAAAAGAGGTGAACGACGCACTTACCCAAGCCCAGACCGCAAAGGGAAAGATCGACTTGCGTACACACCAAATCGAATCGCTTGAAGATGCCGTCCGTAGCACCCAATTGCTGATGACGCATGGAAACACCACTTATTTGGAAGTGCTCACGGCACAGCAAACCCTGCTCAGCGCCCAGCTCTCCCAAGTAACGGATCGTTTTGACGAGCTTCAAGCCACCGTAAACCTCTACCAAGCCTTAGGAGGAGGCAGACATTAAAGATAGTCCTTTCAGACTTGTATATAATTATGATTGTAACCTCCATTTGTGCGTGACGCATAGAAGGAGG
>OLZW01002601.1_pt1 | contig 11354 bp, 9 predicted proteins | sample 1674281 | NCBI WGS metagenome assembly OLZW01 (sample SAMEA103958157, study PRJEB25191) | human gut metagenome | biome: human-associated habitat [ENVO:00009003]; feature: intestine environment [ENVO:2100002]; material: feces | place: Germany | collected 2013/2015
GCGGCAGTGCACACCTCCTACAGGAGGTGTGCACTGCCGCCGTCATTTTCGTGTTCGTAATGATACGGCGCAGCTCGAAAAGTACCTCATAAAAGGTGCAGAAAAGTTGAATAGTACCATGTCGGAAATTGACAATGCACCCTGCGAAAATACGGCATACTACCATGTCGAAAACGCTCATAGTACATTGCAGGAAATCGACAATCCCTTTATATATAATCTTAATAATCAAACAAAAGAGAATAATCCTTATCCATCAATCATATCCGACGGGACGGATATGGCGGGAAATTCGCAAATCCTTTTTTCTTCCGACGAACGCAGCGATTACCGCGATATTATTCGTGAAAATATCGAGTACGACTGCCTTTCCGAGGACAAAGCGCGAGTGGACGAGCTGGTTGAGATAATGCTAGATGTGGTGTGTTCAGCAAAAAGCACTACCCGCGTAAACGGCGAGGAAATTCCAACCGGTACGGTTAAAAGCCGTTTTCTAAAACTCACTCATGAGCATATCGAATATGTGCTGACTGCACTCGGGAATAATACCTCCGATGTTCGGAACATTCGCGCATATCTTATAACGGCGCTGTATAATGCGCCCATTACGATGGACAGCTACTACACGGCTCTGGTTAAGCACGATATGTACGGAAAGCCCGACCGCTCAGAATGAATTTTGCTTTTAAATCTGTAAAGAAAAATTATGCGGGATTTTGAGATTTTCTCAATTCTCCGGGCAGTTCATTCTGAACGTTTTGAGAATTTACCTAGTTTCACGGGTAAGGCGGGTGAGAGTGATTTGAGATTTTATCTCAAATCTCGGAGCAAGAAGCAAAGAGGGGTTTGGGGAATTATCCCCAACTCAATGTGATAATGATAAGCGCAGCTTGTCACTATCACTATTGAGTTTAGCAACAACGACAACGGTCATCAGATATAGTCGATTTCCCTAATCAGTTCAAATAAACGATTTGAAGAAAAATGAAAAATCAACATAAAGGAGATGAAGCGTATGAGCGAGAAAAATCCAAAAGGGCTGTCTGTTTCGTTCCGGGTGGATAGTGGATTTCTTGACCACAACAACCGTGTTATCACCGCACACAATGTTGATATTTCTCGGACAGGCGACAACATTATCTACACGAAAATTGACTTGCGGCAATTCTATGAGCAGGTGTTTGGCACGGCTCTTGCGGAATATAACGCAAAGCAGAAACGCGCTGACCGACAAATCCCAGACTACTACGAACACGTCAAGAATTCCGGCAAGGGCAAGCTGTTCTATGAAGTCGTGGTGCAGTTTGGCGATTTACACGACTGCGGAGTCGGCTCGGAGAATTGGAAAACGGCGCAGGCTATGCTTGACGAATATATGCAGAAATTTGAAAAAAGAAATCCCAACCTCAAAGTGTTTAACGCCGTAATGCATTTAGACGAGAGCACACCGCATTTGCATATTGATTTCGTTCCTGTGGCGCACAAGGGGCAGCGAGGTATGCCGCTGAAAAATTCTATGAGTGGAGCATTGCGTGAACAAGGCTTTTCCTCGGCGAACCGAATGGAGAACGAATGGACGGCTTGGTCGAAAAGCGAGCGTTCTTTTATGGAACAGATTTTGCTGAAGCACGGTTTGCGGCGAGAGGATAAAAATGTTCACCGTCCGCATTTGTCTGTTGATGATTATAAAAAGGCAGCTCACGAAGCGGAGCAAATTAGCATCATAAATGCTCGCATAAACGAGCTGAAAAAGAAACCTGTTGAGGAGCTTACCTCGGAGGAAGTTACTCTTATTAAAAATCAAAATGATTTTATGCGTGGGGAAATCATAAAGCGTAACGATACTATTTCCGAATTGAGCAAACAAGTTAATGCAGAATTTGTTTCTGTGAGCATATACAGCCCCGACAAGCTGCAATACATAGCCGACGGGCTGGCTCGTGCGAAAATTCCTTGCGTGGCAGAAAGCAACACGCTTTACGTTCCCGATTATGCTCTGAAAACAGCGCAGGCAATCGCTTCCCATTACAAGCCTGACGAGAAAGCGCCAACTATACGTGAGATGATTAGGCTTGATATTGATAGGCTGGTGTATAGGACGGAAACCCTTGACGATTTGCTGTATCGGTTGCAGGAGCGTGGTTATGAGGTCAAATATGGTAAGTACATATCGGTGAAGCACCCGTCTGCTGAACGGTTTGTGCGGCTGAAGAACCTCGGTGATGAATACTTACCGAAAAACCTTGAACAGCGCATAGCAGAAAAGGATATGTTTACCGACCGTGTGAGATATGAGATGCAGACCGCAAATCCAGTTGAAAAGCGGTTTCATATTACCATTCTCAATATCACAACCGCCGTCAAGCAGTTCAGACTTGACCCGAAGAAAACGGACATGCGCAGATACTATTTCTTTCAGAATGACGCTCGGATAAACTATCTGTCGCAGCAGCTTCTGACTATCGGGGAGTTCGGCATTACTTCCCGTGATGACATTTACGCAAAGGCGCAGGAGTTACAGCGCTCCGTTCATATTATGCGCTCCCGTGGAGATTATCCCACCGAACAGGAAACGGCTCTGAAGCGTATTAACGAGCTGATAGAGGCTTATGAGGAGATTGTCGAGGGGAACTACATAGACAACCTCATAAGAGCGCAGAAGTCACGGGAAGCTGCGGCACAAAGAATGGAAAAATCTCCAAAGCACAAAAGATGACGATATGCCTCTTGACAAATCACGCTTTAAAGCGTAAAATAGAATTGCAGAGGGTATGTCATAAATCTACGATATCGAGAGGAGCGATATTTTATGGCAACAATCAGGAAGCGTGGCGATACATATCAGATAAGGGTGTCGCTGGGTTATGATAAAAACGGCAATCACAAGGAACAGGCAATGACCTGGCGCCCCGATGCGGGAATGACCGAACGGCAGATACAAAAGGAGCTGAACCGGCAGGCGGTTATGTTTGAGGAAGCCTGTATGCACGGCTACAAAGCTAAAGCGGTCAAGTTTGAGGAACTAGCGGAGGAATGGTTTGAGGAATATGCAAAACTGAATCTGCGCAGCACGACCTACGAACGCATGAAACAGCTTACCCACCGCATTTATCCCGCAATCGGACACCTGCGTATCGACAAGATTTCTCCACGGCAGCTGCAAGGATTCGTGAACTCCCTCACCAAAGAGGGTGCGAACGAGAAAACCGGCAAGCCGCTTGCGCCGAAAACGATACGGCACAATTTAAGTTTCATCTCGGACGTGTACAGTTATGCGGTGAAGATGGGAGTTGTTTCCGACAATCCCTGCGCAAAGGTCACGATCCCCAAAGGCGAGGTCAAGGAAAAGCAAATCTACTCGCAGGAGGAACTGGAGCTGCTTTTGAGCAAGCTGACAGACGAGCCGACAAAGTACCGTGCATTCTTTTATCTGATTTCCTATACGGGCTTGCGGCGGTCTGAAATGCTCGGACTGGAATGGAAAGATGTTGATTTTGAGCACAACGTGATTTCCGTTCGCAGAACGAGCAACTACACAGCCGGGCGTGGCATTTACACAGACACCACTAAAACGAAGCGTTCGCAGCGGGCGCTGAAAATCTCGCAGTTCATTATGAATATTCTGAAACAGCTAAAGGACGAACAGGACGAGGAAGCGCTCCGTCTGGGAAGTAAGTGGGTGGAAACAGACCGCCTGTTCACGAAATGGAACGGCGAGGAGATGAACAATCAGACGCCCTACGGCTGGCTGAAAGAGTTCTGCGAGAAGAACGAACTGCCGTTCTATGGATTACACAGTTTCAGGCATTTTGCAGCTTCGGCGCTGATTTCGGCGGGACTTGACGTGACTACCGTATCCGGGGCGCTCGGACACTCTAACTCAACTACGACCTTGAATATTTACTCTCATCAGTTCCATAATGCACAGGCGAGAGTGGCAGAAGCTATGGACGGCGCATTCGGATTTCTTGATAAAAGAAAGCTGGAGGCATAAAAAATCACAATAGCGGACAAACAGCGGACAAGCCGAATTTTTTGCAAAAAGAAAAGCTCACAATCGGCTTTGTTAAGCCAAATGTGAGCTATGCTTGTGGTGACCCGTACGGGAATCGAACCCATGATTCCGCCGTGAAAGGGCGATGTCTTAACCGCTTGACCAACGGGCCGTAGAAATGGTAGCGGCAGTCGGATTTGAACCAACGACACCCTGGGTATGAACCAAGTGCTCTAGCCAACTGAGCTATACCGCCATATCTTTCTGTTTTGTCACTCTGTATCAGCGACTTTTATATTATATCACAGCGCTTTGCGTTTGTCAACACTTTTTTTAAATTTTTTTCGATTTTTTTCGTTTTTTGAAAAACGCCGCGATATTTTATATAAAAATCAGCTAATCAGACCTCTGCGTACTGCTTTCTGCCTGTTTCGAAAATGTTGCCGCCGACAGCGTCGATTGCAACGATAAGAGGGAATTTGTCGAAAGTCAGCTTTTTCACACTTTCACAGCCCAGATCCTCAAAGGCTATTACCTCACACTCGGTTATGCACTGACAGGCAAGTGCGCCTGCACCGCCTATGGCACAGAAATATACCGCACCGTTGCGTTTTATGGCGTCTACTACGGCAGGTTTGCGTTCTCCCTTTCCTATCATTGCGGATAACCCCATATCGAGCAGCAGGGGAGCGTAGGGGTCCATTCTGCCCGATGTCGTAGGGCCGCATGAGCCGATAGCCATGCCTTCTTTAGTGCCGGTAGGACCTGCGTAGTAAATAGCCGCACCGTCTATTTCAAAGGGCAGTTCTCCGCCTTCGTCGATAAGCTGTTTTATACGCTTGTGAGCGGCGTCACGAGCGGTGTATACTGTACCGCTCAGCTCTATCTTGTCACCGGCTCTGAGCGTTTTTGCCTTTTCTTTAAGTTCGCTTGTGTTAAGTTTCAAGTTTGTACTCCTGTTCGCATTGAATTTATTATGCCGGAAAGCATACACTTTCCGGCATACGATATTTACTTTTGATTAAAGGTCGAAGAATCCCACATTATCCGAGCTCATCTCGTCGTCGTCATCGTCATTGTCTTTAAGACCTTCCATCATCTTGAGATCCCACGAAGGATCATACTGGGCTGTGTTGGTGGTCATATTGTCGTTTATTCCGCCGAGCATGGACGAATAATCGGACATATCGATCTTTTCTTCCTTAGCGGAAGCTGCGGGAGCGGCAGGATCGTCAAACGAAGATGTCATTCCGTCATCGTCTGCCTGCTTATGTGCAGGTGGAGGAGTAATAGACATACCGTTCATCTGTGCTTCGAGATCCTTCCAGGGATCGTTCACCTTTTCTTCCTTGCCGGCAACACCCATTGAACGACTTTCATTCAGCTTTTCCTTAGGTTTATCGCCGCTGCGGTCGGCAGTCCGTTCGGTCTTAGCTGCGGGCGCAGGCTCATCAGCAAGAAGGTCGCTGAAATCATCAGCAACAGGAGCAGGTTCTGCTTTAGTTTCGGGAGCGGGAGCAGGTTCATCTGCAAGAAGATCGCTGAAATCATCGGCTGCAGGAGCAGGTTCTGCCTTAGCTTCGGGAGCGGGAGCAGGCTCATCTGCAAGAAGGTCGCTGAAATCATCGGCTGCAGGAGCAGGTTCTGCCTTAGCTACGGGAGCAGGAGCAGGTTCGTCTGCAAGAAGGTCACTGAAATCGTCGGCAACAGGAGCGGTGTCGGCTTTGGGAGCAGATGCCGCAACAGGCTCCTCTACAAGCAGGTCAGCCATATCGTCTGCCGCAGGAGTTTCCTCAACGAGCAGATCGCCCGTATCTACGTTATCCGCAGAAATGTCATCGTCACCCGATACTATCTCAAATGAACTGAGCAGACCGTTGTTGTCTGTCAGCATATCGTCATCATCGTCATCGTTTGTCTGAGCCGGCATATCCAGCTTAAGCTCAAAGTTATACGGCTCGATTTCCATAGGAGCGTAGGCGTCAAGCTCGCTCTCGTCAAGTCCGCCGATATTTTCAAGCTCGCTCTTTGCGTTGATAAGCTCCTCGTCATCGGACAGCTTTTCTTCAGGAATGTCAGCCGTGTTGTCGGTGGCTGTTTCTGCCTGTGCGGCTTCTTCAACAGCCTTAGCGAGTACATCGTTCACAGCCTTTGTATCTTCAACAGCCTTTGCAACCGCATCGTTTACGGCATTAGCTCCGGCAAGTGCTTTTTCAACGGCTTCATTTACTGAGGCGGTTATGTTGGCAAGAACAGTCTGAATATCTATTGCGGGAGCCACAGCACCTGATGTAACGCCGTTTGCAAATGTGTCTGCCTTTTCAAGCACAGACTGCTTGTAATCGTATGTTTTCTTTACCGTATCGGCAAAATATGCCTTTGCGGCCGTGATAATCTCGTTTGCCTTGCTCTGAGCGTCATCGATTACAGCGTTTGCGTCGGCGTTTGCTTTTGCGGAAATCTCTGCAAGCTGAGCGGGGTCAATTGTTCCGCCGCTGTGCTTTGCTTTATCTATTTTTGCAGCTGCCTGCTTTTTGAATTCTGTGAATTCTTCTGTCAAGGCAGAGTATTTGTCCTGCATAACGTGCAGTTCTTTTTCGGTCTGCGCCAGCTTGCGTCTTTCGTCAAGAACCTGCTTTCTGCTCTCAAGAATCTGTGCGTCAAGCTCAGCCTTTTTCTTTTCAAGCTCGGCTGTAAGCTCGTTGCTCTGACCTTCGTTTGTCTGCTGTTTTTCTTCGAGTGCTCTTTTCAGCTCTTCATTTTCTTCCTTAAGGGCTTTACGCTCTTTATTGTGCTGTACTATGTATGCCATTACTTCGGCTTTGTCGAAGCCGAGCGGCGAGGTTTTGAATTCGCCGTTTGTAGATGGCGCTTTTTTCTGTTCTGCCATTATTGTACCCCCTGAAAAATCTGGTTATTGTTATTATACCAAAAATTATTCAATAATTCAATAGTGAATTGTAAAGTTTTATCAATTACCCAAAAATGCGAACAGCTATTGGTGATTTTAACGAAAATTCGCTATCGGCTATTGTATTTTATTGAACGGTAGTGTATAATAATATAACAACCTTAAAATAATTTCGGCTTTTTAAAGATATTAACGAAAGGACTGATATTGATGATCGACAAAACTATGCCGTTTTCGCTCAAGGATGAAAGAGAAAACGAGATGAAGGAAATACTGACAACGGTTTACGGTGCGCTCAAGGAGAAGGGCTATAATCCTATAAATCAGCTTGTCGGCTATATTCTGTCCGAAGATCCTACCTATATAACTACATATAACAACGCCCGCAGCCTGATCCGCCATATTGATCGTGACGAGCTTTTACAGGCAATGGTCAAGACTTATCTCGGCAGCTGACGAAAGCCGCCATTTATTTCAATGAATTACAACCGCTCCTTTACGGATACTATATCTGTAAAGGAGTGATTTTTTTGCACAGAAAAATGTCAGCCGCAGTATTTACGGTATTGACGGCAATGTTCATGTGCGGATGTACGTCCGATAAGAATACTGTCGGACAAAGCACAGAATATAACGGCAGGGGAGGCAGAACACCTGCTGAAACAGCTTTTCTGACGGACGGAAAAGAGAAGGTCTGCTACGGTCAGGGCTATGAAACCGATAGCGATAATCGTCCTGTAGGAGCAGTACAGGCGCAGGAAAAATACGGGTCATACGGCGGAAGATTCATATTCGGCAAAGACGACAGGACGATCCGCCTGACGTTTGACGAGGGCTATGAAAACGGCTGTACCGGAAAAATACTGGATATTCTGAAGGAAAAGAAGGTTACGGCAACGTTCTATGTGACGCTTGATTATGTAAAAAGCAGTCCGGAGCTTGTGAGCCGTATGATAAACGAGGGTCACGAGGTCGGAAATCACAGCTGTACCCACCCGTCACTGCCGGATATAAGCGATGATATGGTATTTGAAGAAATACACGGACTTGAAACTTATATTTCCGATAATTTCGGCGGATACAAAACCGTTACGATGCGTCCCCCTAGAGGAGAATTTTCGGTCAGAACATTACGCATTGCCAAAAATATGGGTTATGATACTGTGCTGTGGTCCTTTGCGTACAACGACTGGAATACTGATGCTCAGCCCGACAGGGACACGGCATACAGGCGAATAACCTCCGCAACGCACAACGGGGCTGTATATCTTCTCCATGCGGTATCCAAAACAAATACGGCGATACTGCCCGATGTCATCGACTACTGGCTTGATAACGGATACACGGTAAAAAGCATTTCGGGATAAAAAAAGAGCATCGGCACATAATAATGCAAGCCGATGCTTTTGTATCACCGCAATTAACACAAAAAAAGAAAACGCTCCCGCAGGAGCGTTACGTTAAATCGTTATTCTCAGGAAACAGCGTTTAACTTCTTAGCAAGCTGAGATTTCTTTCTAGCTGCAGCATTCTTGTGGATAATACCCTTTGCTGCTGCCTTATCAACTGCTTTAACTGCAACCTTAACGTTGTCAGCGTTAGTATCAGCGTCAACCTTCTTCAGAATAGTCTTAAGAGCGGTCTTGTCAGCCTTATTGCGAGCCTGCTTTGTAGCAGATACTAAAACTCTCTTCTTGGCAGATTTAATGTTAGGCACTTACGGCACCTCCTTTATACAGATCTACATATAATCATAGTTATATTTCACAATACGCTTTATTATAGCACGTCCAAAACGAAAATGCAATACTTTTTTACGATTTTTTTGAAAAAATTCTTCGGGAGGAAATTTTATGCAGCTTACGGGAAGAACAGATATGGCGGCGGAGTTTGTAAAGGGCAAAAACGGAATAAGATGTGAAAGCTATGAGCTTTACGGAGAGAAGATAACCGAAATAATCGTTTCCGAAAAGGAAACCGCTCTTTTTAACCGCCCCTGCGGAAGATATTTTACCGTTGACAGTACGGACGTTCCTTATGCGGACGGTCAGATCCATGCACTGTGTACGGTGCTTAACAAGCTCCTTCCGGAAGGAAAATGTCTTGTTACGGGGCTTGGAAACCCGTCTGTAGCGTCTGACAGTCTTGGTTGGAGAACGGCAGGCAGGGTGCTTGCGACCTCGCATTTCATTGAAAAAATGCACAATGCGGACGGAATAGGGAATGTGTCGGTAATAAGGACGGATGTTTCGGCAAATTCCGGTATAGACAGCGTCTGTCACGCAATATTCTGTGCGGAGAAGATAAAAGCGGACTATATTGTAGCGATAGACAGCCTTGCGTGCAGTGAGCCGGAGCACCTTTGCAGAAGCATACAGGTCACGGATACCGGCATAACGCCCGGCAGTACCGCTGGCAACAGGAACCGTCTTGACAGTGCGGCGGCAGGCATACCGGTAATCGCTGTAGGCGTTCCTACCACTATGGAGTATGAAAGCGATAACGACAGATTTTTTGTGACAAGATATGATATAGATGTTGAGATAAGCAGGTACGCACATATAATATCCTGTGCGCTGAACCGCAGTCTGTGTCCGTCACTGTCATACAGCGACATATCAATGCTGATGAATTATTCCTGAATATTTACGGAAAATGAATCATAAGCTGTAACAAGAAAAATCCAAATGTGAAAACACTTGGCGAAAGGAAGGGCTTATGAGAGGCAATAAAAACAAAGGTATTGTAAAGGTTCTTGGCATAGGGCTTACTGCGGCGGTATTATCGTTTACCATGACGGGCGTAGCTGAAAACGCCGTTACGGGAGCGGTAAGCGGCAAAAGCGTTTCGGACGGACTAAGACAGCTTACCGCACTGAGCGTTATGCTTGCTGTTCCTGTAAACGAATTTGACGGCAGGGATGAAGATGCAGTTTCATCCGAGCCTTGCACAGAGAAACCGGACAATGAAACTAAGACTGAAAAGCAGGAGCAGCAGGAGCAGAAAGTGCCTGCGACCGATAATCCGTCAAGCAGTACGGAGGATACTTCCGGTGAAACGCTGGTGCCGGTCGACGCTCCCGCCGATGTAAAAACACGGCTGATTTCCGTCAACATAAGAAAGGACAAGGACGATCTTACGCAGTATACGGCAAAGGACGGTACAGTAAAGGAAAAGCACTACGGGAAGATTGGCGGCGACAATGTAATAGACCTTGAAAACGGTCAGATAAGAAACTGCACCAAGCTGCCGTCGGAGCTTATAGGTGCTGAGGCTGAGAAAAAGCCTTCTGTCACGCTGTCGGACAGCAACGAACCTCAGGTGCTTATAATACATACGCATACGACCGAAAGCTACGAGCGTGACAGTGACGGATATTACGATACAGGTTATGACGGCAGATCGCTTTGCCCTGCAAACAGCGTTGTGGGAGTAGGAGCGGTGCTTGCGCAGACGCTTGCTGACAACGGAATAAGTACGCTGCACGACGGAACGGTCTTTGATGATCCCGTTTACAACTACTCATACTCAAGAAGCAGAGAGCGAACAGAGCAGCTGCTGAAAGAGTATCCGTCAATAAAAATAGTGCTGGACATTCACCGTGACGGAATAGCGGACGGAGATGTGAGAATAGCTCCCGTTGCAGAAATCAACGGCAGAAAAGCGGCACAGATAATGATAATATGTGGATGTGATGACGGCACGGATATATTGCCGGATTATATGGATAACCTCCGCTTTGCGTCATATTTGCAAAATGCAATAGAAAAAGATAACAAAGGCATAACACGGCCTATGCTTTTCGATTATCGGTTTTATAATCAGGATCTGGCTGAGGCTTCACTGGTTATAGAATTCGGAGCGTTGGCAAACGATATTGAGCAGGTGCGATACTCAGCCGAGCTTGCCGGCAGGAGCATTGCAAATTTGCTGAAAAATGCAGATTAATAGAAGCATATTGCCGTAAAAAGCGTATCAGAAAGATTATGATAAGAATCGGAACACAAGCGTTATAAACAGATAAACCGCCCGGGAATTAAATCCGGGCGGTTTTTGTGAAGTTTGACGTAAGAAAAAGAGGTAACCCCCCGCCAAAATAGCAGAGGACCACCTCTTTTTGTACAGATGAAACATCTGTATCACTGATATTATAAGCTGTTTGACCTTAAATGTCAAGCGGTACGTCCCGAAACATTACGCACCTGAGGTATCGGTAAAATACCGACCCCCTAAAAAGATAGCGTAACTGGTTATGCGAACTTTCGGGAATGGTGCAAGCTTGTAAAGAGAGCTTGCAGGCAGGAGCATTGCAAATTTGCTGAAAAATTATGAACAATAAAAAAGCATACTGCCGTAAAAAGCGTATCAGAAAGATTATGATAAGAATCGGAACGCAAGCGTTATAAACAGATAAACCGCCCGGGAATTAAATCCGGGCGGTTTTTGTGA
>OLZW01002612.1_pt1 | contig 11319 bp, 8 predicted proteins | sample 1674281 | NCBI WGS metagenome assembly OLZW01 (sample SAMEA103958157, study PRJEB25191) | human gut metagenome | biome: human-associated habitat [ENVO:00009003]; feature: intestine environment [ENVO:2100002]; material: feces | place: Germany | collected 2013/2015
ACTTTCCTTTCTTTCGCAGAATTAACTGTTCTGTGAAATATATTATTTATGCCACAAAAAAAGGAGATATACGACTGTATATCTCCTTTTTTCATATGCAATTTGACAATTAGTTATTTATGTTTTCTTATTTCTCCGTATGACACTTAATGTCAATACTGCACATCCACAAATCAGCATCTGTATAATCCATGGAATGATATGCGAATCGCCGCTAGTTCCCGGTGAAATAGAGTCATCGGCAGGCATTACTGCAATCGTAAATATACCTTTTACTGCGCCGTCCGTATATAGCACTGTGATTGTATGCTGACCTGTCATCGGCGTGTTCAGATAATCGGGTTTAATGGTAATCACAAGAAAAACCATCCTTCCCGGATGTCTTTATCGTAATTGGTAGTTTTTACGGCGTAATTGGCAAGAAAATGAGGAACAAAAAAAGACGGATAAGAAGCAATCCGCTTCCTGCCCGCCTTTTGTACGCAACATGACATTCAACTCATTTTATTATATATCTCTTTTTTTCACCAGGAATAATTGTCATCTGCTAATCAAGAACCAGAGAAGGTGCCGAATAAACTCTTGCCTTATATTCCTCATTTAGAACATAAAGGCCTTTTGCATCAGTACCAAACAACTGATATTTTTTTATCATCTCTTCAGCATTCTTTTCTTCCTCGCCCTGTTCCTGTATGAACCAGTCTAAAAACTGCATAGTGCGATAATCCCTGCAGTCTGATGCCTGCTCATATATGCTGTATATCAGCGATGTTACATACTGCTCATGGGCATACCCTTCCTCAAGAGGATCTATATGCTTCTTCAGCTTTACATCCGGTTTATCGATGGATGCCAGCTGAACGCTTTCTCCATTGTTCTGAAGATACTGCATAAAAAGCAATGCGTGATCTCTTTCTTCCTGTGCCTGCACCATGTACCAGTTGGCGTATCCGTCCAATCCTTCATCAGTATAGTAATTTGAAAAAGCCAGATATAGATAGGCGGAATAAAATTCTTTGTTTACCTGATCTGTTAAAAGTTCCACAACTTTTTTATCCAACATATCTCTTTATCCTTTCCTTCTTTCATAAACGCTCAGTTCATCAGTTTTTCTGCACTATAAGTCCTATATCATTTCTGTACTGAGCACCTTCAAATGAAATCTTTTTGACATTGGCAAAAGCCTTTTCCCTTGCTTCATCATGTGTCGCCCCTGTAGCTGTAACACCCAGCACACGTCCGCCTGCAGTAAGTATCTGTCCGTTTTCTCCTGCTTTAGTTCCGGCATGGAATACAACTATATCTTCATCCACATCGTCCAGTCCGAAGATCTCTTTTCCCTTTTCATAATCTCCCGGATATCCACCGGAAGCCATAACCACGCAGACGGCTTTTCTGTCGCTCCACTGTATGTCGATTTCATCCAGCCTGTTATCACAGACCGCTTCGAATATATCACACAGATCGGTTTCAAGTCTCATAAGAACAGACTGTGTCTCCGGATCTCCGAACCTGTTATTGAATTCAATAACTTTAGGGCCATCATCTGTAAGCATCAGGCCTACAAAAAGAACACCCTTAAAATCAAGTCCGTCTGCCTTAAAGCCCTCCAATGTAGGCAGCAGGATCTCATCCATTATTCTTTTTTCAAGTTCTTCATTGAACATGAGAGACGGGGAATATGTGCCCATTCCTCCTGTGTTAGGGCCCTTGTCACCGTCAAATATCCTTTTGTAATCCTGCGCCGACTCCATAGGGATTATTGTATACTCATCCACAAAGCAGAGACATGATGCTTCAACACCTTTTAAACATTCTTCAACAACGATCCTGTCTCCTGCTTCTCCAAAGACTTTTTTGCCCATCATTTCTTCTATGGCGTTTTCCGCTTCCTCGGCATTTTCGGCTAAAACCACGCCTTTGCCTGCCGCAAGGCCGTCAGCTTTGATGACCATAGGATACCCGTAAATGCCGATGTCCGCCTTAAGAGATTCTTTATCGGTATATTCCTTATATCTTGCAGTCGGTATATTATGTCTGGCAAGAAAACTTTTTGTGAATGCCTTACTGGCTTCAAGCTGCGAGCATTTTTTATTCGGTCCAAACACCTTTATCCCAACCGCTTCAAGGGCATCGGTTATACCCATGGCCAGTGGTACTTCAGGACCTATCACAGCCATATCTATCCTTTTTTCTGATGCAAAAGCCACTATCCCGTCGATATCCTCAGCTTTGATATCGACACACTCAGCCACCTGCGCTATCCCTGCATTGCCCGGTGCGCAGTACAGCTTATCCACCTTAGGGCTTTTGTTGAGTTTCCATGCAATGGCATGTTCTCTGCCTCCGCTTCCTACTATCAGTATTTTCATTTTCACTCTCCTGTTAAAATCGCAATGCGCAGAGCTATGCCGATACAAAGCCCATGCGCATCACATCTAATTTACCAATACTAATGTTTGAAGTGTCTGTATCCGCTGAATATCATCGCAATGCCTGTTTCATCAGCCTTATCTATGCTTTCCTGGTCTCTTATAGATCCTCCCGGCTGGATGATAGCAGTCACTCCGGCTTCTGCCGCCGCCGCTACGCAGTCATTGAACGGGAAGAACGCATCTGACGCCATAACACTTCCTTTTGTATCGAAGTTGGACTGTCTGATCGCATTTTCCACAGCCCAGATCCTGTTTGTCTGTCCAGGACCGATACCGATAGTCATACCATCCTTTACGAATACGATAGCATTACTCCTTGTATGTTTAACCACCTTCATGGCGATTTCCAGATCCTTCATTTCTTTATCAGTAGGAGCCTTCTTTGTTACGACTTTCAGTTCATCAAAAAGAGTGTTGTCTGTATCCTGTACAAGCAATCCGCCGCTTACTTTCTTGATGTCGATAGCATGTTTGTCAGCCTTTCCGAGTATGTCAGGCAGCTCTAAAAGTCTCACATTCTTTTTCTGAGTGAGTACAGCCATCGCTTCATCGGAGAATGAAGGTGCTATAACTATCTCCACAAAGATCTTTGCGATCTCTTCGGCAGTTTCCTTGTCTACTTCTCTGTTGCAGGCTATGATACCTCCGAATATCGATGTCGGGTCGCATGCATAAGCTTTTTTGTATGCTTCTGCAATAGTTTCACCAACAGCAACACCGCACGGATTTGCATGTTTTACCGCAACTACGGCAGGTTCTTCGAACTCTTTGAGGCATCCCAGTGCTCCCTGAGTATCATTAATATTATTAAATGAAAGTTCTTTTCCGTGAAGCTGCTTTGCATTTACAAGGGCACCTGAGAACGGCTGTATCTCCTTATAGTAAAGGCCCTTCTGATGTGAATTTTCACCGTATCTGAGTTCCTGCACTTTTTCGAATGTCAGCGTAAGATTGTCAGGCAGAGGAGCATCTATCTGCTTTCTCAGATAATCGGAGATCATTGCATCATACGCTGCAGTATGCTGGAATACTTTAAGTGCCAGTTCATACTTGAATTCATAAGGAACTTCTCCTTTTTTAAGTTCTTCCAGTGCTCTGTCATAATCCGCAGGATCGCATATTACCATAACATCCTTATGGTTTTTAGCTGCTGATCTGAGCATCGTAGGTCCGCCTATGTCGATATTCTCGATCGCATCTGCCAGAGTAACGTCCGGCTTCATTATTGTTTCCTTAAACGGATACAGGTTTATTGCCACGATGTCAATAGGTGTGATCCCCAGCTCCTTAAGCTGCTGCATATGCGCAGGGACGTCCCTTCTTGCCAGCAGTCCGCCGTGTACTGCAGGATGCAGAGTCTTTACTCTGCCGTCAAGACACTCAGGAAAACCTGTAATATCGGAAACTCCCGTAACCTTGATACCGGCTTCCTCAAGTTTTTTGTGGGTGCCGCCTGTGGAGATGATTTCCACTCCCATATCTGCCAGTCCTCTGGCAAATTCAACAATACCTGTCTTGTCCGAAACACTTATAAGCGCTCTCATCTTTTACTCCTTTCCGTCCCAGCAGTAAGTACACAGATTGCATTTATCCACTCCCGTTGCCTCCAGAAGATCATCAAGCTTCTGGAATCTGAGGCTGTCAAAACGCAGCTGCTTCCTTATGGAATCGACCATGTTGCTATGTTCAGTTGTATTTGGATCAGCGTATCTGTCGAGTACATCCTGAGGAACTTCCGCTTCTGCATCGATTCCCTCAAGATCCTTGATGGTACGTCTTGTTATAAGCTCCATTTCGCTGATAGTTCTTGAAAAATTAAGATACTTGCAGCCGTACATAATCGGTGGACAGGCTGATCTTACATGAATCTCCTTAGCTCCGTTATCGATAAGATATGCAACAGTTTCAGAAAGCTGCGTACCCCTTACGATAGAGTCGTCTATCAGCACAAATTTTTTGTCTTTAATAATGTTAAATACCGGTATAAGCTTCATCTGAGCAACCAGAGATCTTGCTTTCTGATTTGTCGGCATAAAGCTTCTTGACCATGTCGGTGTATATTTTATGAGCGGTCTTGAATAAGGTATATTTGATTCATTGGCATATCCCAAAGCGTGGGCTGTCCCTGAATCAGGCACACCGGCAACATAATCCACCTCAGGCATGCCGCCTTCTTTATCGGCTCTTGCCATAAGTCCGCCGTTTCTGTTTCTCATCAGTTCCACATTCTGTCCTTCGTAAATGGAAGTTGTGTAACCGAAGTATGACCAGAGGAAAGTGCATATTCTCATTTTATCGTTTGCCGGTTTTACAGTTTTTTCGCTGTCAGGAGTCAGAAATGCTATTTCTCCCGGTCCAAGTTCTCTGTCATATTCATAACCGATATTGATAAATGCGAAGCTTTCGGAAGCTGCGCAGTATGCTCCTTCCTTTTTACCGAGTATCAGAGGTGTTCTGCCGTATCGGTCTCTTGCAGCATACATTCCGTCTTCCGTAAGCACAAGCATTGTGACTGAGCCGTCCACTTTTTCCTGAGCGATTCTGATTCCGTCTGTAATGTCCTTTCCTGTGGAAACTATCGCTCCTACCAGCTCGGTATTATTCACATCGCCGCCGCTCTTTGACATGAAATGAGCGTTGCTTTCATTTATGAGCCAGTCGACAAGTTCATCTTTATTATTGATGCGGCCGACTGTTGTAATGGCCCAGTTGCCGAACTTGTTTTTTACCGTCAGAGGCTGAGGGTCTCCATCAGAAATTGCTCCTATACCGTAATTTCCTACCATCGAATCCAGTTCGTCCTCAAATTTGCCTCTGAAAGGGCTGTTTGCTATGCTTCTGATAGTCCTGTGAAATCCGTCTTCCTGCAGTATGCACATTCCTCCGTTTTTAGTACCCAGATGTGAATGATAGTCGGTACCGAAGAATATATCCATAACGCAGTCATTTTTAGATACTACTCCAAATACTCCACCCATGCTTCTTTTTACCAGCCTTTCTCTCTCATAACCATTCTTACCGCTTCAGGCAGTATCTGATGTTCTTTTTTAAGAACTCTGGCCTGGAGCAGTTCAGGAGTATCGCTTGATTTTACCGGAACGATACCCTGTATGATTATTCTTCCTGTGTCTATTCCTTCATCTACATAATGCACTGTCGCACCGGATTCTGTTTCGCCGGCTGCAATAACCTTTTCATGAACTTTAATGCCGTAGCATTCCTTTCCGCCGTGCTTAGGAAGCAGTGCAGGATGCACATTTATAATTCTGTCTTCATATGCATCGATAACTTTCTTTGGAAGTATAGACAGATATCCTGCCAGAACAACCAGATCTGTTGATTCGTTATTGAGAGCTTCCAGAATTGCATCCATTCTGTCTCTGATATCAGCATAGTCATGCTTTGTTATGATGTTTACAGGAATATCGTGTTCCTGAGCTCTTTCAACAGCATATGCAGAAGCATTAGATGAGATAACCTGCACGATTTTAGCGTTTTCAATAGAACCTTCTTCTATGGCGTCGATGAGAGCCTGAAGGTTTGAACCGTTACCGGATACCAGCACTGAAATTCTTATAACTTTTTTCTTACCCATTTATAATCACCTTTTCCTTTTCAAATCTTACAGTTCTGCCTATAACAGACGCTTCTTCACCGGCGTCTTTAAGAGCGCTGACAACTGCGTCAGCATCCTTTTCATCTACGAACATCATCATGCCTATTCCCATGTTAAATGTGCTGAACATTTCCATGTCCTCAATTTCTCCGCACTTCTGGATGAGCCCGAAAATAGGAAGCTCATTCCATGTGCCTCTGTCGATGCTTACGGCTATGTCTTCAGGAAGAACTCTCGGAATGTTTTCAAAAAATCCGCCGCCTGTGATGTGAACGATACCCTTTACATCAAAATTCGGAACTACAGCATCGCAAGCGTTTGCATAAATTCTTGTAGGTCTCAGAAGAGCATCTCCTAAAGTTTCACCAAGCTCTTCAATCTCAGTATCAACGGTATATCCCATCTTTTCAAAGAATATCTTTCTAACCAGAGAATATCCGTTACTGTGTATACCGCTGGAAGGAATACCTATGATTGCGTTCCCTTCACCGATAGCATCACCTGTTATGATTTTTTCCTTATCTACGATACCAACGGAAAACCCTGCCATATCATATTCGTCTTCACCGTAAAATCCCGGCATTTCCGCTGTTTCACCACCGATAAGAGCACTTCTGCCCTGTGCACATCCTTCTGCGATACCGCTTACGATATCAGCGATTTTTTCAGCTGTAACTTTACCGGTTGCAATGTAGTCCAGAAAGAACAGAGGTGTCGCTCCTTGACAGAGCACATCATTTACACACATTGCAACGCAGTCTATACCAACAGTATTATGTCTGTCCATCATAAAGGCAATCTGCAGTTTTGTACCTACGCCGTCTGTACCACTGACAAGCACAGGCTCCTTCATTCCTTCTACAGGGAGTCTGAACAGTCCGCCAAAGCTGCCCAGCCCTGTGAGCACATTATCGTTAAATGTCTTTTTAACATGCTCTTTCATGAGGGATACTGCGCGTTCGCCTTCTTTTGTATCGACGCCCGCGTCTTTATAAGTTAGTTTTCCCATTCTATATCTCCTCCTGTTACTGTTTTCGATTGATATCTAACCTATCAATATTCTATTTCGCTGTCAGCTTTGAGGATATCTTCCTCCTGCTGCTTTTTATACTCTCTGAACTTTTCTCTGAGCTCAGGGTATTTGAGTCCAAGCATCTGTATCGCCAGCAGAGCTGCGTTTTCCGCTCCTCCTATGGCAACTGTTGCAACAGGCACTCCCTTTGGCATCTGAACTGTGCTAAGAAGTGAATCCATGCCGCCAAGATCGCTAGTCTTCATAGGAATTCCTATTACCGGAAGAGGTGTGTTTGCTGCAAGCACTCCGCCCAGGTGTGCTGCCTTTCCCGCTGCTGCGATTATAACTTCGATACCGTCAGCCTCTGCTTCCTTTGAAAATGCCTCAGCCTGAGACGGCGTTCTATGAGCCGACAGTATTCTTACCACAGGCTCAACACCAAAGTCCTTTAAAACCTGTATACCTTTTTCAACGACAGGAAGGTCTGATTTGCTTCCCATCACTACTCCAACTTTCATAAAATCCTCCAGTCATCAGTCTCTGAAATATTTCACGGCCGCTTCAAAGAGCTTCATGTCCTTTTCACCCGGCACGTTTACAAACACGCTCTTTCCGATTCTCTCGGAATGTCCCATCTTACCGAACACTCTGCCATCCGGTGAGCAGATACCTTCAACTGCCATTACAGAATGGTTAGGGTTGTACTTGATGTCCATGGACGGATTTCCGTCAAAGTCCACATACTGAGTTACAACCTGACCGTTTTCAATAAGCTGATTTAACAGCTTTTCGTCGCAGATGAAGTTACCTTCTCCGTGGGAAACAGGAATTGTGTATATATCACCGACTTCGCTTTCGGAAAGCCATGGGCTCTTAACTGAGCCGACTCTTGTTCTTACAAGGCATGAAGCATGTCTTCCGATTCTGTTGTATGTCAGTGTAGGGCTGTTTTCATCAGGCTCTGTAATCTTTCCATAAGGCACAAGACCAAGCTTTATAAGGGCCTGGAATCCGTTACAGATACCTATGATAAGTCCGTCTCTGTTGTCCAGAAGGTCTGTTACCGCCTCGCTTACCAGAGGGTTTCTGAATACCGCAGTGATAAACTTAGCAGAACCATCAGGCTCGTCACCGCCGGAGAAGCCGCCCGGTATAAATATGATGTTTGCCTTCTTAATCTTTTCTGCCAGCTCTCTTATGGAAGCGTTGAGACTTTCCTCGGAAAGTGTATTTATTATATGTATATCCGCAATCGCTCCTGCTCTTTCAAAGGCTCTAGCAGAATCAACTTCGCAGTTTGTTCCAGGGAATACCGGAATTACAACCTGTGGTTTTTCAACCTTCACCTTAGGCTTTGCAGTGTTTCTATCTGCATAATTTACCGCAGGAACAGTCTCTTCTATTTTATCCTTAGCATCAGCTGTTCTTGTTGGGAATACTCCTTCCAAAGGTTCTTCCCATTCTTTTACGATTTCGCCAAGGCTCTTTTCAAAGCCCTTGCCATCCTCAGTTGCGATGCTTATCTTAGCCTTTTCCCCTTCGCCGGCAGTCTTACCGATTACCATGTAAGGAATATCTCCAAAGAGTGACGCCGCATCTTCTCCTGCAGGAATTTCCAGTATCATTGAGCCGTAGCCTGATGCCAGCATCTGCTTTTCTGTAATACCTGTGATTTCAGCACCAATCATATTACCTACTGCCATCTTTACGGCTGCCATAAATACTCCGCCCTTGCCTACAGGCTCAGCTGCCAGCACTTTGCCTGCGTGGATGAGTTCGTAAACCTTATTCATGGTCTTTCTGTAGGAAGCAAATTCAGGCATAAGATCCGCATCCTTATTCATTTCCAGGTAAACCAGAGTGCTTCCTGCCTTCTTAAATGCCGCACTCATTACCTTGTCAGCCTGACATGTGTCAACGGCAAAGGAAATCAGTGCAGGCGGAACATGGATATCCATAAATGTTCCGGACATGGAATCCTTACCTCCAATGGCAGGTATCTCCAGTTCCTTCTGAACTTTCAAAGCTCCAAGCAGAGCAGCCATTGGCTTACCCCATGCTTCGTCGCTTGCAAGTTTTTCAAAGTATTCCTGGAAAGTAAGTCTTATCTTTCTTATGTTTCCGCCCATGGCAGCAATCTTTGTTACGGAATCCACAACTGCATACGCCGCTCCGTGATAAGGAGAAGCCTTTGCCAGCTTAGGGTCAAAGCCGTATGCCATAAGAGTTGCTGTATTTGTTTCGCCGTTTCTTACAGGAAGCTTTGCAGCCATTCCGGCTTCTGGTGTCAGCTGATACTTTCCGCCAAGAGGCATAAGCACTGTAGCTGCACCTATGGTGCTGTCAAACCTTTCTATAAGTCCTTTCTTGGAGCAGCAGTTGAGATCCTTTAAGCACTGATCTGCATCTCCTGTCATCAGGGCGTCTTCCACAGCACCAATGCTCTTTACCTTTACTGTGGCAGTCTGCTTAGCTCCGTTAGTATCAAGGAATGCTCTGGAAAGGTCGAGGATTGTCTTACCTCTCCACTTCATGCACACTCTGCCCTTGTCAGTTACAACGGCAACGGTAGTGGCTTCCAGATTTTCCTCTGTTGCGTATTTTTTGAATGTATCTTCGTCCTCTGCGGCAACCACAACTGCCATTCTTTCCTGGGATTCGGAAATGGCAAGTTCTGTACCGTCAAGACCTTCGTATTTCTTAGGTACCAAATCGAGGTTGATGTCAAGACCTTCGGCAAGCTCACCTATGGCAACGGAAACGCCGCCGGCTCCAAAGTCGTTACATCTCTTGATGAGGTTTGCGGCATCCTTTCTTCTGAAAAGTCTCTGGATATTTCTTTCCACAGGAGGATTACCCTTCTGTACCTCTGCGCCGCATTCATTTATGGAATCAAGGTCGTGTTCCTTGGAAGAACCTGTAGCTCCGCCGCAGCCGTCACGGCCTGTTCTGCCGCCAACCAGGATAATTACATCGCCCGGTTCCGGTCTCTTTCTTATAACATGGTCGGCAGGGGCAGCACCTATAACCGCACCTACTTCCATTCTCTTTGCTACATAGTCTTCGTCGTAAACTTCGTCAACCTGACCTGTAGCAAGACCAATCTGGTTTCCGTAGGAAGAATATCCCGCAGCAGCCTCTCTTGTAATCTTTCTCTGAGGCAGCTTGCCTTCGTGAGTTTCGCTGATTGGCTTTCTTGGATCCGCCGCACCGGTAACCCTCATTGCCTGATAAACATAAACTCTTCCCGATAATGGGTCTCTGATGGCTCCGCCAAGACATGTGGCAGCGCCGCCGAAAGGCTCGATTTCAGTAGGATGATTGTGAGTTTCGTTTTTAAACATCACAAGCCAATCCTCTTCCTTTCCGTCTATTTCAGCCTTAACCTTAATTGAGCATGCGTTGATTTCTTCAGACTCGTCCAGGTCGTCTGCCTTTCCTTCTTTCTTAAGGTACTTAGCGCCTATGCAGGCCATGTCCATAAGGCAAATGTCCTTCTGACGATTTCCGTAAACTTCCTTTCTCATTTCAAGGTATTCGTTGAAGGCTTCCTTTATCATATCGCCGTATCTTCCGTCTTCAAAGTAGATGTCAGTCAGCTCTGTGTTAAAGGTAGTATGTCTGCAGTGGTCGGACCAGTAGGTGTCGATAACCTTAAGCTCCGTCACTGTAGGATTTCTCTTTTCATCGTCGCGGAAATAATCCTGAATGCACTTGATATCATCAGCACTCATGGCAAATTCCATATCTTTTCTGAACTGTTCCAGTTCTTCTTCGTTCATTTCCGTAAAGCCTTCGATTACTGCTACATCTGCAGGAATCGTAGTTTCCATATCCAGGCTTTCCGGCTTTTCCATGGAAGCCTGCTGGCTGTCCACAGGGTTTACGCAGTATTTTTTAATTTCTTCAACTTTGCTTTCGGAAAGCTCACCTTCCAGCATGATAACCCTTGCAAATTTAACAACAGGTGTTGCAGAAGGCTCAATAAGCCTTATACATGTAGCCGCCGAATCGGCTCTCTGATCGTACTGTCCCGGCAAAAATTCCACAGCAAAAAAATTAGCAGAAACCATGGCATCGTCCAGTTTTTCCTCGTATACGCTGTCGATTGCCGGTTCTGCAAATACTGAATACTTTGCCATTTCGTAGGTCTTTTCGTCAACACCCTGCACATCGTATCTGTTGATTACTCTCACCCCTGTGAGACCTGCGATGTGAAGGTTTGTCTTTATGTCTTCAAAAAGTCCCTGAGC
>OLZW01002614.1_pt1 | contig 11315 bp, 11 predicted proteins | sample 1674281 | NCBI WGS metagenome assembly OLZW01 (sample SAMEA103958157, study PRJEB25191) | human gut metagenome | biome: human-associated habitat [ENVO:00009003]; feature: intestine environment [ENVO:2100002]; material: feces | place: Germany | collected 2013/2015
GAGCGAACCTCTTTCCAATCAGCTTTATTTTTGCTGAGCTCTTTGCAGAACCCGCAAAGCTACTTTGCGCGGCGAAGCGTTTCCTAAAAAACGAATGACTTCTATCGTTTGCTGCATCCCCTCAAACACCAAAGTCTCTTTCAAGGAGCACTCCCATGAAGTCTTTCCGAATTTCGCTCATTGCTGCCGCACTCCTGGCCTCCAGCGCCCTGCAGGCCGCCGACGTCGACCTTTACGGACGCATCGACACCGGGTATTTCTCTATACGCTCAACAACGGCGAATCTTCGGACACCTTCGCCATGACCTCCGGCCGCTCCTCGGGCTCGCGCTTCGGCTTCAAGGGAAAGGAATCGCTCAACGACGACTGGCAGGTCCGCTTTGTTCTGGAATCTGGCTTCGCTGCGGACTCGGGCGAACTCTCTTCCGCCAACCGCATCTTCGGACGCCAGTCAACGGTGTCGCTCTTCAACAAGGATCTGGGCGAAATTGCTTTCGGCCGCGCCGGAAAGCCCCTCTCCGGGGCCGATCAGTTCACGCGCATCTCGCGCTTCACGCCCTTCGGCGTCACCTACGGCGACGCGGGGCTTCTCTTCTACGGCAAAGGCGGACGCGTCGACAACGGCATTTTCTACAAGTCGCCTACCGTGGCGGGCTTCACGGCGGTGCTCTCCGGGGCCTTCAATACGAACGGCGATGAGGCGGCTGAATGGTCCGACAACACGCGCTTCATCGGCGGATCTCTTGACTGGAAGTACGGAAATTTCGGCATGATGATCGGCGCCGAAGAGATCATCCTCAGCCGCGCGGATGAAGCGGACAATCAGGACAAGAACCCGAGGACGCTATTCCTCGGCGCTTCATACAACTTCGGCTTCATGGAGCTCCTTGCCGGCTATCAGCGCGGCTGGGGACTCGACCGTGTCGGCGCCCTGCAGAGCATCAAAATCACGCCGAAAACCGGCGGCACCAACAGCGCTCAGATTGAAAACTGGGAAGGCGACAGCTTCATGCTGGGCGCGAAGATTCCCTGCGCGGGCGGCGTCATCCGTCTGAGCGGCATTCTGGTCGACGGCGAAAACGGCCGCGACATCGCAAGCAATAAGGTGGGCTCCCTCGGCAAGGATGCCGGCTACTGGGCAGTCGCCGCGGGCTACACCTATCCTTTAAGCAAGCGCACGAACGTCTACGGCGTCGTCTCTCATCTTGAAGGCAGAAAAGGCCTCGGCGATTCGCGATACTCCATCTACAACAGCGACGGGGACCTCGACCGCGAGCAGCTGGCGGTCGGCCTCGTGCACAAGTTCTGATTGCCTCGTCGAAGGATTCACCAATGAAAACACTCTTTATCGCAGCCGGTCTCGCTGCCGGCCTTCTCATCTCGAGTTCAGCCGCGGCGCTCGAAAACACCGTGAAGCCTGAGGTCACGGCGCCTCTCGCCTCGTCACCGAAGGTCGCACTCCTCGTCGGAAACTCCTACTCCTTCTACAACTGCGGCGTCCACACATATCTGCGCGGCTTCATGAAGGCAGGCACCCCGAAGGAGAACATGAAGACGCGGCTCCTCACCATCAGTTCCGGGTCGCTCTCCTTCCATGACATGGCGTTCTATTTGTCGCCTCATGAGCAGGACCCGTACGCCAAGGTGAAGGACGGCAGGCTCGAGCATCCGATGTTCGACGTGGTTCTCCTCCAGGAGAATTCCGCAGGGGCAACGTCCGCGAAGCGCGCGCCCTATTTCGAAAAGTATGTGAAGCTTGATGCCGAAATCATCCGGAAGGCTGGGAGCATCCCGATGGTCGTGATGACGTGGCCCCGGAAAGACAAGCCGCAGGACATCAAAAAGCTCGCCGACACGACGATCCGGATCGCCAACGAAGCAAAGACGCAGGTGATCCCCGTCGGACTCGCCTTCATGGAAGCGATCCGTGAAAAGCCCGAGCTCGAACTCTACATGCCCGACAAGAGCCATCCGTCTGCAGCCGGCTCCTACCTCTACGGCGCCGTGCTCTACAGCACGCTTTTTCATCGGTCTCCCGAAAACATCAACTACGCCGGCGAATGCGAGAAGCCCCTTCCCCCCGAAACGAGCGCATTCCTGAGGCGCATCGCCTGGAAGACCGTGACGGAGTTCTACGGCTGGAAGAAGTAAAAGACCACCTGAAGTTCTTTACTCCATTGGAGAGAAGCCGTCTTCGAGCGGAACTTCCTCCATGAAACCAAAGCTCCCGCCTTCAATCCGGAAAGCGGGAGCTTTTTCTGAGGAGGCCAAGCGCCGTCCTCAGAGAGGATGCGCGTTTAATTACGCCTTCTTCTGAGCTTCGATGATCTTCGAGATCTCCTCAATATCGCGCGGGAGCGTGCGGCAGCAGCCGCCGATGCAGAGGGCGCCCGTTTTTTCCCAGAGCGGCACGAAGTGCTGCCAGGAGGGTTCGTGCGGTCCCTGCGCGTGCCAGGTCTTCGTCACCGGATCGTAGGTTTCCCCAGAATTCGGATAGACGACGAGGGGCTTCTTCGTCTTCGCGCGCATCTTTTCGAGCGCGGGCTCCACCCATTCGCGCTTCACGCAGTTGAGGCCGAAGGCTTCAACCTGGGGGTTGGCGTCGAGCACCTCTGCGAGCTTTTCAGGCGACGTGCCGTCGGGCATCGTCTCGCCGTCCTTGAGCGTCACCGTCACCCAGCAGGTGATGTCGCGCTTTTCGATCATCGAGAGAATCGCCTCGATTTCGTCGAGCCTCGGCTGCGTTTCGATCGCGAGGATGTCCGCGCCCCCGTCAAGGAGCGCATTGAGGCGAAGCTCATGGAACTTCACGTATTCGTCGCGCGTGAGGCTGTAGGCGCCCGAGTATTCGCTGCCGTCGGCGAGATAAGCGCCGTAAGGGCCGATCGCGCCCGCAATGATGAGGTCGCCCGGAAGCCAGTCCGGGTGCTCGAGGAGCACGTCGTTCTTCGCTTCACGCGCGAGCTCGGCGCTCCTGCGGATGTAGCCCGCCGTTGCCTCGCGCGAAAAGCCTTTTGCGCCGAACCCTGCTTCCGTTGCCTGATAGGAGTCCGTGATGGCGGCGTTCGCCCCGGCTTCGAAATAGCGGCGATGCACCTCGCGCACGTATTCAGGATGCTCGATCAGCGCGCGGGCGCTCCAGAGCGAGTCGTTCAGAACCATGCCGAGCGATTCGAGAGCGGTCGACATGGCGCCGTCGATGATGAGCGCGCCGCGGCGCTCAATGATTTCGGCCATCGGGTGACGAGTGGGGATCATGGATTTTCTCCGAAAAAGAAATGCATCACGCGGATTTGAATCCTGGAGGACAGAATGTCCGGAAATTCTAGCCCGCAGCGAAAAAAGCGCCGCTCATTATTCTGAACGACGCTTTTTCTGCTTTTAAGGCTGCCTGGAATCAGAAGCTCACTTCTGGGCTTCCCAGGCAGGGAGGATCTGGCCGTTGAACTTGCCGCGGATGAATTCGGCAACTTCAGGCGACTGATAGGCCTTGACGAACGCCTTCACGGGTTCGCTCTCGACATTATCCGGACGGGCGGCAATGATGATGAGGGCGAAGGGCGCATCAAAGGATTCAAAGTAGAAGCCCTGCTTCTTCACGTCGAGGCCGCCCGAAACGGCGTAGTTCATCGGCACGCAGGCGATGTCGAGGTCGCTGATGCTGATCGGAAGCTGCGCGGCCTCGAGCTCGACGAGCTGAAGGTTCTTCGGGTTCTCGGCGACGTCATGCACGGTCGGGAGCGCCGGAGCGCCTTCCTTCACCTTGACGAGACCGGCCTTCTCGAGAAGGATGATGGCGCGGCCGCCGTTCGAGGGATCGTTCGGGATGGCGACCTTCGCGCCCTCAGGAATCGCGTCGAGCGCATGGATCTTGTTCGAATAGAGGCCCATCGGCTGAACCACCGCCTTGGCGGCGACGACAAGATTCGTGCCCTTCTGGCGGTTGAAGTTCTGAAGGAAGGGCTCATGCTGATAGACCGCGATGTCGAGCTGCTTTTCGGCGAGCGCGGTATCGGGCGTGATGTAGTCGGTGAATTCAACGACCTCAACGTCGAGGCCGTTCTTCTTGGCGACTTCAGCGGCCTTCGTCACAATGTCCGCGTGGGGGCCGGCCGTCACAGCGACCTTCACCTTCGCCGGACCCGCGGCCTTGGGCGCTGCAGAGGAAGCAGCGGCGGCGGGCGTCTTTTCATCGGCCTTGCCGCAGGCGGCGAGGAAGGGAGCCGCGGCAAAGGCGGCGGCGAGAGCAACGGAGCGCTTGAGGAATACACGTTTCTGCATGATTGAAAAATCCGGTTCTGTAGTGGGTAAGCGAGGGCGGGCGCATCCGCGCCGGCGTGGTCTGCTGCCGGAGCGGGGCCTCAGGCCCGGGATTAGAAAGAACGGATCCGCGACCCGTTTCGAAATCATGCCTGACGCCAACGCGTCCGGCCGGGGAAAGTGATGCACTGCAGGTAATACCGCAAGGCGAATTAGACATTTGAAATGCCTTCATGCCAAAAAGAAAGCCTCCCCGCCGCCATTAAGGTTCGGGAAGGCTCCTTTGATCAACGCGCTTAAAAGAAATCAAGCGGTCAGAAGATCAGAAGGTCGGAAGCAGCGACCCCTGGTACTTCTCTTCAATGAATTTCCGGAGTTCGGGCGAATTCATGAGTTCCTTCAGGGTCTGGATTTCCGGACGCGAAGCTTCGCCCGCGCGGATCGCAACCACGTTGGCGTAGGGCGAATCCTTCGCTTCGATGGCGATCGAATCCTTCACGGGATTGAGCCCGGCGCCGAGCGCAAAGTTGCAGTTGATGACGCCCATGGCGACGTCGTCGAGCGAACGCGGAAGCTGCGCGGCCTCGACCTCAATGATCTTGAGGTTCTTCGGATTTTCGACAATGTCGGCGGGCGTCACGAAAATGTTATTCGGGTCGTTGAGCTTGATGAGCCCCAGGTGCTGCAGAAGCAGAAGCGCGCGGCCGCCGTTCGTCGGGTCGTTCGGAATCGAAACCGAGGCGCCGTCGGGAATCGCCTTCGGGTCCTTCAGGGTCTTCGAGTAGACCGCAATCGGCGCGATGAAGACGGGCACAAGGCTTTCGAGCCTGAGGTGGTGCTGCTTCATGAAGTCGTCGAGGTAGGGCTTATGCTGGAAGAAGTTCGCATCGAGCGACTTGTCGGCAAGCGCCATGTTGGGCTGGATGTAGTCGGAGAATTCAACGACCTTGAGCTCGACGCCCTTTTCGGTGAATCTGGGCTTCAGGAAATTCATGATGTCGCCGCCCGGCACGGGGGAGACGCCGATCGTGAGCGTCTTCGCGGCCGAAGCCTCTTTGGGCGCGGCCGCCTCGTCCTTCCCGCCGCATCCGGCGAGGCTGAAGGCAATGCCGGCGGCAACGCAGAGCGCGGCGAAAGGTTTCAATTGCTTAAACATAGTGCTTCCTCAAAATCCAGGTGTCCGGACCCGGAGCGGCTGAAGCCCTGAGTCCGGGAATATCCGATTTGATTCAGAATACCAACGGGAAGCGCGCCGCGCCTAAGCAAAACACCCAATGAGACGCCGCTGCGGGCGGGCTTCCTTCTGGTTTTCAGGCCGTCTTCGCTTCCGCGCGCATAGTCGCCCTGAGGTTAAGCATTTCGGCCGACGCCTCGCGGCCGGCCGCTTCGATACAATCAAAAAAATCTGTCTTCAGGGCGGCGAAGCCGCGAAGAGCCTTCGCTCCCCTCAACCCAACTCCAAAGGAACTTCATCCCATGCTGCTCGACTCCATTCTGAAGCCCAGGGCCGTTGCCGTTGTCGGCGCCTCCACGAGGCCGCATACCATCGGCTCCGATCTTCTCAAGCGCCTTATTGAGTTCGGCTTCAAAGGCGGCATCTACCCGGTCAATCCCAAGGGCGGCGAGATCGAGGGCCTTGAGGCCTATAAGACGATCGCGGATCTTCCCGACGACGTCGACCTCGCCGTGATCGTCGTCAACGCCTCGCGCGTTCTCGAAGCGGTCGACCAGTGCCATGCGAAGGGCATCAAGGGACTTGTCGTCATTTCCGCGGGCTTCAAGGAAACGGGCGCCGAAGGCGCGAAGCTCGAGCTTGAGCTTCTCGAGCGCGTGCGCGCCCACGGCATGCGGATGGTGGGGCCCAACTGCCTCGGCGTCGTCAACACCAACCCGGAAATTTCGCTTGACGCCTGCTTCGCCGAAAGCCTCCCCGTCGCGGGCGACATCGGCTTCGTGTCGCAGTCGGGCGCATTGGGCGGCGGCATCCTCAATATTCTGAAGGACCTCAACCTCGGCTTCGCGCAGTTCGTCTCGATCGGCAACCAGGCCGACGTGAACGCTGAAACCGCGCTCGAATACTGGGAAAACGACCCGGAAGTGAAGCAGATTCTGCTCTACATGGAATCTATTCCCGATCCGGTCAACTTCCGGCGCCTCGCGTCCCGCATCTCGAAGAAGAAGCCCGTTCTGGCGCTGAAGGCCGGGCGTTCCGCCGCGGGGGCTTCCGCCGCGTCCTCGCACACGGGGTCCCTTGCGGGCGGCGACCGCGCCGCGGACGCGCTCTTGAAGCAGTCGGGCGTCATCCGCGAGCTTTCGCTTCGCGAACTCTTCTCGAGCGCCAAGGTCTTTGCGAACTGCCCGATTCCGAAGGGCGACCGCGTGGCGATCGTCACCAACTCGGGCGGTCCCGGCATCATGGCGACCGACGCGGTCTGCGGCCACGGCATGCAGATGGCTCAGATTTCCGACGAAACGAAGGCGAAGCTTCGCGAATTCCTCCCGGCCGCCGCGTCCGTCAAGAACCCCGTCGACATGATCGCCTCGGCGCCGCTCGAACACTACCGCCGCACGGTGGAAACGGTGCTTGCCGACCCGGCCGTCGACATGGTGATGGTGATCTACCTCCCCTTCCTCGGCTTAAAGGACATCGATGTCGCTCAGGCCCTCATGGAGATCCGCGCCGCGCACCCCGAAAAGCCCATCGTCGGCGTCTTCATGACGACGAGCGAATTCTTCTCGAAGCTCTCCGAAATGCAGGTGACGGTGCCCTTCTACATGTATTCCGAGGAAGCCGCGGACGCGATGAAGCGCCTCAATGACCAGAGGCTCTGGATGGCGCGCCCCGAGGGCGAATTCCCGGAACTCCCGGAAGACACGAACCGCGTGATGCAGATCTTCCGCACGGCGGCGAACGAAGGCCGGCATGAGCTCACGACGCGCGAATCGCTCGACGTGCTCGATGCCGCGGGCGTTCGCATCTGCCGAAGCGGCATGGCGCATTCCGAAGACGAGGCGGCTGCCGTTGCAGAGAAGACCGGCTACCCTGTCGTCATGAAGATGACCTCGAAGACCACGTCCCACAAGACCGACGTGGGCGGCGTGCGCGTCGGGATCGCGAGCGAGGAGGATCTTCGCCGCGAATACCGCGACCTCATCGGAAAGCTCGAGGCGAAGGGCCTTCTCGAAGGCCTCGAAGGCGTCCTCATTCAGGAAATGGTGAAGTCGAAGCGCGAGCTCGTCACGGGCATCGCCACCGACCCGCAATTCGGGCCCATGGTGATGTTCGGCCTCGGCGGCGTCTTCGTCGAAGTGCTCAAGGACGTTGCCTTCCGCCTCGCTCCGCTCACCGACATCGACGCGAAGGACCTCATTCATTCCGTCAAGTGCGTGAAGCTTCTCGAAGGCGCCCGCGGCTTCACGCCGGCGCAGATGGATAAGGTCGAGGAAACGCTCCTTCGGATCTCGCAGCTCGCTCACGTGCACCGCTTCGTGAAGGAGCTCGACATCAATCCGCTCATGATTTCCGACAAGGACGGCGAGCCCATTGCAGTGGACGCCCGCATTGCCTTTGACCCGGAAGCGGTCAAGCTCGCGCTCTAAGCTTCAAGCCCGACAGCTGACCACCACTCCAGCGGCTTCGCGCGGACTTCTCCCGCCCGAAGCCGCCTTTCTTTCTACAATGACCTGAACCGTCCGCATGACCGGGAAGCGCCGCCAATACGGTATTTCGCTCATTGCGAACGGTCCCGAAGGCCTCAGGCCGGCATAAAATAAGACCTGTTCTCATTTTCGTTTCATGCTTGATTTCAGTCATTACGCGCTTTACGACTCAGCCCGGACGATGCGTCTCTCGCTGGAACCCATGACGCGCACGCAGATGCTCGCAGACTTCCCCGGAGAAATCGTTATTTCCTCGCCGCTTCTCGCGGCCCGGCTTGGGTGTGAGGCAGCGGATGCTGAAGCGATGCAGAGACGCAGAGAGGAATTCGCCGCTTTGGACGAAGAGAGCGCCTTCAGGGTCTGGCTCAACCGGACCCCGGCGCGGGACGGACGCATTGCCTATGTATCCGCTCCCGACTCGCTCCCTGATGTCGAAGAGGAACCCGACTGGGGCATTTCGAGCGCAGGCTTTCTCATTGGAAGCGTTGCCGAAATATCCGAGTGGGTGAAGCGCATGACGGATGCCGACGACCCCGCGTCCATCCTCCGCGAGCTCTCGCGCATTCTTTCCGGATGCTCGGAGCCCCCGCATGCCGCTCAGCTCACTGATCTCTCAACGGGCGCCGTCATCATGACCTGGCCCGTGAGGTGCGCGAATCCCATTCATGCGCTCTCCGCTGCCGCCGAAAGCTGGCCGGAAGTGAGATATCGGGAAGAAGACTTTGACTTTTCTCTCAAAAGCGATCTTGCCGATTGATCTCAGGAATTTGACTCTCATGACCTCACCCGCCCCCAGCCAAGAAGTCCCTCAGGAAGGGAAGCTCTCTGAAGCCGAGCTTCGCAGAATTGCCGAGCTCTGCTCCAAAAACGGAAAACTCGCCGAAGCCATCGTCTCCTGCGTGATGCGCGATCTTTTGAAGAACGGAGACCTTACGGAAGAGGAAGCAGAAGCGCTCTGCGCGCGCTGCGCCAGAGCCGCAGAGGCCGAACACTGCACGAAGGAGCCTAAGAGCGCCTGAGGCGCCTTCGGGATTTGAAAACCCGCCCCCTTGAAGAAGCCGCAGCGCTCCCGATGGAGTCTGCGGCTTGAAGTCGCATCTGCGGAAGAGAATATTCTCCCCGCGCATGCGGGTTTGAAGAAAAGGCTGACTCCTGTTCGCAAGCGCCAGCCTTTCTCTTCAGGATTCAGAACGCCTTTGCGGCGCCTCTTTTCAGGACCGGGCGAGCTCGATGCCGACGATGCGGCCGAACGTCACCGTTCTGCCGCAGGCCATGCCGGTGGCGAGGTTCGGGTATTCGTTCGCGAAGAAGCACCCGCTGTCGTTCCCGATCACGTAGAGCCCGGGATGAGCTGCCGGAAAAAATGATTCGTGCAAAATCCCGGCTAAGGCTCGTGTCGCTATCGCCTTCCATGTACGAATGTTCATAGATGATAGACTGAAGCGTTCGAGATGATCATGTCGCAGAGGATTCGTCGTGCAGAAGAAAACAATTGCCGTTGGCAACTCGTCATTCATCGCACTGATTGAAGACCAACACTACTATGTCGACAAAACTGCCTGCTTCAAGCCGCTTCTTGATTCTGGAAACTTTATTGATCTGATTACGCGTCCGCGGCGTTTCGGCAAAACTCTCTTCATGGACTCTTTGCGCCTGTTTCTTGCAATCAATCCTGCCAACCCAGGAAGCACGGCAAAGCAGGAAAGGCTCTTCAATGGCTTAAAAGTCAGGGAAGACAAAAATTTTTGCGACAAATACATGGGGCAAGTACCGGTTCTCTTTCTTTCCCTGAAAGGCGTAGAAGGAGCATCCTTTGAAGCTGCATACCGAGCTCTTGTGCAGAAATTAGTTGATGCAGCGAAAACGCATGCCTATCTGCTGGATAGCCCCCGGCTCGATGAAGAAGACAAGAAATTGCTCCGCGAATATCAGTCACGCGATTTTATGCGGGACCTCGCCAATATTGACTATGCATCCAGTTTTCTAAAAAACATGCTTTTTTTCCTGGCCAGGCACTTCGACCGGCAGGCAATGCTCTTTCTTGATGAATATGATGTACCGCTCGCCAAGGCAGCATCTCGCGGCTACTACAACGCGATGTGCGATTTTGTCAGAGCTTTTTTCGACACCCTTAAACCGGAGGCAGGTCTCGTTCTGAATGATCGACCTGTTCTCAAAAAAGCTGTTCTTACCGGATGCCTTCGCCTCAGCAAGGAAAGCATCTTTACGGGCGTAAACAATTTCTCTATCAATACAATCTGCTCCGACAACGTCAGCCTCTCCGCTTGTATGGGCTTTACCGAATCGGATGTACTCGCACTACTTGATTACTATGGATTGTCCTCAAGGAAACAAGATGTCAAACACTGGTATGACGGTTATCGCTTCGGATCCAATGATATTTACAGTCCGTGGGATGTACTCAACTTTTGCCAATGCGCCCTGAGCAGCAAGAATCCCTTGGAATTTAAACCCGACAATTATTGGATTGGCACAAGCAGCAACGACGTCATTGATGAGTTTCTTGGCTTCCTGACAGAAGAAGATGCTGAGCGGATGCAGACGTTGATTGATGGGGGAAGCATTGAGCTCCAGATCAACGACGAACTCAACCATTCCGATATTCGTCGTCATCAATCTGAAGACTTCTGGACGCTTCTTCTCTTCACCGGCTACCTCACAATTGCCAAGCATGCGGGTTACAAAAAATATTCACTCCGCATTCCTAATGAAGAAATTCGAAACACTTTCCGAAGCCGCGTACAGATCCGCTTCTCTGTTGAGAATCGTTCCTTTGCCGCGCACGGCTTGAAACTAGCAGAAGCAGCAACCCGAGGAGATGTTGGAGGCATGGCCAAGGTGCTGGAGCCACTATTAAAAAATTATGTTTCCGTGCGGGATACGGCGACAAAAGCTCCAGCAGAGAACTACTACCATGGTTTCCTTTCCGCGCTATTCGCTTGTGCCGGCAACCGCATCAACGACTTTCAATCGAACGCAGAATCGGGATACGGTTTTGCCGACATCGTCTTCTCATCGGGCTACGGCACAGATCGACTCGGCATAGTGATCGAAATCAAGCGCACAGCCCGACCAGAGGAACTTCTTGACGCTGTCGATAATGCCTTGAAGCAAATTGACGAGAAGAACTACGCAGAATGCCTGCGAAGAATGCGTTGCAGGAAGTATTACGCTTACGGCATCGCTTTCTGCGGTAAAAACTGCGAAGTTGGTGGCGGAACACTTCGCGAAGTTTGATTACCTCCACGCCGTGTACGGCGGAACCTCGCGCATGCGGGTTTGAAGAAAAGGCTGACGCCCGTCAAAGCGCCAGCCTTTTTCTTCAGGATTCAGAACGCCTTTGCGGCGCCTCTTTTCAGGACCGGGCGAGCTCG
>OLZW01002627.1_pt1 | contig 11274 bp, 9 predicted proteins | sample 1674281 | NCBI WGS metagenome assembly OLZW01 (sample SAMEA103958157, study PRJEB25191) | human gut metagenome | biome: human-associated habitat [ENVO:00009003]; feature: intestine environment [ENVO:2100002]; material: feces | place: Germany | collected 2013/2015
GCTACGACAAGATGAACCAGCTGCGCCACGTCCGCTTCCTGAAGAACAAGGAAGGCGTCCTGGCCCACATGGCAAAGCATCGCCGTCGTCTGGTGCCCTGCTTCGATGCCGTCAAGACGGCATTCCGCAACAACCTGACCCCCTGCGGCGACATTGCCCACTGGACCGATCCTAAGGGCGGCTACTTCATCAGCCTGTACGTCATGCCCGGCTGTGCCAAGCGTGTGGCAAACTTGTGCAAGGAAGCCGGTCTGACCCTGACCGGTGCCGGTTCGGCATACCCCTACCACAAGGACCCGCAGGATTCTCACCTGCGCATTGCACCCACCTACCCCAGCCTGGACGAGGTGGAGACCGCCTCTGAGCTGCTGTGCGTCTGTGTGCGTCTGGCCGTTGTGGAAAAGCTGCTGGCAGAGCAGGCATAACATTTCTTTGTAAAAACCTCCTCCGTGCGGTCCGCCGGGCCTGCCGGGGGAGGTTTCAATAACGGGTCCCGCAGCAAACGGGACGTTTGGAGGTATTCCTGAAACATATGAAGACAAAAGGCAAAGCATGGCACCTGGTCGTCACAGTGCTTCTGATCCTTGCGTTTGTGTACACGGCGTTTTTCGGCGTGTCGGCAAAGTACGGCGATGTGACCACCACCTACATCAAGGGTGCAAAGGACATCCGGTTCGGTGTGGACATCAAGGGCGGCGTCAACGTCACTTTTGTGCCCTCGGAGGACTACGATGCCACCGAAGAGCAGCTGGAAGCGGCGCAGCTCGTCATCGAGAACCGTCTGGTCGCACTGAATGTGACCGACTACGAGCTGTATGTGGACCCCAGCTCTGACAGCCTGATCCTGGAGTTCCCGTGGCAGTCCGGCGAAACAGACTTCGACCCGGAATCTGCCATTCAGGAGATCGGCACCACGGCCTATCTGACCTTCCGCGAGGGCAGCAGCGCCGACGGTGACCTGATCCTGGACGGTTCCATGATCGAAAGTGCTGCGGCCCAGTACGGCCCGGTGACCAGCGGCGGTGCTTCGGAGTACTATGTGTCCCTGAAGTTCACCGACGAGGGTGCCAAGGCCTTTGGTGAGGCCACCACCCGTCTGGCTGCTTCCAACGGCACCATCAGCATCTGGCTGGATGACGAGAATGTGAGCACGGCCACCGTCAACGCGGCCATCACCGATGGCGAGGCCATCATCACCAGTTCGGCTTCCAACCCCTTCACGCAGGATGCCGTGGTCAAGATGGCCCGCCAGATCAACTCCGGCGCACTGCCCTTTGCCCTCAAGGTGGACAGCTACTCCACCGTCAGCCCCAGCCTGGGCGAGAACAGCCTGAGCGCCATGGTGCTGGCCGGTGTCATCGCCTTTGCACTGATCGTGGTGTTCATGACGGTGCTGTACCGTCTGCCGGGCTTTCTGGCCTGCATTGCACTGGCCGGTCAGGTGGCCGCTACGCTGGCCTTTGTTTCCGGCTACTTCCCGGTGTTTGAGAGCTTTACCCTGACGCTGCCCGGCATCGCCGGTATCATTCTGGCCATTGGCATGGGCGTGGACGCCAATGTCATCACGGCCGAGCGCATCAAGGAAGAGCTGAAGAATGGCAAGTCCCTGGACGGCGCACTGAAGAGCGGCTTTGCCCGCGGCCTGACCCCCATCATCGACGGCAACGTGACCATCGTCATCGTGGCCATCGTGCTGATGGGTGCCTTCGGCCCCTCGGACGGCCTGTTTGCCAAGGCACTGCACTTTGTGTTCTTTGCCTTTGGCCCCTCCACCGCCGGTACCATTTACGCTTTTGGCTATACGCTGCTGACCGGCGTGCTGCTTAACTTCGTGTTTGGCGTGTTTGCCACCCGCGTCATGATCCGCGGTGCGGCCTCCATCAAGGCTCTGCGCAACCCCTGGCTGTACGGTGCTGCCAAGCTGGGCAAGGATGAGACCGAGAAAAAGCAGGTCAATTTTGTGGGTCTGCGCAAAAAGTTCCTGGTCTTTTCCTCCTGCCTGATGGCAGCCATCGTGCTGTGTGCTGTGGTGTTCGGTGTCCATCTGGACACCGAGTTCACCGGCGGTGCCATGATCACCCTGAGCTACGACGGCAGCTTTGAGATGGCACAGGTGCAGCAGACCGCCTCCGATGCACTGGAGAACACCGGCCTGACCCTGCAGACCGGCGAGAACGTGGCCACCGGTGACCAGACCCTGAAGATCTCCATGCCCGGCACCGAGACCGTGACCACCGATCAGGTGGAGGCTCTGCTAGACTCTTTGAACGAGACTTACCCGGACAACAACTTTGCCCAGCTGTCCCTGAGCAACGTCAGTGCTGCCATGGGCACCAAGTTCCTGCAGAAGAGCCTGGTTGCCGTGGTGTTTGCGCTGGTGCTCATCCTGGTGTACATTGCCCTGCGCTTCAAGAACATCGGCGGCCTCACCGGCGGCATGATGGCCGTGCTGGCACTGGTGAACGACCTGATGGTGGTGTTTGGCACCTTTGTGCTGCTGCGCACCCCGCTGGACGGCAACTTCATCGCTGCCATGCTGACCATTCTGGGTTACTCCATCAACGATACCGTCGTGGTGTACGACCGCATCCGCGAGAACCGCGCCCTGATGGGCAAGAAGGCCAGCTTTGAAGAGCTGGTCAACCGTTCGGTCAACCAGTCTGCCCGCCGTACCCTCATCACCACCATCACCACCGTGATGGCACTGGGTGTGCTGTGCATCGTGGCAAAGCTCTACGGTCTGGACAGCATCTTTACCTTTGCCTTCCCGCTGATGATGGGCATGATCAGCGGCGTGTACACTTCGCTGTGCGTCTCCACCTCGGCATGGATGCTGTGGAGCGAGCGCAGCCCCAAGTCCGGCAAAAAGGCCTGACGCAAAATTCCCGCAGAGGTTCAGGAGGAACAGAACATGAAATGTCCCTATTGCGGTGCTGAGGAATCCAAGGTGATCGACTCGCGCCCTACCGAAGACAGTGAGCGCATCCGCCGCCGCCGGGAATGTCTGAGCTGCCATATGCGGTTCACGACCTACGAGGTGGTGGAAACAGTCCCGCTCGTGGTCATCAAAAAGGACAACTCCCGGGAGCCGTTTGACCGGCAGAAGCTGCTGAATGCCATGCTGCGGGCCTGCGCCAAGCGCCCCGTGAGCTACGAGGCCATTGAGCGCGCGGTCACCAGCATCGAGCAGACCCTGCTCAGTTCCTACGACCGCGAGATCCCCAGCGTGCGCATCGGGGAGCTGACCATGCAGGAACTGAAAAAGATCGACGAGGTGGCCTATGTCCGCTTTGCCTCGGTCTACCGGCAGTTTGCCGACGTGGAGAGCTTTTTCAATGAACTGAAAAAGCTCATGGGCGACCGGAAGGACGCACAGTAACCCGTAATTTGCAAAGCACCGCTTTCTCTGTACAGCAGCAGGGAAGCGGTGCTTTTTGTGTTTACACAAACCGCCGGGCCAGCCATTGCAGTGTTTCCACCTGTACCTGTGCCCGGCGCAGCTCCCCAAAGGCTTCTTCGGGGGCGTTCTGCTCCAGGTGCCCGTCGGCGGTGCGCAGGGCCGCTTCCAGCTCGGTAAAATCTTCCGTGCGCAGCAGGTGGTTCATCTTTTCCCGCATCCGGTCACACCGGTCGGCTCCGCGGGCCAGTGCCTGCCGGGCGGTGGGCAGGTCACTGTTGCGAATGGCCTCAATGGCACAGTCCAGGTCGGTGGAAATGTCATCGGCAAAGCGCTGTACCTGAAAGCTGCTGTAAAAGGCGGTGGCCAGCAAAGCGGCCACGATGGCAAAGCAGGCGTAGATCCGTTTCATTTCCGGCCCTCATGCACCGTAGCGCGGCGCTCCTTTTTCAAAAGAAAATAGTCCTCGGTCTCATTGCCGACAAGAAGCAGGATTTCCTGCGGCAGCAGGGTATTGGCCTGCGCCGTGCGTTCCAGCCAGGCACGGTCTTTGCCGCACCAGTGCAGGTTGTCCTCGAGCACCTGCCCATCCAGCACAAAGGGGATGGTTGCGTGGCAGTGCTCCACTCGCAGCTGCAGATCGGACAGCCGCGCAGGTTCCTTTTCCGGCCGCAATGCCACCGAAAGAGTCCCGTTCGTCTCAATGACCGCGTAGGACACATCCCGCGGATCAAAGACGTCCTTGCCGCGCAGCGCTTCCATTAGGTCGGCCACCGTCAGGCGCAGGGTGCGCAGAGCGTTCTGGTCGATCTCCCCGTTCAGGATCACGGTTTTGGGCCGCCCGGACAACAGATTGAAAAACTTCTGGCTGCGGAAGCTCAGCGCCGAGCCCAGCAGTTCCAGCGCAGCAATGAGAAACAGCGGGATCAGGCTGGCCGTCACCGGAACATCTTCCGATTCAATGGAGATGGACGCCAGATTGGAGATCAGGATGGTGGACACCAGCTCTTCGGGCTGCAGTTCCCCCAGCTGACGCTTGCCCATCAGCCGCATGGCAAACAGCACGCACAGGTAGATCAAAATCGTGCGGAAGATCAACAACTTCATCGTGGAAACCTCCTGTCGGCACCCGCCGGTATGGAACCGGCTCCGGGCGGGCATACTGCTGTGCAAAGGAGTGGATGTTGTGTGCAGCAGTTGTCGTTGCATCTGGCCGAAAATCTGGCAGAGCTGGACGCCCGGTTCGGTGCCTCTGCGGATTATTATGCCAAGGAAATCATGATTTATCATTGCCGGGGCTGCATTGTGCTGTTTGACGGCATGGCCAGTCTGGATTCACTGTGGGAGCTGCTGTTGGACGCGGCCAGTCGGCAGGCGCTGCAGCAGCCCTGCCCATGCACCGGGCAGGAAGTGTATGAGCGCATCCTGCATGGTTCCGCTTCCCCGGCCGAGAGCACCCCGGTGGAGGATCTGCCGGATCTTGTCAAGCGGTTAACGGCAGGCATGGCTGTGCTGCTGCTGGATGGTTGCGCGAAAGGCATTGCTTTTTCGGTGCAGGCCCTCAAGTACCGCTCGGTGGACGAGCCGGAAGGGGAGGGCAACCTGCGCGGCTCGCGGGAGGGCTTTGCCGACCTGCTGCGGGTGAATCTGAGCCTGCTGCGCCGTCTGGTCCGCACCGATGATCTGGTGTTGGAGGTGGCGCAGGCCGACACCGCCGCAGGGACAGAGTACGCTATTTGCTACTGCAGGGGCAAAGCAGACCCTGCCATGGTGCGACAGGTGCGGCAGACCCTTGCCGCTGCAAAGCCGGAGCTGCTGCTGGACAGCAGCTATTTTGTACCGTGGCTCCTGCCCAGCCGGGCACGGCTGTTCACTCCGGTCAGCTACACCCAGCGCCCGGCGGCAGCTTCGGCCAAACTGTGCGAGGGCCGCATTGTAGTGCTGGTCAACGGCAGCCCGTCGGCCATGGTGCTGCCGGCGCTCTTCTGTGAAAACTTTGAATGCTTGGACGACTACGCGTCCACTGCTGTGTTCGCCTCCTTCTTGCGGGTGCTGAACTATGCTTCCTTTTACCTCACGGTCTTTCTGCCGGGGGCGTTCGTTTGTCTGGCGGTCTATCTGCCAGAGCTGATCCCGCCCCAATTGCTGTATAAGATCGAAGCCGCCGAAAAGGCTACGCCGCTGCCCTTGTTTGCAGAAATGCTGCTGGTCATCCTGCTGCTGGAAGTTATCCGGGAGGCCGGGCTGCGGATGCCGCAGTCGCTGGGGCATTCGGTCAGTCTGGTGGCCGCCCTCATTCTGGGCGATGCCGCCATTGCCACCGGCCTGATGAGCACCCCGGTCATCTTTGTGGCCAGCATTACGTCCATTGCGGTGTTCGTCACGCCCGCTTTGTACGAACCGGCCACCCTGCTGCGCATCGGCGTAGTGGTGGCTGCGGGGCTTGCCGGGCCGGTGGGACTGGCCGGGGCTTTTTTTGTGCTGCTGCTCAGCCTGTCCGGCACCGGGATGCTGGGGGTGCCGTATCTTGCACAGCATCCGTTCCCGCAAGGCCCGCTGGCCGAGGACGGCGTCATCCGGCGCAACTATCGGCACCTGTCCCGCAAGGGGTTCAACATCTGGCAAAAACGGAGGCCCCGCGCATGAATAAAACGCAGGATAAATTTTCATTGCCGGCAGTGACCCTCAGCATCTTTGCCGCGGTGGCGGCAGAGCGTCTGCCGGTATGCAGTTCGTCCCGGGCACTCCTCTGGCAGGAGGTGCTGGCTGCAGTACTGCTGATGATACTTTCTGCTTTGGCCAGTCGGTTTTGGCAGTCCGGCCCGCCAAAGTCTGCCGCCTGGGCAGCTGCATTTTGCCTGCAGGTCTGGCTGGCGGTGGAACTGGCCGGAACATTCTGGAAGGCTCTGCAAGTCTGCCGGGAAGAGTTTTCTTCGCTGGCATTGCTGGGGTTTTTGCCGCTGCTGCTCTGGGCGGGCTGGCAGATGCCTGCCCGCGCATGGGGTGCCCCGGCGCAGGTGTTGTGGTGGTTTGTGGCGGTGGGAAGCGCGGTGTGTCTGCTGGGGCTGGCCCGGCAGATGCACTGGGCCGGGCTGTTTGCGCAGGCTGCGCCGCAGAGCACGGCATTCACCGTTCCGGTCTATGCGGAATACTTTGCGGTACCGCTGCTCTGCGGCCGGGAGGAGCGGCGTGGTGTCTGCCTGCCCATTCTCACAGCCCTTGTACAAACGGCGGCAACGCTTGGCATGGCACTGGTGTTCGGTCGGACATACCCGGCGCGGGAATTGCTGCGTGCATGGAGCACCGGGACATTTTCCCGGCTGGACGCGGCGCTGCTGCTGATCTGGCTGACCTGCGCGATTTTTCGCATCGGGGTGCTGTGCACGGCCGTCCGGATGCTGGGGCAGGAGTACGCCATACAAAAGCGAAAGGAAGTGCGGCAATGAAGCAGCGGTGGGCCCGAATTCTGCTTTATGCGGTGCTTGTCGGTTGGTGCCTGCTGTTCCTGCGCTGTGAGACCACTGAAAAAAGTATGATACGGGTGGTTTATCTGGAACAGAAGGAACAGACCTGGTCGGTGGGGCTTTTGTATCAGTCACCGGAAGCGGCAGCCGACGCAGCCGATGCCTCAGCCGCACTGCGCATCGCCGATGCCCGAGGGCAGACATTGGAAACAGCCCTTGCCGCTGCCGAAGGAACTTTGCCGCAGACGGCAGATTATCGTCTGTGCGATTATGTACTGTTCCCGGAGCAGACGGAGGATGCCGTGCTGGCAGCTTATGAGAATCTGGTGCTGGAACGCGGCTGCGGGCGCACAGCGGCCCGACTTTCCTGCACGGAATTTGATCTGGAAATACTCTTGCAGTCGTGCGGAAAAACGGAGACGCTGCCCGACAAACTGCTGGACAAACTCAAAGCGGGATCGGCGGCAATGCCCCGGCTGTATGCACACGGGGAAAGCATGCTGCTTCCTGTGCTTTGCTTGCCCGAAGCACAGGAAGGGAAAGTGATGGTTTCTGGCAGCGGGGCCTTCCGCACCGGGAGCGGTGCGGTGCAGCGCCTGACAGAAAACGAGACAGAGGCGTTTCTTCTGCTGACGGGCACACCGGGCAAACGAACCTTCTGGCTGCAAGGAAAGCGTGTAACCATCCGGCGGTGCACCGTCTCAGTTGCTCTCCGGAAGCAGACGGCCACCCTGCGTCTGGACTGCCAGACGGCCTACGGCACGCCGCAGCCGGATGCGGCACAGTGTCAACAGTTGGAAGAGCTTTGCCTTGGGGTGGTACGTTCCTGCTGGCAGCAGGGGACAGACCTGCTGCATCTGCAGGAGCACAGTCTGCTGCGCACAGGCTCTCCCGACGGGTTTGACCCAACAAAAAACGCCTGCCCGCAGCTGCAGGCAGACGTTGTATTTCTGGGTGCTTGAAAAATCAGGATGCCGTGGGGAAGGTGACCGTGATGGTCGTGCCGACGTCCACCTGACTTTCCAGCTTGATGCGGGCCCCGTGGATGAGGGCAATGTGCTTGACGATGGCCAGCCCCAGACCGGTGCCGCCGGTGGCCTTGCTGCGGCTCTTGTCCACCCGGTAGAAGCGCTCGAACACACTGCTCTGCGACTCGCGCGGGATGCCGATGCCGTTGTCGGTCACGGTCAGGCTGCAATGGCCGTCCCGGGTGCATGCTGTCACGATCTGCACCTTGCCGCCGGGGCGGTTGTAGCGGATGGCGTTGTCACACAGGTTCTGGCACAATTCATCCAACAGATTGCGGTTGCCCCGCACCGGTGCGCTCTCGCCCAGATAGGTCAGGGTGATGTAGGCGTGGCGGGCGTTCAGCTTCTGACGCTCCACACACTCCTTGACCACGTCCAGCAGGTCCACGACCTCCATTTCCGGCATGGAGGAGGTCTCGGAGGCGTTGTCCAGGCTGGACAGCTGCAGGATATCGTTCACCAGCTGGATCATCCGGCTGGCTTCGCCATGGATCTTCTGGGCAAAACCGGGCACATCCTCCGGCTTGGCGATGCCGGTCTCGATCAGTTCCGCATACCCGGAAATGCTGGTCAGCGGGGTCTTGAGCTCGTGGCTCACATTGGCGGTGAAATCCTGCCGCATCTTCTCGTTGTTTTTCCGCAGGATGCGGTCGGCATGGATGCTCTCGGCAAAGGGGATCAGTTCCTTGTACGGGACCTTATCCTGAATGTGGTCCAGATCCTCGGTCATGTTCAGCACCGGCTGCACAAGGGCGCGGGTGAGCAGGGTGGACAGGATCGCGGCAGCCAACATCAGGGCAACGCAGCTCAGCACGATGGCCGGCAGGGCTCCGTCGTAGACCGACCACACCGTTTCGGCGTCCTGCGCCACGCGCAGGATGTTGCCGCCGGGCAGCTGCACGGCATAATAATAGGTCTCATATCCCATGGTCTGGGAATCACGGATGTCCTTGCCGATGCTGCCCTGCAGCGCCTGCACGATCTCCGGACGGGTAAGATGGTTCTCCATGGGCTGATCGGTGGCAGACTCAAAGATCACGTCGCCGTCCGGGGAGATCAGCGTAATGCGCAGGTCGCCGGTCACAAAGAAAGAAAGCTGCTGCGGCTCGCTGGTCAGGTCATACCCGGCACGGATGAGATCGCTCTCTTTTTCCAGGTCATCCCAGGCCTGGGCGGTAAAAGCCCGGTGAAAGACAAAGATGCACAGTGCTGCGGTGAACAGCAGCCCCAGAAAGCCCATGAGGAACAGCCGGTAGCTGATTTTTTCTTCCATGCTGTGCGGCTTCATTCGTCTCCAGCCTCCTCGTCATCGGCCAGCTTGTAGCCCACCTTGCGGATGGTGCCAATGTAGCGTCCGGCATCGCCCAGCTTTTTGCGCAGGGTGCGGATGTGCATGTCCACGGTGCGGCTTTCCACCGAAATGTCGGTGCCCCACACCACCTGCAAAATCGTCTCGCGGGTCACCACAAGGTTGGTGTTCTCCAGCAGAAGGCGCAGCAGGCTGTATTCTTTGTAGGTCAGTTCGACAGGCTGGTTGTTCACCGTCACGCTGTGACGTGCATTGTCCAGCAGGATCTCATGGAAGCTGAGCACATTGGGCCGTTCCTCCGGAGCCGCCCGGCGCAGAGAAGCACGCACCCGGCTGAGGAACTCCATGATGCCGAACGGCTTGGAAATGTAGTCGTCGGCACCGCAGTCCAGCCCGCGCACGGTGTCCAGCTCGCTGGATTTGGCCGTGACCATGATGATGGGCAGCCGGTGCAGGGAAGGGGTGTTGCGCAGCTTTTTCAGGATGGAGAACCCATCCTCGCCGGGCAGCATCACGTCCAGGATCACAAGCTCCGGGGCTTCGGTGCGCATGGCCTGCCAGAACGGTTCGGAACTGGCAAAGCTGGCCACTTCATAACCGTTGGACTGCAGGGCATACTGCTCCAGCTCACGGATGGCGTCATCATCTTCTACGATATAGATCATTTGTCAAATTCCTCCGCAGATTGATTGTCCGGGAAGAGATACCGCTCCCGGTATTTGTCCAGTCGACGATGAAATTCTTCGCTCTCCTTGGTATCTTTGCCATGGCGCAGATCGTTGAGGTAAGCGTGGGTGTCAAAACTGTCCTGTGCTACCTCGATCTGGGCAACAGCCACATTGCTGCAGTGGTCGCACACACGCTCGTAGTTGGTCAGCAGATCGTCCAGCACAAAGCCGTACTCAATGGAGCAGCTGCCGGTCTGCAGGCGGGCGATGTGGTGTGCCTTGATGGCACGCACCAGCTCGTTGACCACAGCTTCCAGCGGCTCTACCTTGCTGGCCAGGTGCAGGTCTCCCTTGCGGAAGGCGTCGGTGGTGCGGCTCAGGATATCCTGCACGGCATCTTCCAGCACCTGCAGCTCCTCTTGTGCATCCTTGGAAAATTCAATGTTCTTCTGGTGCATTTCCTCCGCGGATTCCAGCAGGTTGACCGAGTGGTCACTGATGCGCTCGAAATCGCTGATGGTGTGCAGCAGGGTATTCACGCTCTGGCTGTCGGCGTGGCTCAGCTCGCGGCCGGACAGCTTGACAAGGTAGGTGCCCAGAGCGTCCTCATAACGGTCCACGGTGCTTTCCTCGTCACGCACCTTCTGGGCCAGCTCGTCGTTCCACTGGTGGGTCAGACTCATGGCCTGCACCACGCCCACGCGGGCCAGCTCTGCCATGTCAGCGGTGGCGCTGCGGGCGCGCTCCACGGCCACAGCCGGGGTGTTCAGCAGACGCTCATCCAGCAGGGCAAAGCTCTCTTTTTCCGGGGAATCCGGGATGGTAAGGATGGCCAGCTTTTCCAGCCCGTTGGCAAAAGGCAGCAGGATGAGGGTGGCCAGGATGTTGAAGGCGGAGTGCACCACGGCGATGCCCCAGGCTTCAATGGTGGAATCCACAAAGGCAAAGTGGCACACGGCGTTCAGACCGTAGAAACCAAACAGGAAGATGGTCACGCCGATGATGTTGAAGTACAGGTGCACCATGGCGGCCCGGCGGGCATTCTTGGTGGCACCCACCGAGGAGATCAGCGCCGTGACACAGGTGCCGATGTTCTGGCCCATGATGATTGGGATGGCACTGCCGTAGGTGATCACACCGGTGGCGCTCAGTGCCTGCAGAATGCCCACGCTGGCGCTGGAACTCTGGATGATGCCGGTGACCAGTGCGCCTACCAGCACACCAAGGATGGGGTTGGAGAAGCGGACGAACAGGCTGGTGAACCACTCTTCGCCCTGCAGCGGCAGCACTGCGTTGGACATGGTGGTCATGCCGGTCATCAGCACGGCAAAGCCGATGAGGATGGTGCCCACACCTTTTTTCTTCTCACTCTTACACATATACAGCAAAATGCCGATAAATGCAAGCA
>OLZW01002629.1_pt1 | contig 11270 bp, 9 predicted proteins | sample 1674281 | NCBI WGS metagenome assembly OLZW01 (sample SAMEA103958157, study PRJEB25191) | human gut metagenome | biome: human-associated habitat [ENVO:00009003]; feature: intestine environment [ENVO:2100002]; material: feces | place: Germany | collected 2013/2015
AATGCGAAGCCACGGCAAATTCCGTTACTGGGCACGTATGCGTGAACAGTAACTATCAGGGAGCACTTAATGGAACAGCGCCGTCACATTCGCCACTTCCTCCGCTGCCGCCGCACGCGTCAGGGACGATAAATCATAGAAGCAGTAACCGCTCACCTGTCCGGTTGCCCGTCCAGCCTGCACCTCGCGCTTCATGATATCATGATACCGCTGCCACTCCGGCACCTCGTTGCCGTCCACTGCATCTGTTCCGGTCTTATAGAGCGCCAGACCGACATACAGCTTCACATTGCCCTTCTTTTTCAGCGTCACCCACTCATTCAGGCAGTTTGCAAACGCATAGCCCGCTGCCTGGCCGTTCTGCTTCGCCTCAAATCCCCAGTAAATCTGCGGCATCAGGTAATCCACATAGCCGCTCTGGGTCATCCACGCATCCACATCTGTAAACTGGCGGGTATCTTTTCGGAGGTTCTGTAAATATCCCTCCGGGCTGATACCGAACAATGCCTGCGGACGGATCGACTTGACCGCACCGTAAACGCCCCTTACCAGCTCATTGACATTATTCCGTCTCCACGCCGCCACACTCAGCGATGTGCCGCTCGCCTGGTACTCCGGATAATCAAACCATGTTTCCGCCTTGCTGTCATCGAGATTCGGATAGAAATAATCATCAAAATGGATGCCGTCCACCTCATAATTCGTCACGATCTCTTTCACACCGTCAATAATCAGCTGGCGCACCTGCGGAATCGCCGGATTGTAATAATACTCACCATTCTGGCACAATACCCACCGGTCATTCGAACTGTCCCCGTCCTTCGCCCACGCGATCGCCGGATTTGACGCACACAGATCCGAATAACGGTTCAGATACCCCGTGATCCGGTACGGATTGATCCACGCATGAAGCTGCAAGCCCCGCTGATGCGCCGCCTGCACCGCATATGCCAGCGGATCATACCCCGGATTCTTTCCCTGTTTTCCAGAGGCAAATTTCGACCACGGGAAATACTGTGACGGATACATCGCATCTCCATCCGGGCGAACCTGTAGGAAAACCGCATTTAACCCCTTCTGTACACAGAGATCCAGTGTCTGATCCATCGCTTTCTTATATCCAGCCTCATCCTTCGCCCATCCATTCCAGTCCAGATACGAAACCCAGACACCTCTCATCTCTCCACTTCCAGGACTGCCGCCCGATACCGGACCCGCATACGCCTTCGAAACCGGCAGGAACAACATCCCCACCGCCAAAAGAAATGCTGCCACCCAGCCAATCGCCCTCTGTACCTGCTTTGCCATGCAAAATTCCTCCCCTCATTTCCTCCTATTCTACCAAATATTTCCAATAAATACTTTACTTTTTTCTGTCTCTTTTATTTTTCCAATACACAGGGACGAGCCCGCGAGGTCCGAACCGCCTTTCATATATCTTTGTACGCATCTTGAACACAGGTGTCCGAACAGGGCGGACGCAGTCCGTCATGGGCGAACATCTGTAGTGAAAGCAAGCGAACAAAGGTATATCGAAAGGGCGGTTCGAACCTCGTGGGCTCGTCCCGTCATTTTCACAACTATGTGCAAAAAACCTCCCCTGACAGCCCTAAAGCCGCCAGAAGAGGCATTTTCATCATCACGAACAAAGCTCCCGCTTCTCCTTATAATGATGCTTCTCCTCCAGCATCATATCCTTCACCTTCATCAGGCGGATCTGCGTGCTTCTCTCATTTTCATCCAGCTTCATCGTGATATATTTGATATTTTTGCGCGCCTCCGGAATAATTACGTGTTCCAGCGCATTGACTCTCCGGCGCGTTTTCTCGATCTCGGCTGCCATGAGCTGGCAGGCTTTCTCTGTCTCGGACAGCCGCAGCATATCCGGCAGAATGTCCGCCAGCGACTTGACTGCCCCGTCCAGATCACTCGAAGTAAACGCAAATCCATACGAGTAAATATCGTTCTCATCCGCCGTCCGGGTCTTATAATGGAACACCGGAATATCGACGCTCATTACGTTTTTCTTGTCTGCTTCCAGATAAACCGCCTGTTTCGGCGCGGCAAGCGCGGTATTTAACGCCTGCTCGGACATCCCGGCTTTAGCGATGACGAAATTCACATTCGCACTCCGGATGCCCGCCTCCACTTTCTGGCGCAGCGCCATATTTTCCCGGACCAGATCCAGGAACTGGCGCATCAGCTCATCCCGCTTATCCTTCAGCAGTTTATGTCCCCGCGTGGCTGTCGCCAGCTTCTTTTTCAGCCTCGTAAGCTCCATTCGGGTCGGGTTGACCTGTGTCGATGCCATGCGTACCACCTCTCTCCTGCAATCACTTTGTCACGACAGATCCGCCAGCTCCCGCAGCCGCGTTATGACACGCCACTTTCGTTTTCAAGCGCATCCGCCATGCACAGGCATTTTTACTCTTTCCCATAATACAGATCCAGATACTTCTCATCGATACGTTTCAGCTCGCTTCTCGGCAGGATGGAAAGCAGTTTCCAGCCAATCCGCAGCGTCTCCTCGATATCGCGGTCCGTATTGTAGCCCTGGGAAACATATTCTTTTTCAAAGGCGTCCGCAAATTTTGCATAGATTAAGTCAACATCGGACAATGCCGCCTCGCCCAGGATCACCATGAGTTCCTTCGCTTCCTTGCCGCGCGCATACGCCGCAAAGAGCTGGTTTAAGGTGTTCGAATGGTCGGCACGCGTCTTGCCCTCGCCGATTCCCTTATCTTTCAGACGGGACAGCGACGGAAGTACGTCAATCGGCGGTGTGATGCCCTTGCGGTACAGATCACGGCTTAAGATAATCTGTCCCTCGGTAATATATCCGGTTAAGTCCGGGATCGGGTGCGTCTTGTCATCCTCCGGCATGGTTAAGATCGGAATCATCGTGATCGAACCATTCTTGCCTCTCTGGCGTCCGGCTCTCTCATACAGGGATGCAAGATCCGTGTACATATAACCCGGATAACCACGGCGTCCCGGAACTTCCTTGCGGGCAGCCGAAATCTCTCGCAGCGCATCCGCGTAGTTCGTGATATCCGTCAGGATAACGAGAACGTGCATATTTTTCTCAAATGCCAGATACTCGGCAGCCGTCAGCGCCATACGCGGGGTCGCGATACGCTCAACCGCCGGATCGTTTGCCAGGTTGATAAACAGGACGGTACGGTCGATCGCGCCCGTCTCCTTAAAGCTCTCAGTAAAGAAATGCGCTTCCTCAAAGGTGATACCCATCGCCGCAAAGACAACAGCAAACGGTTCATCCGTGCCGCGCACCTTCGCCTGTCTCGCAATCTGGGCTGCCAGATTCGCATGCGGCAGACCGGACGCCGAGAAAATCGGCAGTTTCTGACCGCGGACCAGTGTATTCAGACCATCGATCGCAGAAACACCCGTCTGGATAAACTCCTGCGGATAGCTTCTCGCCGCCGGGTTCATCGGCAGACCATTGATATCGCGGCGTTCCTCCGGCAGGATCTCCGGACCGCCGTCGATTGGATTGCCCAGACCGTCAAAGACGCGTCCCAGCATATCCTCCGATACGCCAAGTTCCATCGTTCTGCCTAAAAAACGCACCTTACTATTTGAAAGGTTGATACCCGTGGAACTCTCAAAAAGCTGTACCAGCGCATTGCCGCCGTCGATCTCCAGCACCTTGCAGCGTCTCTTTTCGCCGCTCGCCAGCTCGATCTCACCCAACTCGTCATAGGTAACATTTTCCACGCCCTGCACCAGCATCAGAGGACCTGCAACCTCCTGTATGGTTCTATATTCTTTCGGCATTTAGAATGCCCCCTTTCCAGCCGCATCGGCAACCTCTTTCGCAAGTTCATCGAGGACCGCCTGATACTCTTTCTCCACGTCTTCTGCCTTCGTATATTTAAAACGTCCGATCTGCTCGCGCACCGGCATCTTGATGAGATTCTGGATGGAAGCGCCGCCTTCCAGCGCTTTCTTCGACTGCTCATAGAACGCCAGCACCAGCTTCATCATGCGGAACTGTTTCTGCAGTGGTGTATACGTGTCAATCTCATGGAAGGAGTTCTGATGCAGGAAATCCTCACGGATCGAGCGCGCCGCTTCCATTTTCAGGCGGTCGATCGGGGACAGTGCATCCATGCCGACCATCTTTACGATCTCCTCCAGCTCTGCCTCTTCCTGCAGAAGGCTCATAAGACCCTGGCGGCAGCTCATCCACTCATCCGATACATTCTCATCAAACCATTTTCCCAGATTGTCCACATACAGGGAATAGCTGGTCAGCCAGTTGATCGCCGGGAAATGGCGCTTGTATGCCAGCGCTGAATCGAGTCCCCAGAATACCTTGACGATACGCAGCGTCGCCTGGGAAACCGGCTCGGAAATATCGCCGCCTGGCGGAGATACGGCTCCGATTGCGGACAGCGCGCCCTCGCGTCCGTCCCTGCCAAGGCAGATGACATGACCGGCACGCTCATAGAACTGTGCCAGACGGCTTCCTAAGTAGGCCGGATAACCTTCCTCGCCCGGCATCTCTTCCAGACGTCCCGACATCTCTCGCAGCGCCTCCGCCCATCGGGAGGTAGAATCCGCCATCAGTGCCACCGAATAACCCATGTCGCGGAAATACTCTGCGATCGTGATACCCGTGTAAATCGATGCCTCGCGGGCTGCTACCGGCATATCCGAAGTATTGGCAATCAGCACGGTCCGCTGCATCAGGGAGTGCCCGGTCTTTGGATCCTTTAACTCCGGGAACTCATTTAAAACATCCGTCATCTCGTTGCCGCGCTCACCGCAGCCGATGTAAACAACAATGTCCGCTTCCGCCCATTTCGCCAGCTGGTGCTGGATGACGGTCTTGCCGCTTCCGAACGGTCCCGGTACGGCTGCCACGCCGCCCTTGGCGATCGGGAAGAATGCGTCAACGACACGCTGTCCGGTGATCAGCGGTTTTACCGGCGGCAGCTTCGTCTGGTACGGACGTCCGCGCCGAACCGGCCATTTCTGCATCATTGTAAGCTCTTTTTCGCCGTTTTCCGTCTCAATGACCGCTACAGTTTCCTCCACCGTAAATTCACCGCTCTTGATCTCTTTGACGGTACCTTTTACACCATACGGCACCATAATCTTATGCTCAATGATCAGCGTCTCCTGCACGGTACCGATGATGTCGCCTGCTTCCACACTGTCGCCCGCTTTCACGGTCGGCACAAACTGCCATTTCTTATCACGCTTTAAAGACGGAACCTCAACGCCGCGCTTTAAGTTGTTGCTGCCCGTCTCCTTCATGATATCGTCCAGCGGCCGCTGGATTCCATCGTAGATACTCGTCAGGAGTCCCGGTCCCAGTTCAACCGAAAGCGGCACATCCATCGACTCTACCGGCTCGCCAGGTCCTAAACCGGAAGTCTCCTCATATACCTGAATCGACGCTTCATCTCCGTGAATCTCTATGATCTCGCCAATCAGACGTTCGTCGCTGACGCGGACGACGTCAAACATATTGGCATCCCGCATCCCGCTGGCGATAACCAGCGGTCCTGCTACCTTCTTTATCGTTCCTTTGCTCATTGGAAGGTTTCACCCACCTTTCTATCATGCATCTCCAAACAGAATATCCGATCCAACTGCCTGTTCCACCGAATGCTTGACCGACTCCACGCCTTTTCCCGTATTCCCGGAAATCCCCGGAATCAGGATCACGGACGGAAGCGGCTGTTCCCGGTAGCGGTCGATAGCTGCCTCAATCCCGGCAGCCGCCGCCTCGGTGATATAGATCACCGCGTAGGAACCAGAAGCCAGTTCCAGAAATACTTTCTCCGTCTCTTTTACATCGGACACCGGAAATGTCTCCAGTCCCAGCGCCGCAAATCCGTAGATGCTGTCGTAATCTCCGACTACTGCAACCTTATACATACATCTCCCTTATCCTTTCCCGAATCTGTTCCTCCTCAAGACCGTTCAGACGGGCGGTCAGGATGATACGGACCGTTTTAATCTCATTTTCCTTCGCCAGCACATAGGCAACCAGCGGTCCCGCCGTAAACGGGTTGTATTTCTGCGGCTTGATCGTCTCGATCAACTGATTGTCACACCACCGCTCAAACGCCGACGGCGATTCCTTTAATGCCTGCGCGCCGCCCGCATAGCGGGTTCCTTCCAGATACTCGCAGATCGCGCCGGCGCCGCCAAGAGCCGCCTGTGACAGGCGCTCGATATTCAAGCTATCGCACGGTGCCATCGCGCGCCGCATAAAATCCAGATGTTTTCCTGTCTTCTGGGATCGCACCGCTATCTTGATATCCGCCACCGCAACCGTCGTCTCGGCATAATCGCGGATGATCGCGTCGGACGCATTCTTTCCGCACTCATAGATAGCTGCGAGCGCCGCCCGGTCAACGATGATATCGCAGAGCTGCCCGTCGCTCGTGTGCAGAAATGTCTCGCTGGCTTCCTTAGCCGCCTCCCGCATATGTGCCGGAAGCGCTTGCCAGTCCTTCTCCGCCACGATCTTCGCCATCCGCACGCCGTCCACCTCGCAATCGTCAAAATAGACATTGCCGTGGCTGCCCGGCGCCGCCGCATCCTTGATCGCCGCCTTTAAATTGTGGTAGAGATCCCCGTAGGAAAGCACTGCCAGGATCGCGTCGTCGCCCTTCAAAAGGTCGCGGACCGTCTCCCAGGTTTTCGTCTTCTCCCGGGTCAGGATCGCCTCCGCGCTGAGCGGTGTATCTGCATCCCCCCAGCCGTGTTCGGTCAGGAAACGCAGTGCCCCCTCGTAGCTTTTTACGGACAGCAGCTGTTCAATCTGTGCGGAGGAAAAAAGCCCATTTTCCAGTGCCCGGATCCGGGCGACCGCGTAGGCATATTTTGTATCAGACATATAAGCCCTCCTTACCTTCTCCCGCCGTTATCCAAACAGCATCGCATGTACCTTGTCCGCCAGCTCATCCCGCTGCGACGCAAACAACGCCCCGGCAGAACAATTTTCCTCGACACCGCCATACACCAGAACAAAGCCCCCGTCAATTTCCCTCGGTTCTTTTTTCAGTACCAGACTTCCGCCCTTTTCCTGCGCCGTCTTCTCTATCTTTGCCGGAAAATCATCCGGCATCCGCTCTAAATCACGTTTTGAAACATAGATTTCTCCTGCCCGATCCGTCACGAACCGGGAAAGAAGCTGCTCCATCCATGCAAAATACGCCTCATCCGGCTTTGCCAGCAGCTCCTTGTGTGCCGCCGCAAGCATTTCCTCGATGATCGCCTGCTTTGCCGCAAGGATCGCCTGGCGCTTCTTTAGCGCCGCCGAAGAACGAAGCCGTTCCTTATAGCTTTTTTCACGCTGCGCCGCCGATTTCGCCTGCTCTTCCTCCAGCTTTTTTACCTTTTCACCGGCTGCCGCAAGGGTCGCCTCCGCTTCACCGGCTGCTTTTTCCTGAATCGCAAGCGATTCCTGCTTTGCATCGTCAAGGATCTGAGCAATAATCTTATCTAATCCATTCATACGCTTCACTCCTTAACTGATTTTGATTCTTTCCGCCGTGCCAGATTACAGTGCATTGATTGCCAGAATCGAAACCAGAAGTGCCAGAATCGCATAGGTCTCAACCATCGCCGGGAACAGCATCGCTTTACCAAACTGTTCCGGTTTCTTCGCTACGATACCGATGGAAGCAACCGACGTTCTTCCCTGATGTCTCGCCGATACCAGACCAACCACGCCGATCGGAAGGCATGCTGCCAGATATAAGAGTCCCTGGGAGATCGACATGCTCATGTCAGCGCCGCCGCCAAGAAGACCAATCTTAGAAAGAGCAATGAAACCAACCAGCAGACCGTAGATACCCTGGGTACCCGGAAGCAGCTGGAGCAGAAGCACCTTCGCGAATTTATCCGGATCCTCGGTTACGACTCCGGCTGCTGCCTGACCTGCCACGCCTACGCCGTAGGCTGAACCCATACCTGCAAGAATAACCGCCACTGCAACTCCCAACAATGCAAATACAATTCCGCTCATATTTAATCCTCCTTGATTTCCACGTATTTTGTTATCTGCTTAAACGGACGGAAGGCCTTTCCGCCACCCTCATAGAACTTTCCGAAAAACTCGACGTACTGCAGACGGCAGGTATGCACATACGCGCCGAGCAGGTTGATCGCCAGATTAAACAGGTGTCCGAAGCAGAATACCAGTATAAATACAATCACGCCAAATACATTATTTCCAACCATACTTCCCATCTGATTGATAACCGATGCGATAACGCCGGTTGCCAGTCCGAGCGCCAGAAGGCGCGAGTAGGAAAGCACATCCGACACCCATCCGGTAATATTGTACAAATCATATGCGCCAAGCGCCAGCCGCAGGATCGGATTCTTCTTGTCGCGCGCCGACATCACCAGAATTCCCAGCGCGCCCACGATCGCCATTCCCTTTGCCAGCGAATTAAGCACCGGCGGGAATACGATATTCATCTGCGCGATGGAACCAAACAGTTCCGTCGGAAGCAGCATCAGGATCAGCCCCAGAAGCAGGAGGTACCAGAGTACCACGTCGCAGATAAAATCCACAACCTTGCCATCCTTTAAGAGCATATATCCTTTCAGTCCCAGCCCCAGAAATAGATGAATCACGCCAAATAACATCGAATAAACCAAAAGCTTCATCGGGTCATTTAGCGGGACAAACCAGAGCGCCGGTATTGTCACCGTATGTCCAAAATACGTCCGGCTCACGATGTCCACCGCATCTCCGAAATAACCGCCGAACATGACGCCCCAGAACAGGGTCGAAAGTCCGCAGTACATAAAGAGCCGCAGTGATTTCCGCAGGTTTTCTTCCATCCTTGGGAATTTCCTAAGTGCCAGGAAGCACATCAAAAATACAATAAATCCGTATGCCGCATCTGAAAGCATCAGACCAAACAAAAATACATAGCACGCTGCCATGATGCCGGTCGGGTCCATCTCCCCCTTCGCCGGTAAGCCAAAGGATGCGGTCACGCCCTCCGCCGACGCCGCGAAGGTTCCGTTGGAGAGAAGCACCGGCGCTTCCTCATCCTCCGGCACATCCGAACTTTCCACTGCAAGTTCAAACCGGCTATTCAGATTCTTCTCCAGTCCTTTCGCATCGCGCTTCGGGATAAATCCCGTGATCATACACGTTTTTTCCGACTGTAAGATCTCGCCGAGCGCCTCATACTTCTGTGCCCTCAGGCGGTAATAGTCGGATAACAATTTCAAATCTTCCCGCGCCGAAGCGCACTGTTTCAGTTCTTCTTCCGTCGCTGCCGCGCGTCCCTCATGCTCTGCCGCCTGCGCTTTGAGTTTCTTAGCGTAAGCTGCCGGAACTTCCTCCACCGGACGCGCCGGACGGGCAAATCCAATCGACCGGAGTGCTGTCTCCAGCTTCTCCTCGTCCTCTTTCAGGCAAATTACCGCAATGCAGGTCTGGTCGGCGTCGCTTCCGACAACCTCCATCTCCCATTTTTCAAGCTGCGGCTCCTGTTTTGCCACCGAAGCGTAAATTTCTTCCTGCGTATACGCGCCTCCGCCGACCGCGCCGACTAAGATAGCACACCGTTTCGTCTCCTGATACGCAAGTGGAATCTCCAGCTTCTGCCACGGTTTCAGGCTTTCCGCCTCCGCCAGCAGTCTAAGCGCCGCAGTCTTTTCCTCCGTGATCTGCTTTTGCAGGTTCAAAATGCGTTCCGCCTGACCTAAAAGCGCCTCTGCGTTCGCCTCCGTCTCCCGGTACGCGCCTGCCTTTGCAAGCGGCTTTCCGGCAAGCCCAGCAAGCATCGATGTTTCCTCCGGAACCACCGCGGCAAGCACTTCCAATGCGCGGTCCGCCGTCGCCGCATTCCGCTCAAACTTCTGCCGATCCTCCAGCGTGTCCGTCCGCTTAAATACCTCGTCCGGCTCCGCCTCCGCTGTCAGCTCCAGCACTCCGGCAGCCTGCAGAAACTCCATCAGGGACTTACGGTCCTTCTTCAGGGCACAGATACATAGCTTTTGCATCTGCAATACTGCCATATCTACATCCCTCCATTCACTAGACCAGTTCCTCTATGAGCCGGTCAACCACCTCTGGTTTCCGTCTGTCCGCCGTCTCTCTGAGCGTCTGACACTCCGCCTCGGCTTCTGCCAGTGCCTGTTTTACGTACTCCTCCCCTCTGAGAGTCAGTTCTTCTTCCTGCTTCACAGCTGCTTCTTTCCCCCTTTTCTGTGCATCTGCGAGCATTCGATCCGCTTCTGCCTCCGCCTCCGCCTTAACGCGGCGTGCATCCTCCGAAGCCTGCGCGACCAGTTCCGATGCCTTCGCCTCTGCGTCCTCGACCGCCTGGATCGTCTCCTTGATCATTGAACCACCACCTTTTCCCCTAATTTTTTTCAGAAATAATGCAATATCCTTATTATGTTTCACATCCTCCCATTCCATACAATTCGCTGATTCGAAGCATCAAAAGCACATGGAAAATAAATAAGTTTTCTCGCATTTGTATACTATTATAACTTTTTCAATCAGTTTTGTCTATTAAATGTTTTAATCTTGAAAAGATTATACATACATCTTAATTTATGAAAAAAAATTTCGGTTCTCATGAAAAACAGTGTTTGTTTACACAAAAAAGCTGCCAGACAATTGTTGCTCTTCCACAAACCACTGTCTGGCAGTCCCCTATTATATATTTATTTTTATGCGAGCCATCCGATCGAATTAAGGAAATAGACCCACAAAAAGATCGTCACAACCGAGGCGACCGTGCTCAGCACAACAAACTGTCCCGCCAGCTCGCCGTCGCCGCCCATGTTCTGCGCCATCGCATAGGACGCCGTCGCAACCGGAGTCGCGTACATTTCAAAGTAAACAAAACGTTCCACACCGGAAAAGCCGAGCAGCGTCGCAACCGCCAGAATCACTGCCGGCAGGATCACCATCTTGACGGTCATCGACGGAACCACATATTTCAGATTGCCGCCGATCGCATTGAAATGCAGCGTTCCGCCCAGTACGAACAGAGCCAGCGGCGTTGTCAGATTGGCAAACTGCTTGATCGGTCCTTCCACGGAAACCGGAAGTTTAATCCCTAACATATGGAAGATAAAGCCCATGAGCGCACCGCGGATCATCGGATTTTTCAGGATATTCTTAATCAAAACGAAAACCGGGACCTTGCCGCCCCGGAACAATTCCAGAATCACGACCGCCGTTACGTTGTAGACCGGAATCACGATCGCCACCATCATCGTCGCCAGCAGTGTTCCCTCCT
>OLZW01002631.1_pt1 | contig 11267 bp, 6 predicted proteins | sample 1674281 | NCBI WGS metagenome assembly OLZW01 (sample SAMEA103958157, study PRJEB25191) | human gut metagenome | biome: human-associated habitat [ENVO:00009003]; feature: intestine environment [ENVO:2100002]; material: feces | place: Germany | collected 2013/2015
CAACGACCTCACCCTTATCAGGGGTGCGCTCTAACCACCTGAGCTACAGGCCCATATCCCCAAGACGCTTATATATAATACCATAAATATTTATCTTTGCAAGTACTTTTTTACTTTTTTTCTAAAAATTTTCTCTTTTCTTGATAATACACACGCATAATTGTGGAAACCAATAGGATTCCTAAAGCCAAAACACCCGCAATACTCAATGTTTGAAGCCCCACATTTAGTGTATTCTGAGCATCTCCACGAATGGCCGCAAGCATCGTGCGATACATACCGCCTCCAGGAACCAATGGAATCAATGCACAAACTAAAAATGTTGTGACTGGCGTCTTACATTGTCGCGCTAATATTTCTGAGGCTAAGGCTAAACCTAAAGCCCCATAAAAATTGGATAATATTTCAGAACAATCTAAATACAGTCCCACCTTGTAGCAGACACCTCCAATGGCACCTACAACTCCGGCAAGCCATAAATTTCTTCCTTTAATATTAAATAGGAAACCAAACCCTAAACTAGCAAGGAATGAAGAGATTCCTGCTTTTAAAATCACATATATCATAATTCATTCCCCTATATCCAAAAATACATCACAAAACCAGCCCCTACCGCAATGGCAATAGCACACAAAAAAGCATCTACCGCTCTTGCGACGCCAGAAACATAATCTCCTGCAATCGTATCACGAATCGCATTGGTAATCGCAAGCCCAGGCACTAGAAGCATAAAGCTAGAAATAACCATAATATCCACATTCGTCTGCGGTAACACTTTATGGATCAATTGTACACTCAGTGCTGCTAATCCTGCCGATATCGCATTATTCAAGAAAGAATTCAGTTTGTGATTTGACAAGAAACAGCTGATACAACGAATCAAAATTCCAATAAAAAAGGACATCACAATTTCTAATAAAGTCCCATTAAAGAACATTCCAAATCCAGCAGCGCCAACCGCACCAAAAAGCATTGTCTCTTTAAATGTATAGCGAGACATCCCCTTAATTCGATCCAATTCATTAGCTAACTCATCCACTGATATTGGATTTGAACAAATTCTTCTAGAAAGCGTATTAATTTGATCAATACGATTCAAATCTACCTCTCCCGTGTGTACCCTGCAAATACGTGTCATCGTCTGATTGTCATACGTCAAAGAAAACATGATACCCGTTAAAGTCACATAGCTATCCGCATATTCAATGCCTTCAAAACAACGACACATTCTGACCATTGTTTCTTCGACACGATTGACTTCCGCACCACTCTCCACTAACATCTTTCCGGCTTCAATAATTGTATTCAATAACTTCTCAATATTCATAATCAAATTATAACAAAAAATAAGCAGAAAAACTGCTTATTAATCAGGAATCTCCACTGTAATTTTGTCAAGTTCTTGAGACACATTTAAAGCGTGGTCATTAATACGCTCAAAATCTGTAAAAATACGTGACAACATCATGCTGACTTCACTTGAACATTTCTTTTGTTTTAAAGCTTGAATCTGTGCTTCACGCCAACTAGATACAAGTGAATCAATCACATCATCTTTACGTTCTGCCTCTTCTACATCATCCAAATCATTCTTCATATCCACACATAACTTCTTCATGTGCTCTACAATTTCAATTTCCGAAATTGTCATATCTCCTTGAAGACGTTTTGTCGCCTGATGATTCATATTCACGGCATAGTCACTAATACGCTCAATATCCACTAACATCAAATAGTAGCTAGACAATGCTTGAGAAATATTCACATTCAAGTTTGGCGTAGCCAAAGCCGTACTAATATATTCACTAATGACTTTATCTAAGTAATTGACTGTATCCTCTCTTTTGTAGATCTGTTCATCTGTCTTATCACTAAACTGCAACAATTGATCAAAAGCCTGATTTACATTCTCATACGCAAGACTCAACATGTGCATTGTTTCGTCATTAATTTGTTTAACCGAAATAGCTGCACCACCAATCATCTTCTTAGACTTAGGTAGAGGCTGCAAATACAATAAACGCTCATCTTCAATCTCTTTATTTTCAATCGGTAAGATGTGTTGTGCAAACTCAGCCAAATACTTTCCAAATGGAAGCAACAAGATTGTTGTACAAACATTAAATATAGTATGCATATTCGCAATCTGTGCAGTCGCATTGTATGGCGTTAAATGAATAACCCAAGATACCAATGGTGTAAACATACATACAATTGTAAAGATCGTTGTACCAATGATATTAAAGCTCAAGTGAATAGCGGTGGCCTGCTTAGCCTCACGACTTGTTCCAATTGAGGCAAGAACAGCCGTAATACAAGTACCAATATTCTGTCCAAACAACACATATACAGCTCCATCCAAGCCAATAACACCACTGGCTGCTAGGGCTTGTAAAATACCTACGGAAGCTGAACTCGATTGAATCAAAGCCGTAAATCCTGCACCCACCAAAATACCTACTAATGGATTTGAGAAATGTGTTACTAATTCAACAAATTCTTTTGATTCTCTTAATGGCATCATAGCTGTACTCATCATATTCATACCAATAAAAAGAATACCCAAACCTGCAATGATCTGTCCAATATCGGTTGCCTTGGCACTCTTGGTGAACATAATCAATGCCACACCCATAAAGGCAACTAATGGAGCAATGGCACTTACATCCAACGCAATCAATTGACCTGTAATCGTTGTACCAACGTTAGCACCCATAATAATCCATACAGCTTGTTGTAAAGTCATCATCTGGGCGTTGACAAATCCAACAACCATAACTGTTGTTGCACTCGAACTTTGAATAACCGCCGTAACAAGCGCACCTACAATGACGCCTAAAAATCGATTTGAAGTTAATTTCTCTAAAATTTGTTTTAAACGATCTCCAGCCGCAGCTTCAAGACCATTTCCCATCATCTGCATTCCATATAGGAATAAAGCTAATCCACCCAATAAAGACAATATATTTGTTGTTGTCATATTTTCCACCTTTTCATATTTTCGTACTTAATATAAATTTAAACGCAAATTCATACTATCTTTACAATGTTAAATCTATGTTAAATTTATTTAACATTTCAAAATAGGTAGTATAATATACCCAAAAAAGGAGATTTTTATGCCAACAATCATTGAAAACAGAAGAAATTTACACCAAATTCCAGAAATTGAACTTACCACACAAAAGACAGCACAATATATTGAAAACATATTAGACTTATATGACTGCACCATTGATCATCCCATCCAAAATAGTGTAACCGCCTATTTTGATAACCAAAAAGAAAAGACAATCGTATTCCGTTCCGATATGGATGCACTTCCTATGGAAGAAAATACAGACCTAGAATTCAAAAGCACCAATGGATGTATGCACGCCTGTGGGCACGATGGCCACATGGCTATGGTTCTAGAATTAGCGAAATATGCCAAGGAAAGCGACTATAACGTATTATTGTTATTTCAGCCAGGCGAAGAAAAACCTGGTGGTGCCAAACCTATCATTGAATCTAAATTTTTCGATAAATTTAATATTGCCGCCATCTATGGAACACACATCTATCCAGAACTTGAAAAAGGCAAAGTTTATACACGTCCTAATGAAATGATGGCAGGCGGATGTGAGTTTGAACTTTTAGTAAAAGGAAAGGCGAGTCATGCAGCCCAACCTCAAAATGGAATCAATGCACTAACGGCTTGTGTAGAAATTCTACAAAAGTCTTTAGAACAAGAGGAAAAAGCTTTTGACAACAATACATTCCACCTATTACACTTTGGCACTTTCCATTCTGGCCAAGCCTTCAATATCATTGCCGACCAAGCTCACGTAAGAGGATCCATTCGCTATTATGATCCAAGGGTATTTGACCAAATTGTTGCTATCATTGAACAAAACATGAATAACGCAATAAAAAAATACAAAGTACAAGTCAACTTCAAAGTCAATCACCACTATCCACCCGTATTCAATAACGAAGAATTATTCTATGCACTATACAAAAACAACCTAGTCAACAAACTAGAAAGCCCTGTACTTATCAGTGAAGACTTTGGTTACTATAGAAACGTAGCCCCATCCATCTTCTTCTTTTTAGGTACGGGAGACACCATTCCATTACACTCAAATAAGTTCACCTTTGATGAAGACATCCTATACAAAGGTGTAGAACTATACAGGAAACTATTAACGACAAAGATCCCATTCTAGTAAGCACTAGGATGGGTTTTTAGGTATAATGAACTGGAAGGAGGGATATTATGTTAATAACTGAATTAAATAAATATGGTGAAAAAAATAATATTGAAGTAAAGAAAGAAGTTCCTGCTGAACATAAGAAATATTTAAAACATGTCGTAGCTTTTGCGAATGGTTTTGGTGGAAAAATTATTTTTGGCCTTGAAGAAAAGCAAGATTCATTTGAAGTGTGTGGACTATCAGGTGATATTTTTAAAATCAAAGATTTCATCACAAATTCAATATTTTCAAGCATTGAGCCACACATTATCCCTAGCATCGATTTAGATACAATCGAAGACAAAACCATTTTAATTGTGAATGTGCCATCTGGATGGGATCGTCCATATTACTTAAAATCTGAAGGTGAATTTGATGGTGTTTATGTACGCGTTAGTAGAACAACCAGAAAAGCCGATCGTAATATGATCAAAGAATTGATGTTTGAAGGTAGCAATCGCTATTTTGATAAGATGATTTGTCCCGAATTAGAAATCAATGAAAATAGTATCCAAAACTTATGTGATACTCTTTATCATAAAGCATTAGAAAACTCTAAATCACAATTTGAAAAAGATGCGGTTACACCCATTACGAAACAAGATTTATTGTCGTGGGGAATACTTACACAATCAAACAATCATATTGTACCTACTAATGCCTATGCCTTATTAACAGGACATCCCGCATTGCCAAACCGTATTCAATGTGCTCTTTTTAAAGGAACAGATACAACAGAAGTCATTGATATGAAAGAATACTCAGGACCCATTTATGAACAAATTGACTTTGCGTATAAATTTGTATTACGAAACATACGTTTAAACGCTTCATTTGAATCTCTAGAAAGAAAAGAAACATACGAAATTCCTGTATATGCCATACGAGAACTCATTGTGAATTCCATTGCGCACAGATCCTATATAGATAGAAACAGCATTAAAGTTGCGATATTCGATGACCGTTTAGAAGTAACTTCTCCAGGAAAACTAGTTATGGGACAAACAATCGAGAAAATGAAACAAGGAAATTCAAATATTAGGAATGAAGCAACAGCGTATGCATTGCGCTATCTAAAATACATTGAAAACTGGGGTCGCGGTATTCCTAGAATCATTAAATCAATCGAAGAATCTGGTTTAAAACCACCTGTATTTATTGGTGGAGAAACCGAATTAAAAGTCATCATATATAGAAACAATGTATTTTATGAACCCAACAAAAAAATCGGGTTCAAAATAAATGAACCCGATGGACCCAATGAACCCGATATCATACAACTCATTAAAATGAACCCAAAAATCACTCAAATTGAGCTTGCAAATCAATTAAACTTATCACGCTCAACTATTAAGCGCATATTAAATAGGTTGCAGCAACAAGAAATTGTAATTCGCAAAGGCTCGAATCGAAATGGGTATTGGACAGTAAAGGAGTAGCACGAGGCTACTCCTTTTGTGTTATTAACTTTTGTTAAGCTTGTTGTGCTTCTTCGTCTTCATCGTCATTATCAACGTTTTTCCATTTACGTCCTACGAAGAATACTACGATTTGTACTAATCCAATAACAACCATCCAAATTGTCCATTGATCTGTCCAAGTCCAAGGAAGACTTAAGTCTTCAGTTACTAGGAAGAATACAACAGATGCGATTGCGATTAGAACAGCAAGTACGCGAGTGAATAATCCACGTTTCTTTTCTTGTTCTTTCTCTTCATCATCGTTATTTGTTTGTTGTTTTGTTTCATCATCTTCTTCGTCATCATCTTCATCTTTATGACGTTTACTAATCAACAATAATAATCCGAATAATACTGTTAAGATTGCACAAATCAAGTTGATTAATGCCCAATAGTACTGAGGTGATGCCTTAGGCGTATACTCTTCTTCAACCTTTTCTTCTTTCTTAGGTTCAGCCTTAGGAGTTGTCTCTTTTTCAACTGTTTCAACAGGAGTCGTTACCTGAGGAGCACTTGGAGTACGAAGCGTTGTACTAGTTGTACTACTTGGTGTACTTGGCGTACTAGGTGTTGCTGGAGTTACTGGAGCAGGAGCTGCTGTAATTGTTAATGTACCAACAACCTTAGTAATGTTATAGTTAGAAGCTAATGTCTTTTCATTCAATTTGTATTCGAATGCGTTAGCACTATTTCCAACCTCTGTTTGAGTTCCAGTTACCTCATAAGAAGCACCTTCACCTTCTACGAATCCATCACCACTGACTGCGATATCTTTATTCGTTAATGCACTACCATCATATACCTTACTTACTGTGGCACTTGTCAATGTTACAGAACGCTTAGTAATCTTATAAGTCTTTTCAAACGATCCAGTATAGTTACCTAAACCAGCAACCTTGATTGTTACTGTACCAGCATTTACTAGATCTGAACTGTAAGTTACTGAGTAATCTGTTCCAGCTACTAATTCTTTACCAGTCTTAGTATCTGTTACTGTTAATACTTCTTTATGTTGCTTACCATCATACTTAGAATCACTTGGTTCACTTACTGTAATACCAGTCTTTTCTGATTCAGGAGTATCCTTATCATCAGGAACGATTGACTTAGCATTAACTGTCAATTCACCAATAGATTCCTTAGCCAATGTGTAGTTAGTAGCCTTAGCAGACTTCCATACTAATTCATAAGTATTCTTAGAAGTACCAACTTCAGTTTGACTACCAGTAGTAGTAAATTCTACTGTTTCACCAGAAACAATACCCTCTACCTTACCACCAGCTGTTAATGCAGTAGCAGAATAAGTCTTAGTTGCACTATCTGTAGTTACTGTATATTCCTTTGGAGTTACTTTATAAGTACGTGTTACTGTTCCAGTGTAGTTTCCTTTACCAGTAATAGTTACATCGATTGTTCCTACATCTTTGAAATTCTCAGTTGAGTATTCTACTGTGTAATCTGTACCAGCTTCTAATTTCTTATCAGCCATATCCGTTACTGTAGGGATCCACTCGTGTTCCTTACCATCATATACTGCATCACTTGGATTATTGACCTCAGCACCTGTATAGTCTGGATTTGGGTTTTCTGGATCAATTGATTGACTTGTGATTGTCAATTTACCGTTTTTGTAAGTTACTTCGTAGTTTCCTTGATCTGTTTCTCCAATTGGAATAACGTCATAGTCACCTACATCGTTTCCAGGGGCTCGTTTAACGTCATAGTCGATTTTGTCGCCTGGGACTAGGTTCTCCACATCTGCTTCCAATTCTGGATCAGCGGTTCCATATACTTTCGTATAAGTTCTTCCTGTTACCGTTACTGGTCTCTTAGTGATTTCTAGAGTATATTCAATTTCATCCGGTGTTTCATAGTTTGGATTTTCTGCCTTGGCTTTTACTGTAACTTTCTTTACATTTTTAATGCTTGGCACTTTTGTTGTCCATTCTCCACCATTTACTGAATAACTGATTGTTGTTCCTTCGGTTACAGTTGCTGTAGCTGCGCCTTCCAATTTGTTTCCGTCATACGTTTTCGTACGTGATTCTGCGGATAGCGCTGCATGTAATTCAAATTTTTCAGCTTTTGTGATTGTCAATTTACCGTTTTTGTAAGTTACTTCGTAGTTTCCTTGATCTGTTTCTCCAATTGGAATAACGTCATAGTCACCTACATCGTTTCCAGGGGCTCGTTTAACGTCATAGTCGATTTTGTCGCCTGGGACTAGGTTCTCCACATCTGCTTCCAATTCTGGATCAGCGGTTCCATATACTTTCGTATAAGTTCTTCCTGTTACCGTTACTGGTCTGCGTGTAATTGTTAATGTAGCTTCTGCTGTTAATTCAACACCATTAACTGTTGCTTTTGCTTCAATAGTATAAGTACCAGCATCTTTAAAGCTAGGCATTGCACCCCACTCATTTACTTCTCTACCATCTTGTTTTAAACGATATTGAATATTTGATGCTTGAACTAATGAACTAGCACTATCTGTCCAACCTTGTAAATTCTCATTCGCAAATTTAACTGTAAATTCATCTAATGAATGTTCTTTTCCATCATAAGGCAATTCTTTATTAGCACCTTGTAATTTTTCCCACAAAGCATCCAATGTATAAGTGTTGGTATTAGAAGCTTCTGTATAAGGATATGTTACTGTATCTCCTGCTTTTCTCATTGTTGCTGGAGTATTATCACGTTTCTTATCATACCATCCAACAAATACAGCATTATCTGAAGATGTTGGAACTTTATCCGTTACGACAAATGTATCACCATTGTCAAAACCATAGTTATACGCCCATTTACCTTTAGCAGTATCAAATTCTACTACATTCTCAGGACTTCCGTTTCCCCAAGATCCATTTGGACCAAGATTATAAACAACTTTACCTTTTTTCTGTGTATAAGTAAAAACAATTTCTTCTCTTGCTACACCTTTAGTACCTGTAATTGTTGCATCTGATTTTAAACGATATCCTGGAATTTCTTTTGCTGTTTCAGTATAACTCTCTCCATACTTGTAACTCTTTGTTACGCTTTCTGAAATTTCTTTTCCGTCAGTGTCTTCTACATAACGAATTACTAAATCACTTGTCACAGCTTCAAACACAGCCATGTATGTTCCTTTTGTAGTTGGTTTATATTCAACATCTGTTGAAACTGCATCTCCATCTGGATTTGTACCTTTAACCCATTTCACAAATTGATATCCAGTCTTCGCAATAGCTGTTGATCCTTGAACATTACCCTGTACAGTTTCACCAATACGTTCATAAGATCTAGAAACTGAACCCATTTTCGAATCATTTACAGTATAGTTAATTACATCACTTGCTTTAACCCATTGAGCAACAAATGTAACGTCACTTATTGGAGCATCAAATGATTCTCCACCTTGATATAACTTTCCGCCATATGCCCATCCAGTAAAAATATATCCTTTACGAGTTGGTCGCTTTTTTGAATCAACTGTTATCTTTTCAATTGATTTAACAGTTGTTCCTTCAGGTACTCCTGTACCATTATTTGCATCATAATTTACATGAATCGTTTTTGCTTGAACATACGCTATAAATTTATAGTGTTCGTGAGTTGGCGGTTCGAAGTAATAACTATTTTTACCTGTAAATTGCACTGATAAATCTGAAGGTATTGTACCTTCGTATACTTCATCCGCTGAACCATAGTTTGAACTAGATCTATTAGAAAAATATCTTTCAACCTTCACTACTTCATACTTAGATGTATCGCAAATAAAGTTTACTTTTCCATAATTACCATTCGAACCATTCGCATAACGCATAACTCCAGAATCATAAACATTATTTTTCGTTTCATTATTATAAACCTGAATCTGAATAGTTTTGTATATTTCTCCTGTAGAAACATTTGCTCCATAAGGCCAATCACCTATTGTGACTTTGACATCTGTAGAATTATAGCTTCCTGTTTCATCAGCTTTATACTGGATATTACTAAAATCATAAATTTTTTGACCATATTTTACATTTGTCCATTCAAAATTTGAAGTAGTTTTATATTGTAATTTACCATCATAGTATCTAAATGCAGTTACAATTGGTATTGAAGAAATATTTGCCCAAATTGGTCGGCTACCCAATTCATCTAATACTCTAATTTCTGCTTTAGTAACTAATGTTCTACCATTTCCTGTTGTATTTTGAGCAACTGAAGTTGGAGTTACTACTGTACCATCTTTAGGAAGATTGATTGTATAAGTGGTATTCTGATTTTCATTCGTGACATATACATGTACCTTATAATTAGCTGGCGTATTATCATAAACAGTAATTACTTGTTCACCATAGACACCTGAATCATCATTCATTGCCTTGATTGAAACTGTACCTTGGCCTTCTGCTGTTACTTTTCCATTTTGATCAACAGTCGCAACACTTTCATTTGATGAAGACCAAACAATACTCTTATCAGCTGCATCACTTGGCTCAACGGTTGTTGTTAATGTAACAGTATCTCCTTTTACTAAATAATCTTTACCATAACCATTTACAGTAATCTTACTTACCTTAATTGGATTTACTACAATTGTTACACTTGATGAAATAGTTGGATCTGATTTCAATGTTGCTGTAATTGTTACAGTTCCAACTTCATGAGTTGTTACTAAACCATTTCCATCTACTGTAGCTGTTGCTTCATTTGATGAAGACCAAGTTACATCTTTATTAGGATAGTTATCAGGTTTAATAGTCAATGTTAATTGAGCTGTTTCACCTTTTGTCACTTGGTTCTGACTTGCTACGACAAAGAACTCAGTTAATTGTACAGCTGTTTCTTGATATTCAGTCGTGTCGACATCAGAAGCATCATCACTTTCAGAAGTAGTTTCTGTTTTAGCAGGTTCTTGTTTATTAGCTTTCTTAGGTTTTTCTGTACTAGCCTTTTCCTTATAAACAAGAGTTAAACTTGTCATATCACTAGTTACTGTTAAACCAGAAGCCTTAACCTGATCCTTAGTGATTTTGTTTTCTTTGTTACCATTCACAAATGCATATTCAAACTCAAATGCTTCATGAGCTTCTTTGAATACATTTGTATCTTGATCCAATCTGTAACCAACATCATAAATAGCTGTTACAGATTCCATCAAATAGGTATCATCTTCTTTTACATAAGAAACATTAACCTTTGCTTGTTCAACAGGCTGTGGTTGTGGTTGTGCTTCTTCTGTTGCAGGCTGCTCTTCCTCTACTGCAGGTTGTTGTTGTCCTTCTTCTTGTTGTTGAGGAGTTTCTTCTTCAGTTGTTGGCACTTGCTCTTGCTCTTGTGGTGTAGTCGTTGTTGTTTCCTCTTGTTGTTGAGGTTCAACCGGTTCTTCCACCGCATTTACATAGTAAGAGTCTGCTAAGCCAAACTGAACGGCCATCGCAAATGATAATACTATTGCCGCCACCTTTTTTAAGTTTTTCAGCATACAAATTCCTCCTTTTGTTCTTGTTAAAGTTGATAACCCTTTCATCATCCTGATTATAGGTAAGCGCCAAGTAATATGATGGATTGAAAATCATTCAAAAAAAATCGACAATTA
>OLZW01002668.1_pt1 | contig 11134 bp, 9 predicted proteins | sample 1674281 | NCBI WGS metagenome assembly OLZW01 (sample SAMEA103958157, study PRJEB25191) | human gut metagenome | biome: human-associated habitat [ENVO:00009003]; feature: intestine environment [ENVO:2100002]; material: feces | place: Germany | collected 2013/2015
GCGCAATGCTGTACGATGTTGCTTCCAATGAGTACTGCTTCTCCAAGAAGTACGACCTGCACATCATCGACCGCGTTGGCGGCGGCGACTCCTTCGGCGGCGGCCTGATCTACAGCCTGCTGACCGGCAAGAGCACCCAGGAAGCCGTTGAGTTCGCTGTGGCTGCTTCTGCTCTGAAGCACTCCATCGAGGGCGACTACAACATGATGACCGTCTCCGAGGTGGAGAAGCTGGCTGGCGGCGACGGCTCCGGCCGCATCCAGCGCTAAGCAGAAGGGAGATCCCGCATGGATATCCGCTACTCCTGCAACCAGAAGGATTTCAAGCGCTACACCACCGAGGAGATGCGCGATGAGATGCTCATCACCGGCCTGTACAAGGCAGATGAGGTCGTGGCCGTGTACAGCCATGTGGACCGTATGGTCACCCTGGGTTGCATGCCGGTGCACGAGACCGTGTCCATCGACAAGGGCATCGACGTGTGGGCCAACTTTGGCACCCACTACTTCCTGGAGCGCCGCGAGATCGGCATGTTCAACATCGGTAAGGACTCCACCGGCATCGTGGTGGCCGACGGCGTGAAGTACGAGCTGGGCTATAAGGACTGCCTGTACATCACCCAGGGCACCAAGGAAGTGACCTTTGCTTCCGCCGACCCGGAGCACCCCGCCAAGTTCTACATGGTGTCGGCTCCGGCACACTGCGCCTACGAGACCCGTCTGATCAAGATGGCCGATGCCAACCATCGGCCTCTGGGCAGCGTGGAGACCTGCAACAAGCGCACGATCAACCAGTTCATCCATCCGGATGTGCTGAAGACCTGCCAGTTGAGCATGGGCATGACCGCACTGGACCCGGGTTCCAACTGGAACACCATGCCCAGCCACACCCATGAACGGCGCATGGAGATCTACACCTACTTTGAAGTGCCGGAGGGACAGGTCGTGTTCCACATGTGCGGCGAGCCTACCCAGACCCGCCACATCGTGATGCACAACGAGGATGCTGTCATCAGCCCCTCCTGGAGCATCCACAGCGGTGTGGGCACCTCCAACTACACCTTTATCTGGGCTATGGGCGGCGAGAACATGGAGTTTGACGACATGGACAACATCGCCACCACAGACCTGCGCTGAGCAAACCTTACTGCCCCGCATCGGCACTCCCGGTGCGGGGCTTTTTCAAAAAAGGAGAACTACAATGGATCTTTCTGCATTTGACCTGAAGGGCAAAGTTGCCCTGATCACCGGCGGTGCCCACGGCATCGGCTTCTCCATTGCCGAGGGCATGGCAAAGTGCGGTGCCACCGTCTGCTTCAACTGCTCCAACGAGGGCAGCCTGGAAAAGGGCCTGGCCGCTTACAAGGCTGCCGGCGTCGATGCCCACGGCTATGTGGCCGACGTGACCGATGAGACCGCTGTGAATGCCATGATCGCCCAGATCAAGGCCGACGTCGGCCCCGTGGACATCCTGGTGAACAACGCCGGCCTGATGAAGCGCATCCCCATGATTGAGATGAGCCACACTGATTTCATGCGGGTCATCGACGTCCATGTGGGCGGTGCCTTCAACTGCTCCAAGGCCGTTCTGCCCGACATGATCGCCAAGCGCGAGGGCAAGATCATCAACATCTGCTCCATGATGAGCGAGCTGGGCCGTGAGACCGTGTCTGCCTATGCTTCCGCCAAGGGCGCTCTGAAGATGCTCACCCGCAACATCGCTTCCGAGTACGGCGAGTACAACATCCAGTGCAACGGCATGGGCCCCGGCTACATTGCCACCGCCCAGACCGCACCTCTGCGGGAGGTGCAGCCGGACGGCAGCCGCCACCCCTTCGACCAGTTCATCACCGCCAAGACCCCCGCAGGCCGCTGGGGTGAGCCGGACGACATGGTGGGCCCCTGCGTGTTCCTTGCAAGCCGCGCTTCCGACTTTGTGAACGGTCAGATCCTGTACGCCGACGGCGGCATTCTGGCTTACATCGGCCGCCAGCCCAAGTAAGACCATTTGGTGCTACGCCTTCCTTAATCTTCCGACCAGACAGCTCTGTGCAGACCAAGATCTGCATGGGGCTGTCTTTTTACGAAGCGGCAAACAGCCTTTCCTACAAAACTTTGCTTCATGTGAACTCATGTTAAAATGTTCCAATTTCATGTCAAATTGGTAACAGTTCCTGTTTCATCGTTCAAAATGCACATAGGCGTCTTGATTTTTTGTCGAAATTCCCGTATAATCGTCTTCATCATCCATCACACCCTGTTGGTTGATCTGAATACGAAGAAATTTCAAAGGAGTATATTTCACATGAAACTCAAGAACATTGCGATCGTTGCTGTTGCTGCAGCACTGGCTGTTGGCATGACCGCCTGCGGTTCTTCTGCATCCTCCACCGCCGCTTCCTCTTCTGTGGCTTCTTCTGCTGCCGCTTCTTCCGAGGCTGCAAGCTCTGAGGCTGCTTCCAGCGAAGCAGCTGAGCCCACTACCGCTGAGTACACTGTGTACAACACCACCGGTTCTACCGTCACCGAGCTGTACCTGTACGATGCAGGCAGTGACGAGAAGGGCGACAATCTGGCCGGCGAGAACGGTCTGGCTGACGGTGAGAACATCGTCATCACCCGCGATGTGGAGGCCGACAAGCAGTCCGACGTGACCTACATTCTGGAGTTCACCACCGAGGACGGCCAGACCCAGAGCTTTGAGACCCTGCACTACGAGGTCGCTCCCATCTCCCTGCTGAGTGTGGATGCCGCTGCAGGTGCTACCCCCATCGCTTTTACTGCACCGGAAAAGTAAAAACTGTTTCATCCTTGCAAAACGGGAAAGTCTGCGGGCTTTCCCGTTTTATTTTTTGCCAAAAGAGGGCTGAGGCTGTCATTTTCCCTTGCAATCACGCCAAAAATCCGCTATCATAGACGCAAATACGTTCCCTTGCGGCATAAAGGGAGTAAAGGAGTGGATTTTCTTATGGCAGAAAAAGAAGTCAAGGGCATCAAAAAGTTTTTTGAAGAGTTCAAGGCCTTTGCCATGCGCGGCAATGTGCTGGATATGGCAGTCGGCGTTGTGATCGGCGGTGCCTTTACCGCCATCGTCAACTCACTGGTGAACGACATCATCAACCCCGCCATCGGCCTGTTTTTCAACGCCGATTTCTCGGACGTCGGCATCCATGTGGGCGATGTGATGATCGGCATTGGTTCCTTCATCAATGCCATCATTAACTTCCTCATCGTAGCATTCGTGCTGTTCGTGGTCATCAAGACCATCAACGCCCTGCACAAGAAGCCTGCTGAGCCGGAAGCTCCCGCAGAGCCCACCACCAAGGTGTGTCCCTACTGCCAGAGCGAGATCTCCATCAAGGCGGTGCGCTGCCCCCCACTGCACCAGCAAGCTGGAGGGCTTCCCGGAGATCAACAATTAAATTTTGAATGGCCTCCGCTTTGCTCTGGCCATATTCAGCGGAATCATTTTCTAAATTACAAATCGGGAAAGTCTGCGGACTTTCCCGATTTGTTTTTTCACCCGCGGAGCCGCAAAGGCAAACAGCATAATCAACGCAAAACCTCCCTGCCCGGCCGCAGTCGCTGCGGTTCCAGAGCGGGGAGGTTTTACTTTATCCGGGAAAAATATGGAAGATCGGTCTGGTGAAGCTTTACTTGACCTTGGTCAGGTCGGCCAGCTTGTGATAGATCTCGGTGTTGTCGAACACGCCGCCGAACTTCTCCGCACCCACGCCGTTGGCGTAGACGTTCACCATGGCACCGGTGTGGGCGTAGGTGGTATGATCCATGCCGGACTTGTGGTTGATGGTGTGGCAGATTGCCATGCTGAAGGGGATATAGGTACCGTACAGCTCATAGTCCTGCTGAGACATGTCCTTCTGGCTGGCAGAGCCGACCTTCAGGGTGCGCTCGTAGGCAGTGCGCAGGTTCTGCACCTCGTAGTCGGTCAGCAGCAGCTTGCCGGCGTTGGCGGCATCCGGGTCGCTGGGCAGGGTCAGACCGAAGTTTGCCTTCACATCCTGCATGGCAGCTTCAAAGGGGGTCTTGTTGGCGATGTAGTTCTGCACATAGGTGGAATCAAACTTTGCGTAGGACATCTTCTGGTGGGTCAGGTTCGTCAGGAAGGTGTCGTAGTTGGTGGTCTTGTAGCCGATGGCCATGCCGCCGGTCTCGTGGTCGGCGGTGACGAGGATGAGGGTGTCGTTGGGGTGGGCGTTGTAGAAGTCCACCGCAGTCTGCACGGCGTTGCTCATCTCGAGGACGTCATGGATGGAGGCGGCAGCATCGTTGGCATGGCAGGCCCAGTCGATCTTGCCGGACTCGGTCATCAGGAAGAAGCCCTTCTTGTTGTCCAGCAGCTCGATGCCCTTCTTGACGTAGTCGGTCAGCTGCCACTCGCCTGCGGCGGCATCCATGGAGTAGTTCATGGCCTTGCCGTCGGCCAGTGCCTCCGCGATGATGAGGGTCTTGCCTGCACCGGCCTTGAGGGCGGCGGCGTCTGCCTGACGGGTGACGACGTTGTAGCCGTTCTGGGCAGCGATCTCGTGGTTGTTGGGGCCGGTGCCGTCGCCGTTCACCTTCTGGAACTCACCGCCTGCGAAGTATTCGAAGCCGGAGGCGGCCAGCTCCTTGCCGATGGCGTAGTAGTTCTTGCGGGTCTTCTGGTGTGCGTAGAAGGCAGCAGGGGTGGCGTGGTCGATGTTGACGGAGGAGACAACGCCCACCTTGTAGTTCTTCTGGGCATGGAGCTTCTCGGCGATGGTCTCATAGGGCACATCGCGGGTCCAGGGACACATATTGATGACGCCGCTCTCGGTCTTATGGCCGGTGGCGATGGAGGTAGCAGTGGAAGCGGAGTCGGGGCAGAAGGAGGTGCTGTCATAGGTGGTCACGCTGCCCACCTCGGGAAACTGGGTGAAGCTCAGCTCGCCTTCAGTGACGGCGCCGTTGTTCTCCACCGTGCCCTTGTAGAAGCGGGCAGACTGGATCTGGGCCGTGCCCATGCCGTCGCCGATGAAGAGGAAGACATACTTGGGCTTGCCGCCGAAGATGCCCAGCAGGCCATTCTCCTCCTCTGCTGCCTTGTCCACGTTGGGTGCAGCGGCATGGGCGGCTGCGGGAGCAGCGGCCAGCATACCGGCGGCAGACGCAAAAGCACCAGCCTTCAAAAAGCTGCGGCGGGACATTTTATTCTCTTTCATACCTGAAAGTCCTCTCTTTCCATGAGCCTCACAGGCTCGCTCTCTCTTTTTTGATCCTCGGGAACGGCCTTATTTTACCGCCCACGCCCCCGGCCCGAAACCATGCCGGCGCAAAATCGGTGTAAAACCCCGGCGTCGGCTGGGGACTTTGTGTAAAAAAGAGGACTGTCCGGAGCAAAAAGCGCCCCTCCGCTTTACCGGAGAGGCGCTTTTGTATATCACAGGTCAATTATGCGTTGAACTTTTCCTCGTTCAGCAGGCCCTCGCTCTTGGCCACACAGATGCTGGCGACTGCGTCGCCCACCACGTTCAGGGAGGTGACGAGCATCTCGATGGGGCGGTTGATGGCAAGGATGAGGGAGTAGGCCAGCAGGGCGCTGTCGTTGACGAAGCCCGCGCCGGACAGGATGGTGAAGAGGATAACGGCACCTGCACCGGGAGCGGCAGGGGTGCCCACCGAGGCCAGCAGAGCCAGCAGGGCCACCACGACCAGCTGGGCGGGCGTGACGGTGTATCCGGCGCAGCCCGCGATAAAGACGGTGGCGACCACCTGCATGATGGCAGTGCCGTCCATGTTGATGGTCATGCCCAGCGGCAGGACGAAGGAGGCGATGGACTCATCGACGCCGAAGTCCTCGGTGCAGACCTTGATGTTCAGGGGCAGGGTCGCCGCGCTGGAGGAGGTGGAGAAGCCAAAAACGGCCACATTGGCGATCTTCTTGATGAAGGTGATGGGGTTCTGCTTCGCGCCCAGCGCCACCACCAAAGGGTAGGCCACCAGCAGGAAGACCAAGAGCAGAGCCACCGTGACTACCACGTACACCAGCGCAGGCTTGAGGTAGTCGATGCCGTAGATGGCGAAGGTGCGGGTCAGCAGCACGAAGACAGCGAAGGGGGCGAAGGTCGTGACCACAAAGTTGAGGAAGACCACCACCACATCGTTCACCTCGCCCAGCAGGCGGCGGAGGGTGGCCGTGCGGCTCTCACCCAGCACATTCATGCTCAGACCCACGGCCACGGCGAGGAAGACGGAGGAGAGCACCGCGTTGTTGCTGCCGAACGCCGTGACGATGTTGGAGGGGATGACGTTCAGCACCACGTTCAGGGGGTTGGAGCCGGTGGAGCCGGCGGCCTCGGTCAGGCCCTCGATGTGGGTGTTGAACAGGCCCATGGAATAGGTGGCATAGCCCACGCAGCCGGCCAGTGCCAGCGCCATAAAGGAGCACAGCAGGAACCAGAAGAGGGTCTTGGCCGAGATGCGGCCCATGGTGCGGGTGTCGGCGATGCTGCCGATGGCCAGCGCGATGGAGGTGAACACCATCGGGATGATGACCAGCTGCAGTGCCTTGATGAAGAGCTGGCCAATGATATAGAACAGGCCCAGTGCACGTTCTGCGCCCTCGGTGGTGATGTCCTGAAAGAGCAGGTCGTTGATGGTCTGCCAGATGCCGCTGTTGCCGGAAGCAACGAGCTTCTCACGCAGCATCATAAAGGCAAAGCCTGCCGCAAGGCCGCAGACCAGAGATACTGCCATCCTTTTCGCTAGGAGCGAGCCGCTGTTTTTATTTTTTCCCATACGATTTTCCTCACTTTTTTCCGTTTCCCAGTGTGTTTCGGTCGCATTCGGCCTATCTTACCACGATACACTGTTGGATGCAAGGGAAAAATCGTCTTTTCAAGCGATTTTTCCGGAAAAGTATGACGTATGAAAAATCGGTGTAAAAATTACGTTCAGGATAAAGAAACAACCTCTCCGTCACGCCTACGGCGTGACGGAGAGGTTGTTTCTTATGTAAGGTCTTCCCCCAGCTCCACGGCCTCCAGCACCCGGATGCCTTCGGCCTCGAAAGCGGCGCGTAGGGCCTCGGCAAAGCCGGGGCGGGGCACCTTGTTCCTGATGCAGAGGGTGATGACCCCGTGCAGGCTGGTGGCTTCCAGACCGATGGATGCGCCGTCCGCGGGCACCCACGTCTGGAAATCCTCGATGTACCGGGTCAGCTCCGGGCTGGACGGCCTGAAGGGGTCGCCCAGATAGCTCACCCAGAAGTCGGCCGGAAAGCCGCTGATGTATTCGCCCATCTGGAAGATGCGCTTCTTGATGCTGAGGCTGGCCTTCTGCTGGTAGACCCGGTAGACCCAGCCCATCTGCTCGGCGAGGCGGAAAATTTTCTTCTCCGGGGCGAGGTTCGCCTTCAGGTCCGTGTCTACGCCCACAGCCACCTCGGCCAGCGGGGCATCTGCCGTCAGCGGCAGCTTGCGCTGGAAGGAGGCCACGCAGTTATAGAGGGCGTTCGGCACGCGCAGCGCGTCCCGGGCGTCCGTTGAGTAGCTGTAGAGCACCTCGTCCTTGTCCAGATACGCCCGCACCGCCTTACAGAGCAGAGCCGTCAGGGTGCTGAAGGGCTTGACGCCGCAGCGGAGAGCGGCGTCCACAAGCCCCGCCTTTTCCAGCCGGACGCGGCAGCAGGTGGGCGTCTCCTCAAAGGTCTGCACCACGGGGCGCTGCATATCGTTGGCCACCTGACTCTCGGGATATTTTGCAAGGATGTCCTCGATGTCGTAGGGAGGGTCGGTCACGAGGGCACGGCCCTCAAAGGCCGTGCCGTACCGCAGGTTGCAGTAAAACTGCAGCACCATCGTCATAAAGGGCGCTATGCCCCGGCCATCGGCCAGGAAGTGGAACCAGTCAAAGTAGACGACTTTTCCCTCATAGCTCAGGGCAACCGTAAAGCCGTTCTCGTCCGGAAATTCGGGCTTTGCACTGCCCTGCCGCACCGGGCAGGGGGCGTCCGACGGTTCGAGGCGGAGCAGCTTTTTCTCCCACACCGGCTTCTGGAAATAGTAGGGTGCCTTTGCCCGGGCCGCATCCAGAGCCTGCTGCAAAAGCGCACCGTCCACGGCGTCTTTCAGCGTGACCTGATAGCGGCAGTTGACCATGTTTTCACGGTAATAGTAGACGATGCCCTGAAAAACGGAGCGCTGTTCGGCATCCATCCCTTATTCCCCCGCGTGCGCAGCCAGATAGTCGGCCAGATCGCTGACGGTGACGAAGTTGCGCAGCTCCTTTTCGGGGATACGCAGGCCGAAGGTCTCCTCAAGGTCAGCCACGACGGTCAGGATCTCCATCGAAGACAGGTCGAGGTCGTCCATGAGGACGCTGTTCTCGTTCACATCATCGGGGGAAATTTCTGCAACATCTTCCAGAATTGCAAGGATCTGGGACACGATCTCGGTTCTTTCCATAGTTTGAATCTTCCTTTCGTAGTTCCATTAAAGGCGGCTGCGGCTCTTTTCCAGTATTCCGCAGCCTGCCCGGTTTATTCTTACTTGCGCAGCAGCTTGCCGGTGCCGGTGCGGGGCAGAGGCTCAGTGCTGAACTCCACGGCGCTCATCCGCTTGTAGAGCGGCAGGGTGCGGTTGGTTTCGGTGATGAAGTCGCGGACGGTCTGCTGGTCGGCCTCGCCGCAGTAGATGACGGCACAGATCTTCTTGCCCTTCTCCCTGACGATGCATTCCTTGACGGCCTCGCACTTGGACAGCAGATTTTCCAGTTCTTCGGGGCTGACGTTCTCACCGTTGTCGAGGATGATGATATTCTTCTTGCGGCCGGTGATGTAATAGAAGCCGTCCTCATCCACACGGGCCAGGTCTCCGGTGTGGAACCAGCCGTCGGCGTCGAGGACTTCTGCGGTGGCCTCGGGGTCCTTGTAATAACCCAGCATGACGCAGCCGCCGCGGATGCAAATTTCGCCCGTCTCGTCCAGCTTGTACTCGGCGTGGTCGTCGGGCTTGCCCACGGCGCGGATGTGCTTTTCGTCCTGCTCGTAGTTGATGATGCCGTCGCCGCAGGTCTCGGTCATGCCGTACACCTGAGTGATCATCATGCCCTGCTGTGCCAGCTCGGCCAGCATGGCGCCGTCAAACATGGCAGAGGAGCCGCAGGGGTTCCAGATGCCGTTCAGGCGGGCGCGGCGGCCCCGCTTGACGTCTTTGTAGATGGCCTCCATCAGCATGGGAGCCACAGCGATGGCATCGCTGTGCATCAGGCCGAGGTCGCGATAGAAGTCGCGGATGTCGGCGGAGAGGTTCAACGCCCAGCCCTTGCAGGCCCAAACGAAGAGGCAGATGAACGTACCCAGATGGAACAGGGGCAGGATGGCGAAGTTGCTCAGGACGTCGTTTTTGTCCTCGGGCATATGCTCGTGCTTATAGTCCAGCATGGCGTCGCCGAATTTGACCTGGCACTCCACAGTGGTAAAAAAGTTGCGCTCCGAGAGCATGACGGCCTTGCTGCGGCCGGTGGTGCCGGAAGTGAACATCAGCACCATCAAATCATCATGGCCCACGCAGTCAACAAGCTCTGCAGGCGCGCTGTCCTTGAAGGCGTCCATCGGGCGGAGTTTATCGCCGTAGGCGGCCTCGATGTCGGGGCGGCAGCCATAGTCGATGCCGTCGTTGACGATGAGGGAAGGCTCGACAAGGCCCAGCTCATATTCCAGCTCGGGCCAGGTCTTTTTCTGGTTGATGGTCACGACGACGGCCCCGGCGAGGATCGCGCCGAAGCTGTTGACACCGTACTCATAGCAGTTGCGGCTCATGATGCCGACACGCTTGCCCTTGATGTCGGGGATATTCTCCTTAAAATAAGTAACGGCCCTGCGGATGTCCTGCACATACTGGGCGTAGGTCTTTTCCACCACAGTCTTGCCATCGGCGGCCACATAGCGGAAAGCCACCCGGTCGGGGTACTGCTTCGCCATGACGTCCGTGATAAGCTCATATACAGTATTTATCATTTTTGTCGCTCCTTGCTGTTTTTCTTTATTGCAGCGAAACGCCGGCAGCTGACATTTTCTGCCTCAACGTAATAATACCTGTTTCGGCAAAGAAATGCAACTACGCGGCGTGTCCTTTTTCGCTGTTTTATTGTTTACTTTCGCAGCAGCTTGCCCAGAGCGTTGCGGGGCAGCGGTTCGGCGGTGAACTCCACAGCACTGATGCGCTTATACAGCGGCAAGCTGCGGTTCACCTCGGTGACGAAGGCCCGGACCTCTTCATGCTTATCCTCAGGGCAGAAGACGACGGCACAGATCTTCTGGCCCTTCTCCTTCACGATGCACTCGGTGACGGCCGGGCAGATGGCCAGCTTCTTTTCCATCTCTTCGGGGCTGACGTTCTCGCCGCTGGCGAGGATGATGAGGTTCTTCTTGCGGCCGGTGATGTAGTAGTAGCCCTCCTCATCCATCCGGGCGAGGTCGCCGGTATGGAACCAGCCGTCAGCGTCGATGACCTCTGCCGTGGCCTCGGGGTCCTTGTAGTAGCCCAGCATCACGCAGTCGCCCTTGATGCAGATCTCGCCGGTCTCGTCCAGCTTATATTCCACATAGTCGTCGGGCTTATGGTCGTCGGGCTTGCCCACAGCGCTCATGTGGTCGGCCGTCTGGGTGAAGTTCAGGATGCCGTCGCCGAAGGTCTCGGTCATACCGTAGCACTGGTTGATGACGAAGCCGTTCTGGGCCAGCTCCAGCAGCATCTTGGGGTCGAGGGCCGCAGAGGAGCAGCACAGGTCCCACAGGCCGTTGAGGCGGCTGACGCGGCCCCGCTTGACGTCGTTGTAAACCGTCTCCACCAGCATGGGGGCCGAGGCCATGATGTCGCTGTGCATCAGGCCGAGGTCGCGGTAGAAGTCGCGGATGTCGCTGCAGAGGTTCAGTGCCCAGCCGGCGGGCGGGTAGGACATGACGCAGACGAAGCAGGCCATGTGGAAGAGGGGCAGCAGGGTCATGTGGCTCAGCGGCAGCTTCTGACCCTCCGGCAGGCGGGACGTGATCCAGTTCTCAGCCCGGGCACCGTAGGTGCAGAGGCTGGTGCACATATTCCGCTCCGAGAGCATGACGCCCTTGCTGCGGCCGGTGGTGCCGGAGGTGAACA
>OLZW01002672.1_pt1 | contig 11120 bp, 9 predicted proteins | sample 1674281 | NCBI WGS metagenome assembly OLZW01 (sample SAMEA103958157, study PRJEB25191) | human gut metagenome | biome: human-associated habitat [ENVO:00009003]; feature: intestine environment [ENVO:2100002]; material: feces | place: Germany | collected 2013/2015
TTATACTAATTCTGTTTGTAGAAATACTAAGAATGCTTAGAGTACTTCCATGACCACTAGTTATCGAAATATATGGGCTATTCTCATTACCATCCTTAAAACCGATATCAATAACTTTATCATTATTATTGTCATACACTCTTATGCTGCCATATGTTCCGTCAGTACCATATTCATTTTCCTCCTTTATAGTTACGCGGCTTCCTCCAGACATAGATGTACTAAATTCGCCTTTAAATACTCCGCTATTGGCTGTAACATTATTCAAGGTAATGTTATTCAAAGTCGCATCATTCCCGTTGATGTCACCCGATAATGTAAGGTTATTGGCGGTAATGTCATTCAGCGTCAAGTTTCCGTCCTTGTCCACCACGAACGTGTCGTTCGCCACGATATGCCCGTTGAACCGGATGAGGTCGGCGCTCACCAGCGCATTGCTCTGGAACCTCCCGTCGGGCAGCTCGGTAACGAAAGCGGCTATATACGATTTCTTTACATAACCATCCGAAGCGGTTTTCTCTGCAAACATCTGCACAAGGTTTGATTCGGTGATGAGCCCCGACTTGTCGATGTTCGTGATATGCCCCGCCGCATCAAAACTCACCTTCTTAGACAGCAGCGAGTTGAAATCAGCCGTCGTCACCAGCCCGGAAGTGTTGATGTTCGTGATGTTTCCGGAGCCGTCGAAGTGGATGCCCTCCACCAGTGAGGCAATGGCATCCTTTGTCACCTGGATGGCCGCCGTGTTCTCATCAGCCGTATCCTGCGCCCCCCGGGCAAGATAATAAGCGTCCCGGGCATCGCTGATACCCTGGTTGGCAAGCCTCGTAGCCTCGGCAATGCCATTTTCCGAATCCGTCACCGCAACCGTGATGCGGTCCCCCAGGTTCTCGATATAGGCAGTAGTTGCCGTGGAAGAAGGTTTCCAATGGCTGATGCTGAATGCTGCTCCTGCCACCTTCGCAGTCTTGCATACGAGAGCATCATTCTTGTAAATAGTGGTGCCGTCATTGTACGTCGCGTTCACCCACATGTCTCCCACGTCGTAGGCATCTGCCACAGTGGGCTGCGACACGAATACACGCCGCTTGCCGTCGGCCGTATCCTGCGCTTTTTTAGCATCTTCCAGCGCCTTCAGCGTCAGGTGGTCGGTGATTTCTTCCCAGGCACCCGACTCGAACCGGTAGCCCTGCCCGGTAGCGGTGTTGTAGAACAGGTCCTGGTCGTGCATGGCCTTCAGCTCCGCAGTCGTCCATTCCGAAGCGGGAATGTTACTCAATGTAGGCTCATAGTCATAGAACCACATCGTGTACTCCTTGTCCGTCTGCTGCTTGATAATGTCGAGATTTACCTGCATGTCGTCAAGGGTCTTGTCCATGTCCTTACCCGTGGCCTGGTTGATAAACCTGGCGGTAATCTCGCTGAGCACCGTATTGAAGTCAATCAACGGTTCGGGCATCGTGTACGAGTTTATCCCATTGTATATGCGCACATAAGGCCCTCCGGCGGTAACGCTGTCCCATACAATGGCACCTTGTCGGCCCGTGTCCGTCCGGTTGCCGAGCTGCACGATGCTGTCTCCGGCAAGCGGGATGTCGCTGCCCGATGCACAGTCGTCCTTGGAGAGGTCTATGTAGTCGTCTCCCGTACCCGTCACGAGCCGCCAGTAGTAGTGGTTGCCCGATTTCAGGTTGAACGTCTCGCAGATGGCCTGGTCATCCTCCTGGAAGGTGTTGTACACGGTACGCCCCTCCGAATCAGTGGTCTTGAAATAGCAGCGCCAGTATGTGCCCTTGTCCTCCACGCGGTTGCAGATGATGCCGCCGCCGGTATTGTACTGCCTGCCCCCGACATAGGTGGACTGCTGCACCTGGATGTCCTCCACGCTCAGCTTCTTCCGGATGTCCACAAAGTCGATGTCGAGATGGTAGTTGCCGTCCGCGTCCCGGTAGATGCCGAAACCTGAGCCTCCGGCTGAGAAGTTCTCCGACACGAGGTCTTTCAGCAGCATGATTTCGTTCAGCGTTGCCGTGCCCTTCACGTTGATGCCCTCGATGAAGGTCATCAGTTTCTCGATGGTCTCGGCGATGTCCTTGCGCACGTAGCGGTCGTCGTTGTCGTTCTTGCTGCCTATAGGGTCAAGCTTGAAGTGCCTCTTCCCGTCGGTCTCCGGTATGCTGTCGTCCTTCGACAGCTTGTAGACGGCACCCCCGTTCTCAAGGGTCGACACGAGCTGTCCCGCATAGGGGAAATAGGCTTCAGTGTCAGTGTTCCTCGCATATACGCGTGCATCCTCTATGGTATCGAATACAGACGAGCTGTCGATAGGCCGGTACGTTGTCCTCTTGTATTGCAGCGCGAAGCTGCTTCCGTTTATCTTTACCATGTCAACTCGTTTTGAATGTGAATGTATCGGCATCGTTCGTACCGTCGGTCCGTATCACCCACATGCGGTAATCCGTTGCCTGGCTTCCGTTAGCGCCTTCCACAGGGATGGAAGTGGGGCCGCTGCACACTCCGGTGTCTTCGATAAAATTACCGGGATATGCGGTCAGGGTGAGCTCGCTCACGGTTCCCTCAGGTATGCAGATTACGATTGTCTTCCACCGGCCGGCACTGAACTTGTAGCTGCCGGCCCCGGTGTACATCCCGCTGCTGCCGAGTGACCGTACCTGGGCCGATGTGGCAGGCACAGAGTCCACAACCCCGGCAAACCACTTGCGGCGCACGTTTACGCTGATGGTGTCGTTCAATGTCTTTTCCGGCAGCTGCCCGTCGGCCGATGCGGCATAAGTGACGGCGGCCTTGTAGGTCTCCCTCTCGATATAGGTGCCGGACAGCCGTCTGACAGCAGTCTGTACACCGGAATTCTCTTCCGAAAAATGCAGTATATTATCCTTCTTGTCATCATAGTAGGCTTCCTTCATGGCACCCTGTCCGTTGCGTGTGGCCGTGTAGGTGATATATCCTTTCGGAGTGCCATATTCCACATCATTTGATGTCGATATGCTGCTCCGGAGTTCCGCTCCTACCGGTCTGTAAAGCATATTGCGAAAAATCTTTTCCCATGTCTCTCCGGAAGCAACCACATCTCCCTTCTTTATATATCCTACATCGCTGGAATTGACAAGGATATCCTTCTTCAGTTTGTCAGACACCTCTGTGATGGAAGAAGAGCCACTGCCTCCGGAAGAGGAACTCCCCCCCATTGACACCACATACTGCAACTGCGAGAGGCTTGCTTCCACTGTCCTCTTCCATCCCTTGCCGACCTTGTTGGTGCACTCAATATTGGCGATTCCCAGGTTGTCCAGCTTCCGCACCACCTTCGTCATCCGGGTATCGAAATATCCGGAAGAGAAATACTTGTCACTGAGCAACCGCACACGTTGACCGAGCTGTAATGGTATGTTTTGCTTGTCTACCCATATATAGTCTGTGTCGCCACCATAGATGGATATGTCATCGCTGTATTTCTCCAAGAAACTGTCCACGGCAGCCTTGTAGTCCTGCTCAGCCTGAGCTTCGTATGATTCTGGCATGCGAATATTCCAGGGAATATACGTGTCTCCCGGCTGGGGTACAAGGTTTCCGCCCGGTATCTGAATGTCATCGGAAGGATAGGTGTTGATGATTTCCCATTCCAGCGTATCCGAATTATAGTTGGCCTCGAACCAGTAATTGTTGCTTTCGGAATTTCCCTGCCCGGCAAGGTCACCGGTCTGAAAGGATATACGTTTCACAAGCCCGGCAATCTCGTTCTTGTTCGGGTCAAATAGCATTCCTTCGTCATTAAAATAGTAGACCGTAAACTTCTTGCCGTCCTCATCCGTCTTTTCTTCACTTCGCACAGAGGTGACCGTTCCGGTGTATTTCGGAAAGATTTCCGAAAATGCGGATTCCTCCACATGCTCGAACAGTCCGTAATGCGTGTTCCGGTCCACATATTTCGCTTTGTCCGGCAACTGGAGACGGCTGTAGCCATAGCGGCTGCGGTCTATGTTCTTAGTGCTGCCAAGAGGAATTAAACGTGTAAAGAACTTCACATCATCACTGTTTTCCGACTGTACCAACGAGGTGAGGCCCTGCAAATAGCCCAGTTCTACGAGCTCACCACGTTCACAACGGGTCAGATTGATTTTGAAATCATCCACCCACCATTCGGACTCAAAAGCGTCGGACATCAGCGACAAGGCATCCCAACAAGTGGCATTGTTGTATTCCACTGTCTTGTTCGCGGATTCCAAAACTTCACCAATGCTCCATACCGGTATAGATGACAATCGGTTCATGTTATCCACCCATTTCTGCAGATGTACCTTCGGACTGTCATTCAGAGAGAACTGCGGTTCATACGCACCGTCCGTCAGGTGCAGGTACATCACCTGCTCAGCGTCGTGGATGGGGGCGTAGAACTTCACCGAGTAGTTGTACGTCTGCCTGTTCTTCTGCTTCGGCTTGTACTCCTTCTTTATACTGAACTTCACTCCCTCCAGCAGCACATAGTCCTCCACGTCCAGCATCACGTAGGACGGGTGGGTAAAGGAGACCGACACAGAGCATTCCTTCATCAGTTCCTGGTTCCAGGTGGAGGAGGAGGATGTGGAAACCGTCAGTTTCAACTCTCCGGACCGGTTATAGATTTTGAGTTCCATTCAAACAGCTTTTAATCGTTATTTAAAGAGCTCCGGGTTTCGGTTCCCGAAACTTCATTTTCCATCTCTCTACGACCGTTCCGCCGGCTACATCCGTCACGGTATCGAAGTCGGAAGAAGACTTGTAGTAGAACTTATAGGCGGATGTCTTCCCCTTTACCTGCAGGTTCACCCATCCGGAATACATGACCTTCATCAATGCCGCACGGCGGGTCTCGCATTCCTCCGGAGAAGAGGCGTATACGGCGAAGTACAACGTCACGTCACGGGCCTTGTAGCAGGATGACGGCAATGCCTCCGGCAGTTCCTCGCCGTTGCGTTCCCGGAAATCCACGGCAGTATACTCCTTCATCTCAAGCGGTTTCAGCAACTCGCTGAGATTAAAGTTATCCTCCTCTCTGTCCTCACAGAGGAAAGCGGAGTATTCCGTCCAGGCATCCTTGCCGTTTATCGTCATATATCCTGTCAAATCTTTCATAAGCTTGCTATATCGTTTTCCATCCGTCCCGGTCCTTGCTTGCCAGAAGGTCGAATATGTCTTCCAGTATCTTGCAGTAAGCGGTGTTCTCAGCTATCTGCAGGAATATATCATGGTCGGCGGAACGTCCCTTCGTCAGTTCCTCCAGCAGACGGTGCATGCCACTGGCATGGTCCTGCAGGGAGGTGAACAATCCCTCCAGCTTCGTACCCTGTTCCTGGCTCATGGCGGTAAAGACACCGCCGCGTCCTGATTGGCTGCCTCCATCTTCGCCCGATGGTTTCCAGTTGAAATCTTCCATCAGCTGCTCACGCTCTTTCAGCATCTCATCGATTATCTTCCGGTAATCCCCGCACAGCTTCTCCGCCTCCGTGGAAGAAAGTCCGTCCTTGTCGGCCATGTCCGCCCATGAGTCATACAGTTTCTGTATCCGGTCCTTGTATCGCGTGGCTACCAGTGCGGAGAAAATGGCATTCTGCAGGTACTTCTCAAAACTGTCCGCAAAATCCTCCGAAGTGGCATCCATATCGGACAGCATGGAGACGAAGCTGTTGTAGAAGCTGTCAAAGTCCGTCTTCGTCAGTGCCTCCTTGCGGGCTTCCTGCACCTCCTGCCAGGCTTCCTCGCTTTCGATAATCTGGTTCAGGTAGTCCTGTGTGTCCTCGTACAGTTCGCTCCAGAACCCGCTTGCTTCATCACGAAGTCTCACCAACTGCTCATACGAGAGGTCGAAGAGTCCCGTCATGCGACCGTCCCCTATGCCGTATTTATCGAAGTCGCTACCCAACACCTTCCTGGCTTGCTCCCAGGCGGACCGGGAGATGTCCTTGCGCTGGTCGGTACCGTGCGAGGCGCTTGACCCCACGCCCAGAAACCCCTTGCCTGCACCTGCATTCAGATAGGCCTTACCCATCTCCCGGGCATAGTCCTGCTGTTTTTTCAGCAACTCACGGGCACGCTCATAAGAGTTGTCGGCATTGGCGAAGTCGTCCGCCTCCATGGAAGCTACGAGCTCCTTCTGTTTGGAAATGACCCTGTCGAGTACTTCCATGTAACTCTCGTATTTCTCTTTGGCCTGCCGGTAACGTCTTTCCGATCGTTCGCCTCCCCAGTCGGCACCGAACAGGCTGCCCACGCTCTTGATGGCACCGCCCACGGTGTTCACCACACCGCTTATCATGCCGCCGATATCCATGCTGAGCAGTGATTGGGCAAACTGGCTGATGCCTTCGCTCATGGTGTTGAATCCTTCCACCACACCTTTCACATTCTCGTCAACAGTGACGCCGAAGCCTTCCAGCGTGGAGATGATGGTGTCGGCAGCTTGACCGTAAGATAACATCTTACCCGCCACACCCTGCAGCGACTGCACCAAGGCTACCTGCTTCTTCAGACGGTTGTTCTGGGCCTCGGAAAGGTTCTTTTCAGCCTGTTCCTGGATCAACAGTTTGGCTACAAGTTTGCCGGTCTCATCCTTATACATACCCGTAACTACCGCACCTCCTACCATTATGATATTCAAGTCTTTCTGGGCATTCTCCACTGCCGCCTGGGATTCACTGTACTCCGCCAGCGAGCGTTTCAATTCCTGAAAAGGCTTGCGGTCGGCAATCTTCAGGTCTATATCCGTAAGGGCATCCTGCAATTCCTTTAAATCGGACGGGCGCAGCTCCTTGGCGGCACCGCTGATATATTCTTTCAGCTTGTCACGAAGGGCGGAAAGCGCTTCCGTACTCTGTTCGTCCAGATTGCCGAATACGTCAGCCAGGTTGACGGTCTTCTTGAATTCCCCGAAGTCCAGTTCCTTCAAGTCGTTGTCCCGTTTCTTTTTCAGTGATTCCTTCTCGCCTTCGGTTTCGGCACGGGCTATCTTCAGTGCATAGTCCTGCACGATGGCAAGGCGCTTGTTCTGGTAGGTGCCGTATTCCTTGTTGTAGTCAATCCAGGCCTGGCGGTTCTTCTCGCGCCATTCCTTTTCTATATTGTAGGTGCCCTGCAGGTATTGTACCCGGGCAAGGGCGCGTTGTGCAGTCGCGCCGTCCTTCACCTGCCTCTCCTCTTCGGGAGTCACCTTCCTGCCCGCCTTCCTTGATTTTTCCAGTTTGGCAAGGGTATCGCGTTCTTCCTTGTCGATGGCGGCAAGAGTGTCATTATACTCCTTTTCGGCAAGCGCCTTGCGTTTTTCCCGTCCCTCCACCATCACGGCGATGCGGGCGGCCTCCACTTTCTGCTGGGCACGGATACGGGCGTCGACAAGTTCGTTCTGATAGTCGGTAACTGTTTTACCTCCTTTTACCGGTGTCTTTACTTTTATTTTGTCCTTTATATTTGCTGCCTTCAATTCCTTCCGGGCCTCATTTTCCGCTTCAATGCCGAGTCGGAAGAATGCATCGGCAGTCTCGTCGATGGCTTTCTTCTGTTTCTCCAGATGTTCCACTCCGTACCGTTTGAGGTCTTCACCGGTTTCATTTACCAGCCCTCTTGACTGGACGGTATTCAAAGTGCCGGCTGTCCTTTCAAGCGTGCTGACCGGACGTTTCTTCTCTTTTTCTATCTCCAGCTGTAGCCTAAGGGACTCTTCGTATTTCTCGGCAGCCATCTTCTGGGCTGCCGCACCTTTGGCGCGGAGCTGCATGGATTTGATGAAAGCTTCCGTATTGTCGACCAGCAGATTCTCCGCGTCTGCGACGTTGGCAACAGCCACATTCAGTCTGTCGAATTCCTCCTTGTTCTCAGTTATGAATTTCTTTTTTGCGGAAAGGTCATTTCCCAGGGAGGCCCACTTCTCCTGCAAGGTTTTGAGCGATACGAGATTCTTTCCGATACCCGTATCGGATTCCTGCATCGCCTTGTTCAACTCTTCCTGTGCCTCTGCCAGACCAATAACTGACTTTTTCCCGGAAAAGAGTGTAGAGAAGAAATTCCCGATTTCCTTGCCGAATACCACAGTCAGCGTTATTGCCGTTGCCATAGCCGTCTGCCACGAGAACAGGGACTTCAACACCTGCTTCCATACCGGCATCGCCTTCTGGCCCGCCGCCGTCAGCCTCTCGTACTCCTTTCTGGCATTACCCACCGCATCCGTAAACATCGGTATGTTGTTGGATATCGCCAGGAAGAACATCTGCGGTCCCATAGCCAGTGCCGGAAGCTCGCGGGCTATCTGCGCCATGCTCATCCTCACGCTGTTCAGTTTCGGTGCGGGGTCATTACCCATGATGGGCGTCTCGTTCGCCCGTTTTTTTGCCGCCTCGTATTCTTTCAACTGCTCTTTCAATCCGCCGATGGCACCCTTCAGTGCCTGGATATCCGCCAGTTCCCTGTCACCGGCAAGCCCTTGTTTTTGGAGATTCTTATACTCCTTCTCCAAATCCTTCAGCTCCAGTTTCAGATGCCCGATCATCCGCCTGGTGAAAGCCTCCATGTTGGCCACATTGCCCTCCACCGACCGCATGCCCGCCAGCGTCTTGTCATCCAGGAATATTTCAAGTTTAATGGGATTCATCAGCGTTCTCCTCTTCGTCAAGCAATTGTTGTAAATAATCCGCCGGAGATATATTCGGCTGCCCGTTGCGGCTTCTCTTTTCGGCAACCATCTCCTGCGTGGTTTTCCTCCTTCCCGGCACGTGGCGGGGGAAGTCCTGCCACATCAGCATCAGCATCGGGTAGTTCACCCCGCGCATGATATAGTCCACACTCCAACCCGTGTCACGGGCTATCTGTCCCACGAGACCGAACGGGCTATGGGCGGGTTCCATGTACCCCTTTAACTCCCGTTCTATTTTCTTCGGCTCAGATTGGGTGCCGTCAGGCTCATCACCTCGGCCAATCTGATAGTATTCCCGAAAGGGACCGTGCTCATCGTGCTAAGGGCAATCATCCATGCCTCTTCCAGGGCTGCCGGATGCATGCAGCTGCGCAGCATCCATGCCACCGGGCGGTTCAGTAGCCAACCCAACACCCAACCGCGGACAATGGCGTATGCCACCATGCGGCTCACCGTTCCGGTATGCTTCACCATGAACTCCTGCTTCTGCTCGAAAGTATAAGCCTTCAGTTCCTCGTGTGTCACACCCATCTTCAGGTACATCCGCTGTATGCGGCAGCGGCTTTCCAGGTTCGGCACCCGCATCACCCAGCGGATGTATTTCCCTCCGGGAAGCCGCAGCGGAAGGGAGATGCCGGCATCCGACATGATCCTCTCCGCAAGAGCCTCGATTTCCAGGTTCGGTTTCATAGTCCGTACCTTTTACCCTCCAACAGCCTCGGCGCCCGTATCCGGGTCGACACCCTTGGCGAAGAGCTTCATGCGCTTGCCGTCGGCATCCTTCAGCAGCTCGATGTTCAGGGAAAGTCCCAATACGTTTGATGAGTTGATGCCGTTGGCAAAGTCACTGCCGGTCACCTTCGCGTTGTAGAAGCGCAGGGTCTCGCCACTGTCAGCCACTACATCCATCACGCCCGTAGCTTCCCATTTCTCGGGAGGCTCCCAGTTGTTATTGGCGTCCTTGGTGCCGCCGATAGTGTTCACCAGACTGTCGGCATTCAGCTCTATCAGGGTGCAGGAAAATGCCTTCTTGCCGGGATTGGTGGTAAGTGTCATTACCGGACCATCCTTCACCTGTGCGGCGAAGATGTCCGTGGTACTCGGAGCGCTTCCGGCAGGTTGCAGGCCTTCCTCACTGATAAGGCCTATTTCCTTCTCCTTGAATTTGAGGTGCGCCAGTCCGTAGATTAATCCGTCCATAAATTCTTTTATTTTTTAAGTTCTATTCAATCGCCGTTTAATCAGTATCAGAAGAAGGACGGCAACGGCCAGCCGACCTGTCCATATCTGAAACCACTGCCAGCCGGTGGGTTCCTTTATCACCTCCGGAGGCAGCAGCTCCGCTTCTTCCGAAGTCTCGCTCCTGATCCGGGTCAGTTCTTCCGTCAGCATCATCACCTGCCGCGCCAGGCTGTCGCAGGTGGCGGTCACCTCCAGGCTGTCCTCCGATATGCGGGTGACGTTCACCGTGGCCTGTCCGCTGCGCTTACTGAATCCCGTCCCCACAGGTATCGAATTCAGCAGATTCGTCGGAAACTGCGTCTTCGCCAGGCTGGGCGGAACGGGCTGCTGAAGGAGAGCGAACACGCTTCTGCCTTGCAGGCTGTCGGTAACGAGGCTGTTCCGTGTCAATCGTCCCGGACTTCTGCAGCTCGTGACGGATAGGGCAATCGCCATAATGCTTGCAAGTAGAAGCCTTCTGGATAGTGCGGTTGAGCTCCCGCACCGCCTTGTAAAGTTTGATGTTCTCATTCTGTAAGTCTATTAATGTTCCCGACAGGTTGTCGTACATTTCCTTATAGGCATCGTTCCGCTCCTTGGCGGCGATTACCTTGCTGTTCTCCCGGTGTCTCAACCATGCCCAGAGGGAACCGGCAATGCCACTCGGCACAAGCCATTGGAGAATCTGTAGAATCAAGTCTGAATTCATGGCTGAAAATCGTTACGGGTTATCAATCATTAAAGCAGTTCCCAGCCGGCTTCCACGTTCATCATCACTGCCGGTACACCGTTTTCCACTTGTGAGATCGCGGCGGCAAAAGCGCACATCGTTGCCCGGTCGTTTATATCAGGCACGAACGATGTCGGTACCTGCATCTCCCTGCATACCCGGCTGATATAGCCTGAAGTATTGTTTTCTACAGATGGTGCCCAGCGGTTGATGAAGTCCGATATCGTGCGGCATCCGTTCAATTTCCGATAGTTTTGCAATAACTTCAATCCGGCACGATAACCGTAAGCCATGCTCTCGAACTGACAGAAAGAACGATCCTGTGATGGTCGGACTTCACCTTGCCAGCGCGTAGTGCCAGAGAGGCGAATATTCAGTGGATTATTATTTCTCAGTTCCCTTGTCATCATCTTTTTCTCTTTCTTCAGGTTTCTCTGCCTCAGTTTTTGCTGTTTCAGCCTTTGCGGTTTCAGTCATTACTTCCTTGGA
>OLZW01002682.1_pt1 | contig 11083 bp, 9 predicted proteins | sample 1674281 | NCBI WGS metagenome assembly OLZW01 (sample SAMEA103958157, study PRJEB25191) | human gut metagenome | biome: human-associated habitat [ENVO:00009003]; feature: intestine environment [ENVO:2100002]; material: feces | place: Germany | collected 2013/2015
CGTCCCGCCCGACGCCCGGATGCAGTGCAAGGTCTGCTGGTACGTTTACGATCCCGCGGAAGGCTGCCCCGAAGAGAATGTTCTCCCGGGGACATCCTTCCGGGATCTGCCCGACGAATTCGTGTGTCCGGACTGCGGGCATCCGAAGTCGGCCTTCATCCCGGCCGAAGAGGATCACTGACGAAAGAAGTTGTCCGACGGGGGCGGGAGGCAGAGAAGCCCGACCCCGGCAATGATGAAGAGCACGGGGTGCACGAGGGCCCCGGCGCAGGCGAGCGTGAGAATGAGGCGGCTGTCGATGAAGATGCCGAGATTGAAGAGCCCGAGGAGCTTTTCGAAAATGACGCCGTTCAGCACGAGCACGTCGGCATAGACGCAGGCGATGACGACGAGGAGCGTCGTCGCGAGCGCCGCGGAAAAGAGGCGCCGCACGCGGTCGACGGGATTGAAGATCCTTCCTGAGGCAAAGAGACCGATCAGCATCAGAAGCCCGGCGCCCGCCGGCGCGCAGCACCATAAAAAGTCCGCGCCGGAGACGCGGGCGGAGAGCGTCCAGAGGCTCATGCTCCAGAAAAGAAGAGTGCAGAGAATCAGAAGGAATGTGAGTGCACGGCGCATGTGCTGGACTCCCCGATGCCATTCAAAAACCGCGCAGTGGGTGCGCAGCGAAATTTTGTCCTCATTTTATCTTTGACGCCCGGCGGCTGGAATGAGCTCTAAAGAAATGAGACAAATGATGAGAGCGCCGCCCCGGCAGAGCTTTTGGAAGAAACGCTTTCCTGAACGCCTCAGGTAATCTGCAGAGGCGGGGAGCCGCTCCCCGGCGGTACTATCGTCCATATCCGGCTAAAGCGGAATTCCTGAATGAACAACAGCAAGCAGGGGAAAAATACATGTTCAGATGGCTGAAGGACAAATTCAAAAAACCTTCCACGGAGGTGCCGCGCGAAGCTTTGGCTGATCAGCCGGTGGATGAGCGGCTCCTCGAAATTCTCAAAAGACTTCCGGCCGACGGACTACAGCGGTGGCCGGCGGCGGTGGCGGCCTTTGAAGCGCTCCCGGCAGAGCGGCTCGATGATCCTCTTTATGCCAAGAATCTCCTCCGGGCGCTTTTTGCCGCGCTCTCGCACATTGATGCACCCGTACGCCAGACAATGGCGCTCGCACAGATTGCGCTCAACCATTTTTCCCGGATGGCCGCTGCGGTAAGGGAATCCGATGCGCACGGGCAGCGCGCGCTTCTGCCTCTGGCGGAAGGCATCCTGGCGCTCCGTACCGGACAGTTCGATCTCGCCTTCCGCTTGATTGCAAGAGCGAATCTGGAGCGCCGGATTTCGGATGCCTGGGCGGAAGGGAACGCGTTGGACGCTGCCCCCGATTATCTGGTAACGGCGGTGTCGCTTGCCGCGCAGACCTTGATCGACCTCAAGAATCCGGATCTGCGCTACTGGGGGACTGTTGCAGAAGCTTTGCCCGAAGACCCGAAGGCCGTGCTTGAACCCGAGAGCTTCCTCATGACCGTGGGCGATCTCGTGCTCGAAATCCATCGCGCGGCGGCTCAAGCAGTTACCCTTGAGGCAAAGGAGCGGCTCGATATTCTCGCCAAGGCCGATTCCCGCTATGAACTTCTTTTCAGGCGGCTTCATCCCCAGGCGGAAGACTGCCGCAGGATGTTCAGGCGGGTGGAGAAGATGTTCGGCATGCTCGCCGAAGACAAGGACCTTCGCGCCTGAGCGTTTCCCCGCGGCAAAATCGAAGAGGCGTTTTCGGTTCCGCCGGCGCGTCTTTTCTTTTGGAAGGCCTTTGTTATCGGCTTCTCCCGGAGAAATCGTATTCCGGCCTCAGTGTCCGGCTCTCAATCCCGAGAATCCCCAGAACGCTCGACCAGAGGTTCTCGTGCGAGAGCGGTTCCCTGGATCTCGCCAGGATGTACTGCGTGTCGAGTCTGAAGGTCCGGGCGAAGCCGTCGCTCATCCAGAAAATCATCGGCACCTGGGTTTGCTCCGAGGGCGCCATCCACCAGGGGGCGCCGTGCAGGTAGAGTCCGGACTCGCCCAGAGACTCCCCATGGTCGGATACGTAGAGAAGCGCCGAGTCGAGTCGTGCGCTCCGGGCTTCGAGCCGACGGATGAGGCCGGCCAGAACGCGGTCGGTTTCCCGGATCGAATTGTCGTAGGCATTGACGACCTCCTCGCGCGAGCAGCTTCCCAAATCGGCGCTTCTGCATTCGGGCTCAAAGGCCTTCGCGGCTTGCCGCGAACGCTCTGAATAGGCGGGCCCGTGGGAGCCGATCATGTGAAGAAAGAGCACCGTCGGGCGATCAGCCGGTAGCTTCGGAATTTCACGCTCGAGCTCCCTGATCAGCACTTCGTCGTCGCGGCACCTGCCGTCCGGACAAAAGACTTCACGCGTCGGAATGCCTTCGCACGTTCCCTTGCAGCCGGATTGGTTGTCAACCCAGAGCACATTCATTCCGGCACGCTCGAGGAGCGCCGGGAGCGACTCCTCGCTGAGTATCCGGTCGCGGTCGTAGCTGCTTCTGCCGATGCGGCTCATCATGCAGGGAAGCGAGACGTCGGTCGACGTGCCGCAGGACGTGACCTTCGGGAAGTTGATGAGCTTTATTTTCGAGAGCTCCGGCGTCGTGTCGCGGGCGTAGCCGTTCAAGCCCCAGTTGGCGGCGCGCGCCGTTTCGCCCACAACGAAGACGAAAAGCGTCGGCCGACGAACCTGAATGGCGGCCTTCGGCGCCGGATCGGTCACGAGACGTACGCGCTTCTCGTCGGGAGAGTCGTCTGCCGCAGCGGTTTTAATGGCCGAATAAACAATATTGACCGGCGCAATCAGGTAGCGAAGCGACTTGTCGTTCCGCATGGCGCTCGAAAAGGCCTGGAAGTTGAGAGCAATCAGGAGAACGCCCGCGGCGGCGGGAAGAAGCACGCCGCCAAGCCGCAGCCCCAGCGCTTTTAAAAGCGCCGTCTTCCCGGGACGCAGGGTGAGCGCTGGAACGGCATCCCCCCTGAGGGAGAGCCAGAGCGGCGGAATCAGCGCCCAGAGGAAGACGAAGACCGAACGCACGCTGATGTAGCCAGCGGCTTCAGCCGGATCGGTAGCAATAAGGTTTCGCACCATGTCCGGCGTCATCGCCGTGCCGTAAAGAAAAGCTGCGGCAAAGGAGACGGCGCCCAGGATGTTGAGAAAGACGAGCAGCGCTCTGAAGATCACCCGGGGGAAAAGCGAGAGGAGCGCAGCGAGGCTCGCGCCCACGAGCGAGAAGGCAATGCCGGATTCGAGGGCAAGCGCGGCGGAGGAGAGGGATGCGGCGCCTTTTGGAGCGAGGAGCTTCAGGAGCATCGGGGCATCAAAGACGAAGGCCCACCAGAGGCCGAGTCCGAAGATCAGTACGGCAAAGGGAGGGCGCACTGCGGTGCGTCTTCCCGTGACGCCCATTCCTTCTTCCTCTTTCGTTCGTCCGGAGCCCATGAAGAGCAAGGCAAACGCCTTCAGGAATCCGCGGCGGCAGAAGATGAGGACGTAAAGCGCTCCCGAAATAAGCCAGTCGACCAGAAAAGCGTCGACGACATGCGAGAGGAAATGCGCGCCTGCGAGCATGCGTCCGATTCCGGCAGTGAGACCGAGAAGCAGGGGATCTGCGAAGGCGAGGATGGAAACTTTCTTCCCGAATCCCCGGAGCATGAAGAAGAAGGGAAGAAGGCAGAAGCCGCTTCCTGCTGCGCCCGAAGGCCAGCAGACGCCCGGACGGAACCCGAGCGGGAAGGCCGGGTTCGTGAGTTCAGCGCTCCCGCCAAATTCTTCGATGTTCCAGGGACAGCTCACGCCCGTCGTTTTCTTGAGCCACCAGACGGCAATGACGCAGAGGGCGCCCGCGAGAAGCGCATAAAGCATTCGTCCCCGCATGAGCCGCGACCATTGAGCGTTCGCGGATGCGTGCCGCTTCTCCCGGACAAAGCTCCGGATCAGGAGGAGAAGAAGGACCGCATAGGCGGCAATCGAAATGAACTTGGGGAGCTGATGGAGCCAGAATTCCGTCAGGTACGTATTGAGCCAGGCTTCGCTGAAGCTCTTCCAGATGAGGCGCTGAAGGGCGAGATCAAGCAAATGCGGCGGGAAGAGAACGAGCCAGGCGAGGAGCCCTGCCGGGAGGAGCAGCCAGAAAAGGATCTCGAGAGGCGTGATCGAGCGGCTTTCTGCTTGCGGCGGAAGGTCTGTGACGTGCATCTAAATCGAAATCCCATGTATACAAATGTGATGGGCGATTATAGAAATGCGGCGTGCGGGCTCGGACGACCTGGCTCCTCTGCTTCAATCGTGATGGTCACGATTTGTATACCGGCATCCGGGCATAAAGAGAGCCGTATTCTGGCGTTGAAATGACTGCAGGAGTAACTGACGCGCGGAGCTTTCCTTTTCACGAGCGACACCATCGCCGCAGCGCCCCGGGAAGCCGCTCGTTACGAAAAAAAGCCCGGGAGCAGCAGATCGGCTCGCCGGGCTTTCTGAGAGAAGAAAGGCTTATTGCGTCACATGTAGCGGATCAAGGAAATCACGAGGACGGCGACGAAGCCCGAGAGAAGCGGCACGGCGGTGCGCTTCACGACCATGAGCGGATTCACCTTGACGACAGCCGAAACGATGATCACCACGGCCGAAACCGGCGAGACCGCACGGATGAGGTTCGAGGTGTGCTGCATGGGGAGCGCCACCATCAGGGGGTCGATGCCGGCTTTCTCCGCAAGCTGCGGGATGAGTTCGATGAAGCTGTAGAAGACGGCGTTCCCCGAACCGCTGATGAAGGTGATGAGCGCCGTGATGCCCGAGAAGGCGAGCATGAGGCCCGCACCCGCGTTTTCAACGCCCGAGACGGAGGACGAAATCATGCTGATGAGCCCCATTGCGGAGAGCCCAGCCACCATGGTGGAGGCGGCGACGATCAGCACGACGACCTTCGAGAAGCCGTCGCCCATGCCGCGGAAGAAGAGGTTCACGTCCTTCATCGAGCCCTTCATGTTCTTCTTGCGCACGAGTTCAGAAATGAAGGCGCAGACGAAGGAAAAGAGCGTGATCTCAACGAGGCCGATCTTGACCGACTTGAAGCAGGCCCAGAAGAAGATCGTGAGAATGAGCGGGAGCACGGGGAAGATCGCGTACCAGACGGGGGCGTCGGTTTCATCCTCCTCGAGCTTCGATTCGTCGATCGAACCGGCGACGACCTTCCCGGATTCGAGGTCCTTCTTGTCTTCCCAGCGCTGCCAGAAGTAGTGCACGATGCCCATGATGATGATCGCGGGGATCGAGATCGGCGCGTGGTGGTAGAAGACGTAGTCGACCACGTGCTCGAAGCCGAGCACGCGGGCCGCAACCACGTTGTCGCCGCCCAGGGGCGTCGGAACGATCGTCGCCGTCGTGGCGATGACGCCTGCGGCCGTAAGGGGCGACATCTTCGCGGCCTTGAGGACCGGGTAGAGGGTTGCCATCAGGATCACGGCAAGGGACGACGCGCTCGGGATGATGATCGAGAGAAGGGTTCCGAGCCAGAAGACGAGCGGCACGAGAACATAGGGCGAATGAACGTGCGCGAGCGGCCGGCTCATCACCCGGATCACCATGGCATTGGCGCCGATGTGGGACATGTAGGCGGCAAAGCCGAAGAGCGTGAGGATGATGAGGCCCGCATTCGAATACTGACGGACGAAGAGATCCTTGATCGCCTTGAAGGGGTCGACCCAGGAGAGGCCTGAGGTCGCCTTGGCGGCAAGCACGTCGTGCCCGAGAAGGAGCGCGGCGTACATGAGAATCAGCCCGGCGGCGAAAAGCACGACCTTGGCGTCGTAATTCTTGGCAATGGCCCAGCCCGCAAGGACGAGCACAATGACGGATATCAGTGCGGCTAGCATTTGGGGAGAGAAGTCGAGGGGGAAATTGGGAAGTCGGGGAATATACCGCTCCCGGATGCGCTCTGCATGGAAAGTGCGCTAATCTCTCCCATTTCCGGCCGCCATAGATTTCCCTGATGCGGTTTGGGAAAGCAGTTGTTCGTTTCTTTGGTTTTTCTCGTCCGAGGACCCCATGCGCAGCACAAATCCCGGTTTTGTTCCCGACTCCCCCTTCAGCCGGACGCTCCCGACCGAATGGCAGAATTTCTTCTCTGAATTTCCCAAGGCGGAGCTTCACTGCCACCTGCTCGGCACGACAAGCCGCGAAACCTTCATCGACCTCGTTCGCGATTCGGGCGCCCCGGTTTCGATGGAGGAGATCGAGGGGTTCTACACCCGCGGCGAAAAGCCCGTGGGGGTGCTGCGCATCTTCCGCGCGCTCGAAGCCCATATTCTCAGGAAGCCCGAATATCTGAAGCGCATTGCGATCGAGCACATGGAGTGCGTTTCGAAGCAGGGCGTCCGCTATATTGAATTCTTCTGGAACTGGACGGGCCTCAAGCACTTCATGACGTTTGAGGCCGCTCAGCGCGCCATCTGCGAAGGACTTCGCGAAGGCGAAGCGCGCTACGGCGTGATCGGGCGCCTTGTCCCCTCGATCGACCGCGAGGCGACGCCTGAGGATGCCGTCGAGCTTGTGTCCGAGATGATCGCGCACCGCGAGCCCGAATCGATCGGCCTCGGAATCGACTATCGCGAAACCAATCACGAGCCTGAGAATTTCTGGAAGGCCTACTTCATGGCGCGCGACGCAGGCTTCCATATTACGGCGCATGCGGGCGAATTCGGCGAACACTGGCGCAATGTTGAAACGGCCATTGACCTTCTGAAGTGCGAACGCATTGACCACGGCTACACGATCATCGACAACCCCGAACTGGTGCAGCACGCGAAGTTGCTCAATATGCCCTTTGCCGTGGTTCCCACCAACTCCTACTACCTCAGAACCTTCACGGACGAGGAGTGGGCTCAGAAGCACCCCATCCGCCGCATGCACGAAATGGGCCTTAAGCTCTTTCCCAACAGCGACGATCCGACCATGCACCACATCCGGATCAGCGAATCCTGGTACCTGATGTTCAATTTCCTGGGATTCACGCTTGCCGACCTTCGCGCCATGGTGGAAAACTCCATCGACGCCGCCTGGGTGACGGAAGCGGAGAAGGCCGAGTGGAAGAAGACGTGGCTTCCCGAATTCGACCGTCTCGCGGCAGCGCTTCCGCCGCTTGCCTAAATCGAAGCGGCGCTCGGAAAAACCCAAGCCCCGGCAGAACCTTTTTCGGCTCCTGACGGGGCTTTTTCGCGGGCGCTCGTCAATCCCAGCCGCGGACGTCGACGATGATCCCGTATCTGACGAGCAGCATGTACTTGTAGGGTGCGGCCGTGGGGCACGCGTGATTGGGCAGGATCCGAAGCCGCGTACCGAGCGGGAAATCGTCGAGCTTCAACGTTGATTCCGCCGGAAGCGTAAGGATGCCGTGCTCCTGATTCGTCCCGGTAAGGATGATGCGGCCGTCGTCAAGCGGCTCGCCCGCGGCATCGCAGACGAGTCCGTAGCCGTAGTCCCGTTTCTGGCGCGCGGTGCCGCGGTCGCGTGACATGGCGAGAAACCCGGAATCAAGGATCAGCTGATTCTTCTTCGGCTGCCTCCCGATGACGGTGGCGAGCACCGAACCCGCGATGTCTTCTTTTTTAGAGACGCCGAGGTTCGTCATGAAGAGGTCGAAGAAGGCGCAGACGCCCGCACGAATTTCCGTGACCCCGGATTCGCTCTTTGAATGCATGAGTGTCGGGCTCGATCCCACGGACACGATCGGGACCTCGAATCCGGCTGCCCGCAGGCGCTCAGCTGCCTTCACGATGCCGGCGCGTTCGCCCTCGGCCGCGGCAATGATGGCTTCAATCGACTTGCATTCGTAGCTGTCGCCTGCATGGGTGAGAACGCCCGCAAGTCTGGCGCCGTCCTGAAGCGCCTTTGCTGCTTGAAGGAGCTCATCGCATTCGGGAGCGAGCCCCGAACGGTGCCCGTCCACGTCGATTTCGAGCAGCGCCGGAATTTCCGTCCCATGCTCCCGGCAGAAGTCCGATACGGCTTTTGCGGCTTCCACGCTGTCGAGAATGATCTTGAGGTCGACGCCCAATGCCCGGATCCTCGCGACTTCCGCGAGCTTCTGCGGCGCAATGCCAACCGCATAGATCATGTCCTTGACGCCGTTCGCCGCAAAGTATCTTGCTTCCGAAAGCGTTGAAACGGTGGCGGGACCTTCGGGCGACGTCATCTGCCGCCGTGCAATCACGATGGATTTATGCGTCTTGAGGTGCGGACGGAACGCGACGCCTAGCTCCCGGGCCCGGGTCCTCGCGCGTTCAAGGTTCTTTTCGAGCTTTTCGTCCTCAATCAGAAATGAGGGCGTCGGCACGCGCGGATCATTGACGGAGAGACCGATCAGGGACTGCGCCGGATCGGGCGCGAATTTGCCGAGGGATTCGGGCGAGAGGATGGCTAATGCGCCGCAGTTGTTCATCATGAAGGCTCCTCCTGGGATGTATAAAAAATTCTATCACCACGGGGATTTCAGCAGGCGCTGATGCGCAATTCATTTTCGATAGTTGAAATAATCCATAAATTTTTGAGGATTGCATAATATAAAAAGTTATGGAATGCTATTTTCTCTACCTTTCAACCTTTTTCGTATGCGCGCAGCGAAGATGCCTCAGAACGACAACGCTTCAGATATGACACCGGTTCCGGGCGCTCTCGCGCCCTGGCGGATGACGGCTGATTTGGTGGCGCTCGCAGGCGGCGCGCAGACGGAAGTCGTGCTTCACGACCTCACCGACCCCGTTCATTCCGTGGTCTACGTCGTCAACGGACATGTCACGGATCGAAAGGTGGGACAGGGCGTGAGGCACCTCGTCGAAGAGATGCTTCTTCGGGGCGAGCATCCTGAAAAAGGCGATCTGCTCCCGGTCTGGTGGTTCAGGCACAAGGATGAAAACGGTGTCGAAAAGCTGATCCGTTCGGTCTCGATGCTGATCCGAGCCGCCGACGGGAAGCTCGCGGGCGCGCTCTGCGTTAATCAGGACGTATCCGCCGACGCCGAGGCGCTCGAGCGCCTTGGAGCATTTCTCCCTCCGGAAATGAAAGCTGCATTTGGAAAATCCTCCGGTGCGGCAGAGCCGGCGCAGAAGGATGCCCGGGAAGAAGGACTTGCCGCAGGGAAGAGCGTTGCCGACGCGGTATTTGATCTCATCGACCGCATGGTGGATGAGGCAGGGAAGAAGACTGCATCGGCCGAGGCATCATCCAATCGCCCGGGAAGAAAGTCTTCCTGGACGCGGGAAGACCGGGTAAAGCTCCTTTCCTTCATGGACTCCCGCGGCATCTTCCTCATGAAGGGTGCGCTTGAACACGCCGCCGACCGGCTCGGCGTCTCGAAGGTAACGATTTACAGCGATCTCGACCAGATCAGACGAATGGCGAGATTCGGCAAAACACCATACTGGAGGGGATAAAAATGAAATTCATTGATCCAGGCTTCAAGGGAACCAATCCCGGTCATTACAGCGCGGCCGTCGTCTCGCACGGCATGCTTTATGTTTCCGGACAGCTTTCCATCAATCCGGATACGCGCGAACCCTGTACGGGCGGGATCCGCGAGCATGCTGCGCTCGCGCTCGACAATCTCGACCGCATTCTGAAGGCCGCGGGCGTTCGTCGCAATCAGGTGGTCTTCTGCCGCGTCTATACGCCCTCGAACGAATACTGGGGCGCGATCAATGAGGTCTACCGCGACTTCTTCGGCGAACACAAACCCGGACGCGTCGTTGTGTCGACGACGCCCCTTCATTTCGGATGCCTCGTTGAAATTGAGGCGATTGCTGAGCTCAATGAGGAGTAATTCAGAATGCTCAACTACATCTGCACCTGCTGCGGCAGGAAAACCCCGGCGACCACCCGCGAGCCCGTCTGCTCCTGCGGCGGACTTTTTGAACTCGATTACAAGCCGCCGAAGTGGGATGACGAGAAAATCGACAGAAAGGAATGGAGCATCTTCCGCTATCGCGAATTCATGGCGCTTGACGGCGACGCATGGCGGGAGGTTTCGCTCGGCGAGGGTCTCACGCCCACCGTGGAGCTGAAGCCCGGCATGTTCGTGAAGGTGGACTACGCCATGCCGACCTTGTCCTTCAAGGATCGCGGAGCGGCGGGGCTCGTCGCGCATATGAAGTCGATCGGCGTCGCCGAGTGCGTGCAGGATTCGAGCGGGAACGCCGGCAATTCCGTTGCCGCCTACTGCGCCCGCGCCGGCATCAGGTGCGAGATCTATGTCCCCGAAGGCACGAGCCCCAAGAAGATCGCCATGATTGAATCGCACGGCGCAAAAGTGCATGTGATTCCGGGCTCGCGCGACCATTGCGCCGATGTCTGCCGCGCCCGCGTGAAGGATGAAGGCGTCTACTACGCCAATCACGTCGTGAATCCTTTCTTCTACGAGGGCATGAAGGCCTACATCTACGAGGTCTTCGAGCAGCTCGGACGCATCCCCGAGCACGTGGTGCTTCCGGTCGGAAACGGCACGCTCTTCATTGGTGCCGTGAAGGCCCTTGAACACCTCCATCAATCGGGCGCGATCAGCAAGTTCCCGAAGATCGTGGCGCTTCAGAGCGAATACTGCGATCCGCTCTACCAGGCGAGAAAAGCCGGGAAGGACGATCCCGTTTCGGTTGACGTGAAGCCTACGATTGCGGAAGGCATTGCGATCGGGAAGCCCCTTCGCGGCCGCGAAATTCTCGACATGATGAAGCGTCACGACATCACGGTGGTGACGGCGCCCGAGGACAAGATCCTCGCCGCGCGCGCTGCGGTGGCTCGTGAGGGCTATTACATCGAGCACACGACGGCAGCCAACTTTGCCGCCTGGGACCGCTATTGCGAGCTCTACGGACCGGCGACCGACGTGCTCATCACGCTCTGCGGGGCGGGGATCAAGTCGGATCACTGATTCCGAAAGATCCAAGTCAATCTGAGCGTTTTGAAGCCCGGTGCTCCTCTGACGTTTGCGTGCAGGGGAGGCCGGGCTTTTTGAACTTCAGCGGTCAGGGATGGATGCGCCGGCGATATCTGA
>OLZW01002686.1_pt1 | contig 11069 bp, 10 predicted proteins | sample 1674281 | NCBI WGS metagenome assembly OLZW01 (sample SAMEA103958157, study PRJEB25191) | human gut metagenome | biome: human-associated habitat [ENVO:00009003]; feature: intestine environment [ENVO:2100002]; material: feces | place: Germany | collected 2013/2015
GGTGGCGATGTCTATCCCGGTATTGCCATTTTCAACGCCATCCGGCAATGCAGGAGCAACGTCACTATCTACATAGACGGTATTGCCGCCAGCATTGCAGGAGTCATAGCCCTGTGCGGAAAACGGGTGGAAATGAGCCGTTATTCCCGCATGATGCTGCATAATGTCAGTGGCGGATGTTACGGTAACAAAAAGGATCTTCAGGACATGATCTCAACGATCGAAAGTCTGGAGGATACCATTGTCGAAATTATTGCCGGACGTTGTGGCAGGGATAAGGAAGAAGTGAAGAACGCCTATTTCGATGGTACCGACCACTGGCTGAAGGCGGACGAAGCTCTGGCCCTCGGACTTATTGACGCCATCTACGATGTGGAAGCGGTACCCGAAGAAAGTACCACAGATGATATATACCGTATATTTACTAATCGGCTGGTGCTGGAGCAACAGCCACAAAACCCTGATAAAATGAAATTGGAAGACTTTAAGAAAATTCCCCACTTTGCCAACTGCGCCGACGAAACGGCGGTGATGGCCATGCTCGGCGAGATTGCCCGGCGCGCGGACAAGGCCGACGACCTGGAGAAAGAGAACGGCGAACTGAAAGAGCAGCTGCAAAAGCAGGAGGAAGAGCGCATTGAAACCGCCGTGACGGATGCCGTGACCGACGGCCGCATAGGTGCCGACCAGAAGGACACCTACAAGAACATCCTGAAAGCCGACTTCAAGAACGGCATGAGTGCCTTGAAGGCTCTGAAGCCGAAGAAGCTGCTGAAGGACAGACTGGAAGCGCCTGCCGGTGACGGCACTGCTGAAAGTCCCTGGGAGAAAAGACAACGAGAAATACGCGAAGCCAACCGCCGCCCGTAATTCTTCAATATTCATTCTTAATTCTTCATTGACATGGTACCGATTAAGAATCCCAAAAACGCCAAACTGGGCGGTTCGTCCTACTTCGGAAAGAACGTAGGCAGCAGCGTGCGCAGTGCAGGCAGTGCTCCGCAGATACGCGGACGGCAGAAAGTGAAAATGTAGTGCGCCGAGGCGCAAATTAATAATTAACAATTAAAGAATTAAAAGACAATGGCAATTCAAGGATTGAATACCACCAACTACGGTGGCGAAGTACTGGAACACGTGCTCACCCTTGCCACTACCGGCAACGAACTGGTGAATAAAGGGCTTATCATGGTGATTCCGGGTGTGAACAGCGCTATCAGCATTCCGCGTGTGAAGACGGGCAGAATGCTTCAGAAACGCAAGGAAGACCCGACAAAATCGGACAGCAAAGGCGACTTCACCTACAGCGAACGGAAACTGACGCCCAAGGACATGATGGCGTTTACGCTCTTCAACCCGCGTGCCTTCGAGCACATCTGGCGACCTTTCCAGCCGACGGGCGACCTTGTGTTCCGTCAGCTTCCGGCTAATATCCAAAGCCTCCTGCTGAGCGAGCTGCTGAAACAAGTGGGACACGAACTGGGCTACCAGTACATCAACGGCAAGTACGAGGACGGCTCGGACGATATGCTGCTGATGGACGGCATACTGACGCAGGCCGCCAAGGATGAGGACGTGGTAAAAGTGAAGACTGTGGGCACCACCATGCTGGCACGCCTGAAGGAACTGCGCACAGTGATTCCCGTAACCATGCGTAACAACCCCAACCTGCGCATCCTCATGAGCGTGACGGACTTCGACACCTACGACGACGAACTGACGCAGCTTACCAACAAAGGCACGGCTCCTACGGACATCAACCAGGAACGCTACAAAGGCATCCCGTTCGAGGTGCTGACCCAATGGCCCGAAGGACTGATAGTAGCCACCATCTGCGACAGCGGGATGAACGGCAACCTTTTCGCGGCCGTCAACCTGCAGGACGACGAGAATGTAATCCAGATTGACAAGTGGGCCAACGCCAGCGAACTCTATTTCTTCAAGATGCTGATGAAGGCGGATACGCAGATTGGTTTCGGCGAGGAGTTCATCGCGCTGGACTGGCGTGCCGATGGTGCATTTAAACCAGCAGAAGGGTAATGAGCCGCGGACTACGCAATAACAACCCCGGGAACATCCGCTTGTCACGCACCTTGTGGCAGGGGGAGGTGAGGCCTTCGCAAGACAAGTCGTTCTGCCAATTCCGTTCGATGGCATACGGATACCGTGCGCTTATCAAGCTGCTGCAGAATTACCGCCGTAACAACAGCTGCCGCACGGTAGCGGACTTCATCAACCGCTGGGCACCGCCTTCCGAAAACAACACATCGGGCTATATCCGGAGGGTGTGCACCGAAATGCAGGTGCCGGACAGCTATGTGCCCGATGTGAATGACAAAGCGACGATGTGTGCTTTCGCAGCCGCGATTTCGCTGGTGGAAAACGGAGTACCCGCTGTCATGGCGGACGTACATGCCGGTTGGGACTTACTCTAAAATATAGGAGGAACGATGAATGGATACACTTGAATACATGAGGCTTGTCTGTGGTATCCTTACGGCTGTCATAGGCGCCGGAGGATTCAAGATGTATATAGACAGAAGGAAGTACATCCAGGAAGTGGAGAAACTGAAGGCCGATGTGCAGGCTGCGCAGGTGAACACCCGCGGCAGCGAGCTGGACAACGTACAGAAAGCGATGCAAATCCTGATGGACCAAATAGTAGAACCCTTAAAACAAGAAATCAATGCGATTAGAAAAGAACTCGGGAAACTCCGCAGGGCCGTGGAGAAGTCGAATACTTGCCGTTTTGCTACTGACTGCCCTGTGCGCAGCGAGCTGCAAAAGCCCGATAAGGTTGGAGAAAACCACTTCCCTCGACAGCCTGCGCGGCGTAAAACGATTCGCTCTGATACAACAGCCGATACCGCCAAGTCTGGCGAAGACGGCCTTTCCGACTGCGATATTGAACCGAATACCTATCGGTACCGGGTTTAGTGCCCGCAGCGGGCAGGCAGCGGTGAACGTAAACCGGATATCGGGCGACAGCATCGAAGTGACCGCCACGTGCGACAGCCTGGCCCGCGAGGTGATTATCCTGACGGAAGAAAACATCCGCATACGCAATGAACTTCTGGAAAAGGAAGAAGACCCTCCGCCTGAAGTGGTACATGCACCTACGGGTTTCCAATGGTTCCAGATATGGATAGGGCGGCTGGCCGTTGCCGTCCTTCTTCTGATACTGATTAAACGGCGATTAAAACCCAATTAAATAGCAAAGAATATGGCAGTGAAAGATAATAACGGACTGATTTACGGCATCGGTAAATTGAAGTTCAACAACAAGGAAATCGGATGGATTAGCCAGGAAGGCTTGTCGCCGAAGGGTGAGGCCAAGCAGACTACTCCTATCTATGCCGCCCAGGTGCAGGATGGTCCGGTGGATGAGATAACCAGCAGCCCCGGCACTACTGCTTTCGGCTTCAAGCTCATCCAGTTGAAACCTGAGATGTGTAAAGACTTGTTTGGCGGTACGATTGCGACGGCCGACGGCGCTTATGAGCCACCTACGGACTTCAAAGATTTGGAAGGACCGTTCGAAGTGGAATGTGTCAGCGGCCATAAAATTGAAATTCCCCGCGCGAAGATGAGTGGCGAACTGGCCGATTCCATCAACATGAACGGTGTGTTGAGTTATGACTGCACGGTGAAATGTCTGAAACCTTTGGAGACCGGCGTGACCCGTTACCGCATTGTCCCTCCGCAGACCCAGGAAGGATGATATGGAACAGACGGAACAGTTGAAAGCTTCCGCATTGATGCTTGATATGGGCGTGGCGATTCCCGTCCGCCCATTCAAGTTTCTATACCGGAAAAAGAAACCCCGCAGCGTAGTTATGCGGACGTCGGGGCTTGGCAATCTGATGAGGATTTCGAACTTGCATCTGCAGATGGGCATCACCTATGCCGAAATGCAGGAATATACTTTCGAGCAGAACATGAAGTTTATAGCCGAGCATGGGATTACGGTCAGCCGCATGGTGGCCTATACATTGGTGCGGAGCAAGTTCTGGGGAAGGTTGCTGAACCGCCCCGTAGCCTGGTGGCTCCGTTGGCGCGTCCATCCCATGTTCCTGCAGGAAGCCATGTTCCAGTTCCTCACCATGCTCGACCCGAAGTCTTTTCAGACTACTATCAACTCGGTGGAAATGATCAATCCGATGAAGCCGAACTTGAGCCATTCCGGCAGCGGGAGTTAAAGGGGTACACAGAATCCCCCCATAGCCCGTTCGGGTTAGTCTGGCAGGTGGCCACAGCTACCGGCTGGAGTATAGACTACATTCTTTGGAAAGTGCCCTATCCGATGCTGTTACTCATGGCGAAGGATGCCCCTCGATACGTTTCGGTAGAAGAACAGAAGAAACGGCAATATAAGGAATTGATGAAGAAAATGCAGAAAGAAAGCGCTGTAGGCAAAGACCCGGTGACCTTCTTCCAAACCCACATATCAGCAGACTGATGGAACCCGTAGAACTTACCATAATCACCCGCAACAAGACCAAGGAAGGATTGGACGAGATTGCACGCGATACCACCAAGGTGGGCAAGACCGTAGAGCAGGTGACGGCCGACTTCAAGGCGCGCATGAAGGAACAGAGCGAGGTGGTGAAGCAGGTGGAAGCCGATATCAAGTCTTTGGAGAAACAATTGAAGAAAGCAGCTCCCGGTAAAGCCAAAATGGCGGTGGTTGCCGACTTGGAAGCTGCAAAGAAAGTTCTTGCCGAAGAGAAGGGCGAACTGGCTTCCTTGGAAAAGCAGGTGGAGCAGTCTTCGCAGAAGCACATTATGCTGCGCACGGAAATCCGCAATCTGAAGGAACAGATGGCGGGGATGACGGAAGGGACACAAGAATATGCTGCCGCCATGCAGCAACTGGGCGAGATGCAGGACCGCATGGGGGATATCAATACTCAAGGAAGAATATTCTCGGACGACAACAAGAATATCAGGGCCACGATGGATGCGGTGTCCGGGCTTACCGGAGTGATGACGGCAGGTGTAGGTGTGGCTTCCCTCTTTGGCGTGGAGCAGGAGAAGCTGGCAGAGATACAGACCCGGCTGCAGGCTGTGATGGCGATTACCATGGGTGTGCAGCAGGTTGCCAATACGCTGAACAAGGACAGTTACTTCACGCATGTGCTGCTGGCAGGTGCCAAGAATATGCTGACGGCGGCGAACACCCGGTTGGCGGTTTCGTTGGGCATCTCCAATGTGGCAGCCAAGGCGCTGATGGCGACACTTACGTTGGGGCTTTCGGCGGCAATCACGGCCTTGATTTATCTTTGGAATAAATACAGTGATAGAACAGCGGAAGCTCAAAAGAAGCTAAATGCTGAAATCGAGAAGACCGGAACCGCTATTCAACAAATATCCAATGATGTGGACTTTGAAACCCGCATTGCCGAAGCGGCCGGAAAGTCGAAGAAAGAGCTGATTGAACTTCGGAAAGAAGCTGCTAAAACAGCTCTTGCCATGGCAGATATAGCTTTCGATGAAGCCAATGCTAAGTTTATGAAGGGTGATGCCACCAGAGAACAACTGGAAGCTGCTCGCGAGAATTCTCAAAAAGCATGGGACAATTATAATAAAACGATGCAGGATGCGGTTATCCTCGATTATGAGGAACGCGCCGAAAAGAAGAAAAAGGATAATGACAAGCAGGGCAAGGCTGATGAATTTGCTGAAGCCGAACTCAAAGCACGCCAGAAGATAAACGACATGATCATTGCCCTGATGAAAGAGGGCGAGGAAAAGAAAAAAGAACTGGCACTAAAGCAGTTTGATGAAGAGCTGGCGCGCATCGACCGGGAAGAGCGCGACCGTCTGAAGGCTTTGCAGGCAGCGCAGAAGAACGGAATGGCAGTAACGCCCGGACAAGTGGCTACCGTGAAGGACCAGGCAACCCGGCAACGGAACCTGGCCGGAGAGCGATACATGAAGGATTATTATGACATATCGAAAGAATATGCCGATAAGGACAAGAAACTGAAGGAAGAGGAAGAACAATCGTGGATTGACTATAATAAGGAATACGGCACTTACCAGGAAAAGCGCATCGCCATCGTCAAGGATTACGAAAACAAGATAGCCAAAGCCAGGACCGGTGGTGAAAAAGCATCCCTCAAAAAGGAACAGGACAAGGTATTGAAAGAACTCGATCTGGATAACCTGAAAAAAGGAATAGACTGGACTTCTGTCTTCGGCAATTTGGATAAAGTGTCTACCGATGCCCTTGGCAGATTGAAGAAGCAGCTTCATGACTTCATCAAGGAACAGAAGAACCTTTCTCCCGAGAATATCAAAGAAATCGTTCAAGCCATCAACAGCATCGAGCAGGAAGAGAAACAGCGTTCTCCTTTCCAAGCGATAAGCGACTCCTTCGCCGTTCTGACCAAAGCCAACAAGGAAGCGGCGGAAGCCCGTAGGGAATATAACAAGGTGCTGGCAGAAGGTACAGAGCAGGAAAAGAAGGATGCCGCAGCCAAACTGGACAGTACCGAAGCGGCCAGGCGCAAAGCCCGGGCAGAAGCTACCGACTCCCTGCATGCCGGTGTGGACAAAGCCCGTGAATATGCGGAAGTGGCCGAAGGCGTGTTGGGCATCATCAACGAACTGGGCATAGAGACACCTGAATGGCTGGACGGCTATATGGAGGGCATGAATGAGATTATGAACGGTCTTGCACAGATGGACCTGACCAAACCGATGACGGTTCTGACCGGCGGACTGCAGACCATAAAGGGGGCTGTGAAGTCAATAGTCTCCCTGGGCGGTACCATCAGCCTGTTCAATAGTGCCGATTATTCGGACTACAACGAGATGGTTGCCAAGTATGACGTGCTTCTGGATGTATGGGATGCCTTGCTGAACAAGAAGAAAGCCTACATCAAAGAGAGTTACGGGGCAGAGGCGACACAAGCCGGTGCGGAAGCCCTGAACCTGCTGAATGCGGAACGGGAAGTAACAAAGCGTTTGGCGAATTCCCGGCTGGGTTCCGGTTCCTCTGCCGGGTCGCACTCGTTGCAGTACCGGATGTGGAAGGGCTCTTATAAATATGAGGGAAAGAACTGGCGGGATGTAGCCGGAGATATATCCAAACAGCTGGACGGTGTGAAATTTGACGGCATGAGTGACATGCTGAACATGACCGGTGAGCAGCTGGAATGGATAAAAACGAATTATACCGGACTGTGGTCTGCCATGGACGGTGACTTCCGTGGATATCTGGACAACATCATTGAATACGGCGAGGCCGAAAAGGAAATCCTCGAATCGGTAAAAGAGCAGGTAACCGGTATTTCCTTTGACAGTTTTGAAGACTCATATCTGAATATGCTGTCTGACATGAGCCTGAAGAATGCGGATTTTGCCAAGGACTTTGAAAAGAAGTTACAGGAATCCATTCTTCGCTCGATGCTGGCAAAGAATTATTCCACCCGGATACAAGCCTTGTACGACAGTTGGGCGAAGGCCGGTGAAGACGGAACTTATACACAGCAGGAGATAGAAGACTTAAGAAACATGCAAAGCCAACTGACCGATGCCATGCTGGCAGAGCGGGACAAGATGGCGGCAGCCTTCGGTTGGAGTGCGGATGACGGCAGCAGTTCCTCTTCCCAGTCAGGACGTGCAGGCGCAGTGACTACCATTACAGAAGAGACAGCCGGCAAGATAGAGGGTATCGCCACGTCCATACAGATACACGTTATCAGTATGGATGACAAGATGACGGATATATCGCAATATGCGTATGAGGCTATCGGCATTCTTAACACGATTGCGGAGAATACGGCTTTCTGCAAGTATCTGGAAGGCATTGCCGATGGGATGGAGAGAATGGAACGGGACGGAGTAAAAATGAGATAATTATGAAGATATTGGAAGGATTACTCACTATCAATGGTGTGGATATATATAAAGAGTATAACGCTTTCCTGGCAGAAGATAGTGCTGCCGGCCATTCTAACTATGATGAACTGCTGAAGGTTCCTGCCATGAAAGCATATACAACTGTGTCGTTTCGTGAAGAGAACGGGGAGCGTTTGCCGGATGTGCTGCCGGAACCGCATTACGAGGCTCGCGACGTAACGTTGCAGTTCGGCATACTTACCGGCACGAAGGAGGAGTGGTACCGGAAATTTGTAGCCTTCCAGACTTTTCTTGGAAGTGGCTGGCTGGTATTGTCTCTGCCGGAACTGGGAACTACCTACCGGATGTATTTCAAGAGTTGCACGAACCAGCAGATGATGACCCCTTTCAAAATCGGAGACAAGTTTTACGGAAAGATGAAAATGAAATTCCGGGAGCCGAATCCTTATACAACGATTGACCCTTTAAATAACGATTAAACGCTGTTCAAATGAAGCTGAATATCTATAACCAATCCGGCGAACTTAAGCTGACTGCCGGCACGTCTCCGTCATCCACGCTCAATCAGGAGCTGATGACCGAAGATGCCATCTCCGCCAGCTTCACACATCCTTTTTTCGTGCTGCTCGAGGTGAACGACTACGTGCTGCTCGAGGGCGTGAAATATAGTATCAAGAAAGAGTACAAGCCGAAGCAGAAGAACATGCAGACGTACAGCTACTCTGTGAAGTTCTACGCGCCGATACACGACGCCGAGCAGGTGATGTATCTGAACCTGACGGACGGGGCTTACGAACCGCAGTTCTCGCTCAACGGCAGCCCGAAGGCTCACCTGCAGAAGTGGGTGGAGAATATGAACCGCATCTACGGCCGCGAGGTGTGGGCCGTGGGAGATGTGGCGGAGGCTTCGTGGCAGACGATAGACTACGACAATACCACCTGCTGGGATGCGCTAACCAGGATATCGGATGCTTTCGAGCTGGAATGGTGGGCGGACGGCTTCAAGATGAACCTGACCCGCTGCGAGCGCGGAGAACGCGTTTCGTTGGGCTACATGAAAGGGCTGATATCACTTACCCAGGCAGAGAACAGCGAGGATGTACAGTTCTTCACCCGTCTGATTCCGCTGGGATCAACAAGGAATATAGACCGCAGCCGCTACGGATATACCCGCCTGCAGCTGCCGGACAAGGCGAAGTATGTGGACCGCAATACGCAGTATGGATTATACGAGCATGTGGAAGAGGCTGCTTTCGCTGAAATCTTCCCACATTACACCGGTACGGTGTCCGTAGTGCGGTCTGAAGAGAAGACAGACGACGAAGGCAAGAAGTTCACTGTCTTTTATTTCAACGACGAGAATATGATGTTCGACCCGAACAAGTGGTTTTTCTACCTCAGGATGATATACAGTCTGTGGTTCAAACAAAGTCTGTCGATGTGGTGGGTACCGCCCTGTATAATTATACCGATGGTTATGGTACTTATTTGATACCTGCCGTTTTGATGGTTGTTATTTTTCAGACGTTGATATTTGTTATCAGTATGTTGAGTGGGAAAGAGCGTGAAACTGGAGATATACTGATGTTTGCAGGCCCTGAAGGAAGGGATCTTTCTTTTTTACGTATGGCATCCGTAGTGATAGGAAAATCATTTACTTATTTAGCCTTTTATGCTTTATTCTCTATCTTTTTGTTGGGGCTTCTTCCTTTAGTTTTCCAATTGCCTCATTTAGCATATCCGTGGAAAATTGTGGCACTTATGATACCTTATATTCTTGCTACCAGTTTCTTTGGATTGGCCTGTTCGTTATTTTTCAGTGATAGTGATGCTCCATTGTTGTTGGTAGCTTTCTTCTCTGTAGGATTGATTTTCCTGTCCGGAGTTTCTTATCCGCTGGAGTTAATGCCTTGGTATTGGCAATGGATTCATTATATGGTTCCTGCGGCTTCCGGAACTTTGGCCTTTGTTAAGATAAATTCTATGGGAGCTAGTATGTCTGAAATCAGTCAGCAATATATTATCCTATGGATACAATGTGCGATATACTTTGTTTTGGCTTGTCGAGCCTATCGCTACAATATAAAGAAAGCAAAGTGTGAAAGACAATAATTTTATGTGTGATTGTTTTTTATGTAATTCGTTTTGCTGATTCTTTATTTTTTATAAGATCTGTTTGGAACTGGAGCGAGGAGCCTGAAAGTTGTTGATATTTTAATTCTTGGTGATTATTCTCTTGTTGTTTCTTTTGCTTTTTCAGCTCCTTTTATGAGATGATGCAAGGGGGAAACTTGCAAACTTGCACAACTTGCAGTCTTTCCACACACACACACGAGCGCGCGCGATTACGCGTATGCGTACATCATAGCGATGGATTATTATATCCTGGTAAAGTAATGACGGACAATCCGATGAGAGTGTGAAGGGTAGAGTGGAGGAAGAGATGAAGTGGTGTGTTAGCTTCCATCTTTTTTCCTAGTTCTAGGTAGTGAATGGTATGGTTCTATCCTGTTTTTTGTAATGGGGGGATGAAGAAAATCTTTCTGGAGGTTATGGTAACCAATGAGCGGTAGGTGAACAGCAGCCGGCAGCTTTTCTGACGGAGTGTCTGGGCATTGGACGGGATGCTATGTGCTTTTGTATAGTTTGTGTGTTCCGAAGGGTTAGTAACGTGTGTTCCGTAAGGTTAGTAATGTATGACCTTGTACGTTACTAACATAGAGGCCTGTATGTTAGTAACGTACCTTGTTTAAAGTAGGTAGGAGGTTTTTCGCATGCAGGATACGTGTCTTCCGCAGAATTATGTGAATTGTATTGGTAAGGTTAAAGTGTGTGGTTGTCGCAGATTCAGGGAGTCGGTCCTTTACGGTCAGTGTCTGTTTTGTTCTAGTCCTTGTCTTCCGCTTTCTTATTTTCTCCTTGTCAGGCTTTCCTGCTCTTTTCCACCGGAAGTCTTGTCACGTATCTCCCTTTCCGCCTTTTGCATTCTGTTATCCTTTCCTCCGTTGTAGTTCTCTCCGGTATCGTCCGTCTGTCTTCCACTCTCTTTTTTATGCTTTATTATTTTTTCATATTATAATGTACGCGCACGTGTGTGGGTGTGGAAGTGCTGCAAGTTTTACAAGTTTGCAAGTTTGCGTATTCTTTTTTTTCTTTTTCCGTTTTTGTTTACGCGCGTGCGAATATTATAATGTGTCTGT
>OLZW01002702.1_pt1 | contig 11004 bp, 8 predicted proteins | sample 1674281 | NCBI WGS metagenome assembly OLZW01 (sample SAMEA103958157, study PRJEB25191) | human gut metagenome | biome: human-associated habitat [ENVO:00009003]; feature: intestine environment [ENVO:2100002]; material: feces | place: Germany | collected 2013/2015
AAAATATATTAATAGGCCTCTCTGATAACAACTTAATAGCTATTCAACTATCTTTATTACAGAAAATAGTGGCCACAAGTGTTTTCGTATTACTAACAATATCTATATAGTGTCAGATTCTTAACGGAAGGCATTATATAGTAACTAATTTGTAAACTATGGAAACCAAAAAAACACCCAAAGCAAACTTGGAAAGCAAGAGACCCACGTGGTTACTTGTAGGTTATGTAGTCGTACTTGCCTTCATGTTCGTAGCGTTTGAATGGACGCGTGATATTAAGATTGACACGAGTGGTCGTATCGTCGAAAATGTATTTGAACAGGACATGGAGATCCCTCTTACAAGGCAGCCTGAGGTTGCTCCCCCACCTCCACCTCAAGTTACTCCTATTAATGATGTTTTGACAATAATAGATGATGACGCTAATGTAGAAGAAACCAATTTTGCCTCCTCGGAAGAAACCGGTGAGGATGTGGTAGTGAAACACATACCTGTCACTGTGGACGAAGATGTACCGGTAGAAGATGAGATTTTTGAAGTAGTGGAAGAAAATCCGCAATTTCTCAATGGTGGTACAGTCGGTCTTTTACAGTATTTGAGTAAGAATATCAAGTATCCCACCATTCCACAAGAGAATGGAACCCAGGGGCGTGTAACAGTACAGTTTGTTGTGAACAAGGATGGTAGCATCGTGGATGTGAACGTGATAAGAGGCGTTGATCCTTATCTGGACAAAGAAGCGGTTCGCGTTATTTCTACCATGCCGAAATGGAAGCCCGGAAAACAACGTGGCGTACCCGTACGCTGCAAGTTTACAGTGCCTGTGACGTTTAAGTTACAATAGGATAAGTTTTAAAATCATTACATTGTTTGATTAAAGGTGAGATGGTTTGTTTGAGTGTGGATGCTTGAATGAACCATTTCACTTTGCATCAATAGTTCCTACATCCTACACCATTTATTATTTTTATCTGATTATCAGGTGTATATATGATGTATGAAGCGGTGTAGGAAGATGCATAAAAGCTTCATCCTACACCATAAAACAGACAATAAAGAACGTTTTTATACTTGTAATTTACTAATCCACAGATTCTTAATGTGCATTGTACAAACTTTGCCCGAATTCGTACAAATATCTTTTTTTAGCCTGCAATTATTCATTACTGGAGTTAAACACCATCCTCTCATAGTATAGAAGGCTGAATTATAGATGTAAAATTTGATATGCCCCTTTCTTTTTCCCCTAAAGCTTTCATGTTAATGTCATTATGCTATAAGCAAAACCTTGTTTTCCATGTAAGCATTCGGCCTTGTGCATTCCTCTTTACTCCCTCTCCCTAAGTAAAAAGCCTGAGACTTTTCAAGTCCCAGGCTTTTTAGTATGGTTACTGCATTCTTTATTTCTTCCAATTAAAAGGTAACAAGGGGGAGTAATCATTGTTCTTTTCCATTTCTGTATCCTGTGCTCTTATCAGTACATCTTCCATCCATTCTTTAGGATTGATTTTGTTCTCCCTGCAACACCCCAGCAACGAGAAGAATATGGCTGCCGCATGTGCCGCCTCATGTGATCCCGAGAAGAGTACATTCTTCCTGTTCAAAGTCAGAGGCCTGATGGAGCGTTCCACCGGATTATTGTCAATCCGGAACTGTGCATCATTGACATATCCCGCCAATTGTTCAAATCGTGTATACATGTAAAGCATGGCCTTTGCTATAGGCGAGTTGACTACCGTGGATGCATACTCCCTTTTGCACCATTGCTCCAGTTCCCTGACGATTGGGTATGAGATTTCGCGGCGAAGCTTCACTATAGCCTCACCCTGAAGTTTCTCCTCCTTTATTCTCCTCTCCACCTGATAAAGTTTCTCTATTTCGTCCAGCGCATGCCTTGCCCTTGGCGGATCATTCCCTTCGGCCTCCACGAACTTGCGCCTGACATGCGCCCAACAGCACAGGTGCAGTCTTCCCGGCAGCGTGTCGAACTTGTCGTAGACTACAAAACCGTCACTTTGCACAACTTTCACTTTTCCCCCTATCAGCGTATCCACGCCGCTTTCCCCTCGTCCTTCATGGTATTCAAAGAAGGGTGTATGGTACCGGGGAAGATAAAAATCCCACATATACCCCCGGTGCAGCGCTCCCGGGCGGTCATTTTCCAAGACGGGGTGAGGCGTTTCATCGGCCATGACATAATAGCTGTCACGGACCAGCTCCCGCAGTTCGTTGTATACGGGTTCCAGCCGTTTTGCGGCAGCCATCATCCAGTTACTCACCGTGGAGGCGGACAGGCGCACCCCCTCGCGTTCAAAGATTTCCAGCTGCCTGTGCAGGGGCAGATGGTCATGATATTTGGCCGTAGCAATATGAGCCAGCACACTTTCCGAAGCATTGCTGTGCGGATGCGCCATCACGGGCATGGGAGCGGTTACAATACGCCCGTCGGCAAGCTTGTATTTGGGACGGATGATGCGGATAACGTAGAACCGTGCGGGACGGACGGCATACTGCTCGCTCACTTCTTCCCCTATCTTCACCGCCCCTTCCAGGCTGAGTCCTTCAGGCATGGGTATGAGCGCCTCTTCCCGGGGAAGGGAAGGGTCAATGGGCCGGCGTGCGTGCGGAGTGATCTTACGGGTGAAGCTTTTGCGGAAACGACTGTAGGACTTTTCCTTCTTGTCCGCCTTTTCCGCGGCTTTGCCCTGCTCGGCTATGGGATCGGACACATCGACGGGAGAGTCGAAGCAGATGGACAGTTGTCCGGGAAGTTCGGGAAGCGCCCGTTTCTCACTGGACTTGCCCCACAGGCGACGGCGCAGGTCGGCGTTTTCCCACCGCAGGTGCAGGAGTTCGGATTCGTTGGCTACGGACTGCGCAAGCAGACGGGCGTGTTCTCTGCGCAAATGTTCATACTCATCCAGGGACAAAGTTATAGTAGGTTCTTTCACTGTTTCCGCCTTTAAATAATGGTATAAAGATACGAATAATCAGTGATATTTCCTAATTCCGTACCGACTAACAGCCATTTAAAGAGGCACTTTTTAAGAATTTTCGGAAGTCTGAAAATGTTACATAACGATGTCGGGGCGGAATATAGTAAAACAGTTCCGCATCCGGTCAGGAGATAGCTATGGCGCTACTTTTACAGGGCTACACCTTTCCCTGCGGATGGTGTAGCCATCACCTCCAAAAGGTGTAACCATCCGCAAGAAAAGGTGTAGCCCTGCCGGGAGGACGGTTTACTAACACCGGGGGGCGATGAATGTTATTTGACAAGTAATCCCACATGTTATCTACGGATCAGACCGCGCCTGTTTTCTGGAAGGCTTGTGTAAGGTCAGAAGTTCATTCAGGCGGCTCCATGGAATGGGAAGGAAACCGGAAGAGACTTCTTCACGGTGCAGACGGTACAAACCTGTATTCAGGCGGCGGGATTCCAAATGATACTCACTCCCGGTACGATACAGAAGGGAGAGTTGACGGCGGGAGCGTTCTACAAACACATGACAGCTCTCTTCTTGCAAGGGGAAACCTGTGTATCGGAGTACTTCACCGCAAAGACCGTCAATACCTTTGTTGAAATTGGAACAACAGGGATAAAGATAGTAATGCCAGAAAGGACTGCTACGGAAAAGGCCAAGACCTAAAGGCAACAGCAAATCCCCGGCAGAACGTATCCCAAGGCTGGAAACCGGAACCTTGTAACGGCGGCCACCATCAAATATGAAAAGAACAGAATCAAAGTGATTCGACTCGGACAAGAGACTACGTAACTTCTCACTTTCATTATTGAATACTAAGACGGAACACATAACTGATTATTTTAATGAAGAGGCAAAGATAAAAGGTAAAACAAGGAGAACAAATACGCACAAGGCCGAATGCTTACTTTTCCATATGGGGGCTGTGCAGCCCACAATTGCGGGACGAACAGCCCCCATATGGAAAACGTAGAGCCCGCAACTGTGGGATGAAGTTTTGCTACAGGCAAAAGAACAAAAACAATAAAGCAAAGCTTGGTTTTCATACGACCTTCTTCCCATTTTTCTTATTGTTCCTAAGTATTCCATTGTGGAGTCTATAAGTTTTGCAACAGGTTTGCCTACACCATCCTACATCATCCTACACTATCCTACACCATTTTACGCTATTTATTTGCTTGATAATCAAGAGAGAACGGTTGCCGGTGTAGGATGTAGGAAATAAAGAAGTATTTTTTTTAGTGTCACTAACCTCAGGTGGATATCAGAAAAATAATAAGATATTCTTGTATGCCGATACTAATTTCTATCTTTACACCTTCAAAATCAGATTAATCTTATTGACAGTTATGGAAACTACTCCCCACATTTCTCCGAAGGCGGACTCCCGTGTTGTTTGGCTGGATGTCGTGCGACTGATAGCTATGTTTACCGTGGTTTGTTGTCATTGCACAGACCCTTTCAACTTTTATCCGGGAACGGCTCCGAATATTGAAGATATCAAGTTTTGGGGGGCTGTCTATGGGGCGGTGCTGCGTCCGTGCGTACCTCTTTTTGTGATGATAACGGGAGCTTTGTTGCTTCCTGTGCGTGGGGATGCATCCGTATTCTATAAGAAACGTATTCCACGTGTGTTTTTTCCGTTTCTTATCTGGTCGGTAATTTATAATCTTTTCCCTTGGATTACAGGATTGCTGGGAGTGGAACCACGGGTGATTCTTGACTTCTTCCCGTACTCGGGCGAAGAAGTGATGCGCCAGTCTTTAGCTGTCAGCATGGGATATATTGCCGAACTTCCTTTTAATTTTTCTATCCTCGATGTACACATGTGGTACATTTATTTGCTGATAGGACTCTACCTATACTTACCGATATTCTCCGCCTGGGTGGAGAAAGCTTCGGAGAAAGCCAAACTCTGGTTCTTGGCAGTATGGGGAGTGACATTGCTTATACCTTATTATAATGAGTTTGTTGCGCAATACTTGTGGGGAACTTGTTCGTGGAATTCATTCGGCATGCTTTATTATTTTGCCGGCTTTAATGGATACCTGCTTCTGGGGCATTATCTGCGCAACCATGACTGGACTGGACGGCAAGCTGCACTGATAGGTGTTCCTATGTTTGTGGTGGGCTATGCGGTTACTTTCTTCGGTTTCCGCCACATGACGGCATTGCCGGACTTTACGGATGAAATGCTGGAATTGTTCTTTACCTATTGCTCACTGAATGTGGTGATGATGACCATTCCTGTATTTATGTGGGCAAAGAGAGTGAACATTCGTTCGGAACGGATGATAAAGGCATTATCCAATCTGACACTTTGCGGTTTCGGAGTTTATATGATACACTATTTCTTCACCGGTCCGTCAGTGGTACTGATGCGGGCGGCAGGTGTTCCGTTGTGTTTGCAGATACCTGTCGCCGCAGTGGTTGCATTTGGCGTTTCCTGGTTCCTGGTGGCAATGGCATACCGTTGTTTTGGAAAGAAAACGAAATGGGTGATGGGATAGTCTCTGTAGGATTATCCTAATTCAATATACTTCTTCATGGTCAGACGGTTTTCACCGTCCAGGCGTTGGTATGAAACTTCATTCATAATGCTTCGTATCAGGAATATACCCAGTCCGCCAATGGCACGTTCTTCAATGGGAATGGTGATATCGGCATCCGGGGCATTGGTCGGGTCGAAGGAAAGTCCCTTGTCGGTCAGTAAGAAGATTAATTGATTGTCTGTCAGGTTGGCTTTTAGTCGGATTTCATGATGCTCTTCCAGCGGGTAGGCATACATGATAACATTGCTGACAGCTTCTTCCAGTGCCAGATTGATATGCATGGTTGTTTCTGCCGGCAGGGACAAGTCAGAACAGAATTCTTCTACAAAGATTGCCAAGGCTGTGATCTCATCCAGCTCGTTGGTTATTCGGATCTCTTTTTCCATGATGTTATGGTTTTATTGTTTTAGGTTCATAATGAATTAGCAGAATGGTCATGTCGTCACTGGCCTCTGCTTGTTGTACATGGGAGGCTACGGAACGAACCACTGTATCTACTATTATGCGTACGTCGAAAGTGCCCAACGGAGCCAGAGTTGATAATAGGCGATCTTCACCATACAGTTCTTTGGAGGCATTTTCAGCCTCGGTTATTCCGTCGGTATAAAGGAAAAGACGGGTATTCTTTTCAAGAGTGATTTCTTCATCGGTGTATTCCATATCTTCCAGTACTCCTACGAATAACTGTATTTTTGCCTTTAGTAGCGTTGTATTTCCGTCTGCACCTATTATAATAGGTGGATTGTGTCCGGCATTACAGAAACGCAGGCTTCCGGTTTTCAGGTCGAGTATGCCGATGATGAGGGTAACGAACATATTGGCCTCGTTGTTTTCGGAGATAGAACGGTTCATCTTGCTCATAATCTCGGCAGGCGAGGTGGCCTGTTGGGCGAGGGTGCGGAACAGACTGCGTGCAATGGCCATGAAGAGTGAGGCCGGAACACCTTTGCCCGATACGTCACCGATGACGAAGTAAAGCCGGTCATTGTCGATAAAGAAATCGTAGAGGTCGCCGCCTACTTCTTTGGCAGGATGCAATATGGCATGTAGGTCCACGTCTTCCCGTTCGGGGTAGGGTGGGAAGATTTTGGGAATCATTCCCATCTGTATCTCGCGGGCAATGGACAATTCGCTTTCAATGCGCTCTTTGGAAGCGGTTGTTGTGCGCAGTTCCGAAACGTAGCCCGACAATGACTGCTGCATATAGACCAGTGAGTCGTGTAAATCTTTTATTTCATCTTTGGAGTGTACTTCGGGTAATGCCACATCAAAACGTCCCGTGGCAATGGAACGGGCGGATTCGGAAAATTTTCTGAGCGGACGTACCAGTCTGTGAATGATTTGATAGATCAACGGAAGCAGTACCAGCATACCTGCCAGGAAAATATAGATGATGCGGTGGGAGGTGGCATCCAGATTGTGGAGTATCACCTGGCTGGGGCAGATGGTGCATACAGACCATCCACAGTTAGGGATGGCGGTATATAGAGCGTATGAGTCCTGTTCCGCATTGTTGAATTGTGCTGTGCCGGTCACACCGTTAAGTATATTGCGGCCTATTTCCTCTTCCTGAACATCATTCTTGCCCAGGGCAACGGAGAAAATGGTTTCGTTCATTATCTTTTCCCGGTCGGGGTGGGTGAGGAAACTACCGTTCCGGCTGAGCAGGAAGGTATAGCTGGATTGGTAAGGTTTCAACTTATTTACCATATCGGTGAAACGGGACAGGGAAATGTTGGCCGTAAATATGGCATATACCTCTCCTTGTGGGTTGCGAAGAGGTAGCGCGTATGTACTCATAATTGTATTTCCGCCTCCCGTGTCGTAGTAGGGTTCGCTCCAATAACTCTTTTTCAGAAGTTTAGGTATCAGATACCAGTCCATGCAGGGATAATCGTAGTCTGCTCCACCCAGTTTCAGATAGTTCACGATCTCTTCTGCCCCCTCGTTGATGCTGAAGGCGTATGGCATGAAGTATTTCCCTTTCTCCTTATAATATCCGGGAATGAAAGCGATACCGCTTCCTACAATCAGGCTATTGTTTTTCACGATGGCGGTGAGGACATCTTTTAGAGAATCGGGGGTGCTTAGGTTTTTCTCCACAATCCAGACGGACTGTTCGAGGGTAGATTCTACAATCTGCAACTCTCCGCTGATTTGTGTAGCTGTGTTGCGCAGCAGTCCGTGTGCATGGTCTATGGCATCTTCCGTTATCTGCTTCCGGCTGTAATTATAGAACAGCATCATGATGCAGACAAAAACTATCAGCGTGAAAGACAGCACATAAATGCTTAGTTTGGTGGCAAACGATGGGGAAAAAAATGCTTTCATGGAGGAATGATTATATAATTAGGGGGATATGGTGATGTGCAGTGTTGTTTATTTTACAAAATCCTCGTAACGGATACTGGCACTTCCGGCAGGCGTCAATATCATTGCAGCGCGTGCAAATCCTTCCCGGCTGAGGCGGTAGGTACGTTGTCCGCTTTGCTGGTCCACTTGCAGGCGGAGAACTTCCTCCAGCATTTTGCGTTGGTGGTAGCGATTGGTGCCTATATTGCCCTTTTTCACTTCTTCCATAACCATATCGAGGGCTTCTTCACGGTGCTCGTTGGCCCATGCCCAACCACGCATACTGGCTTTTACCAGTTTGCGCACAACTTCCGGATATTGGTTATAGAACTCTTCCGTGACGTACAACCCATCTTCAGGCAGGTTGTAGCCATAGTCGGCAAGACGTATGGAGTATATCGAATCAACGTTCATCCCGTATTCCGATAATTGGAGATACTCATTATAACTTCCTACCAGGCAAGGATCGGCAGCCCCGGAAAGAAACACATTGACTCCGCTGTTGAACCGTATCCATTCTACCTGTTTCAGGGCGTAATGCTCTGCAAGCCGGTCAAGTAGTTTTTGGCTCAGATGATTCCATACGGCTATCTTCTGGTTTCGCAAAGATTCCTCGCCTTTAAGAGGAGAGTGGCTGATAAGCATCAGACTGTTTTCCTGTGAGGTCTGCATGACGTTTACTACACGTGCGCCTGCAAGCCGCTCCATGAATGCGTATGAAAGGTTCATGATTACTACCGGGGCACGACCTTTCTCCATAAACGAAAAAGAGCTTTCTGAGATGGCAGGATGTTGTACGCATACGTCAATTCCCTCCTCCTTATAGAATCCCAGCTTATCCGCCACGTAATAACCGGTAAATTGGGCTTGGGCGGTCCACTTCGGGGTGAGCATGATGCCTTGTGCTTTAGTCTGGGGTGAAGCAAGTAGTAAAGGCAATAGGAAGATGCTGAAAATAAATCTTTTCATCATAATATTTACCGGATATTAAAGAGAGAAGTGCAGCCTGTCATTTCAAAGATGTTTTTTATTTCCGGCCTCATAGCCTCGATAATCAAACTTCCCTGATTTTTCTGTACGCTCTTTTGCAGGATAAGAAAGCATCGCAGGCCGGAACTGCTGATGTAGGACATTTGTTCGCAATTGACGATGATATTGGGCTTGTCTTCTTGAAGCAAAGGCTGTATGGCTATGCTGAAGTCGCGGGCGTTGGCTGTATCCAACCGGCCTTTTATATCCAGTACAATGATGCCGTCTACTCTGCAAATGTTTGTGTCCAGCAGAGCGTCCGGTTTAAAGTCTATATCCAACCGTTTCACTAGAGTCAGCAGATTTTGGGTGTCCGTAGTTCGGTAGTTTACTTCGTCCATTGTGCGGTGAATAAGGAAATGCCCTAATCCTTTGGTGAGCTGCTCTTCGAGGGATGGCTTTTCATCCGGACTTTTTTTCTGGAACGGATCAACTGCGATTCCTTCGTCCGTGATCTGGAAAGTCAGCCTTCCGGGAGTGATATGTGCCTGAAGCTGAATTTCGCTTGATTCTCCTTTCGGATAGGCGTATTGAATGATGTTGGCTATTATCTCTTCTATCGCGAGATTCATGCTCATCGCTATTTCCGAGGGGATGTTGAGTGATACTCCCAATTCTTCCATAAATTGGGAAATACGCCCGGTCTCATTCAACTTGTTGTTGATAATAATTTCTTTTTCCATGTTCTTTCGTTAATGCTTTATAGTAACGTGTATAGTAGCTGGCTTAATATGTGCAAATATCCCTATTTCCCTTTATATCGAACGGTCTTCCTCGCTTAAAAGCGTCCCACTTTGGGTGGAATGGCTGAAATGGTACTTAATACTACTTGAAAATGGTACTAAAAAGATTGTATATATTGCCCCATAGTTGATAAGTTTTATAACTTTGCGCCAGAAAAATATATCGGATAAACGAACACCTGTAAAATAAAAAGCGAAAGGAAAAATGACCAGTGTAATCATGTTGTTTATAGAGCTGCTGCTCGATATCGTCGGTCTTGTTACAGGAGGGATTATCTGGGCACATTCTTCTGAAAGCAAAATTCGTAAGGCTTGGGGAATGTTGGCTACCACTCTGTCGCTACTTCTGCTGTGTGATAATATAGAGTGGATGTGGCTTTTTAGCCGTGGAGTGGAGGAGATACCCCGCTTCGTTGAGGTGCCTATGGATCATTTGTCTATTTGGCATATTGTACGCGTGATTTTCTTTTTCCAGCTCTTTTCGCTATTTCCCATCGCTTCACTGAAGCCTGGATGGATGACGCTGACAAGGATCACCAATTATTGCATTCCTATACTGCTGATTGTTTGCATTGCTTGCTGTTATCAGTTCTTTAACGGGCATTATACGATGCTGAAGTCCTTCGCTGCTATTGGAGAGAATCTGGGAAAGCAGGATATAGTGGTCAGACTGATGTTGTTTGTCATCAGTGTATTGATGCCTTCCTTGAACTTTCTTCTTCCTTATCTGAAGCGTTGGATACCTATCCGACGGGTACAGAGTAGGGGGATGTATATTTATATGGGATGTTTTGGATTGATTATGTCGGGGTATATCTGGCTGATGTTAGGAACCAGTGGTTTATGTTTTAACCTTTTCGGATATTTTGTGGTTGTGCCTACTATCTTGCTGAATATACTCTATCTGCGCAATGATAACCCGCTCTCTTTACCGCCATTGCCGGTAATTGATTTAAGCCGGCAGGAAATAGAGGCAATCAAGGAAATTGAAGTGTCTCCCGTAGTGCTTGAACTTAGTGAGCAACTGATGGCCTTTATGAAAGGGCATACACCTTTTACCAATCCCCAATATTCATTGCAGAATGTGTTGACGGATATAGGAACCAATGAGCACCGGTTCAATAAGGTGTTGCGTTACAATGGTTTCTCGGGGTTCCGGGATTATATTAATTTCAATCGCCTGCAATACTTTAAGGAGCAGGCGGCTTTACGGAAAGAACTGACAGTGAAAGAACTTATGTTTATGAGTGGATTTACTTCGCGTTCCAGCTTCTATCGCTATTTCGCCAGTATTGAGAAAATGTCTCCGAGCGAGTATATGGAAAGACTTCAGCAGGAAGGTT
>OLZW01002705.1_pt1 | contig 10999 bp, 9 predicted proteins | sample 1674281 | NCBI WGS metagenome assembly OLZW01 (sample SAMEA103958157, study PRJEB25191) | human gut metagenome | biome: human-associated habitat [ENVO:00009003]; feature: intestine environment [ENVO:2100002]; material: feces | place: Germany | collected 2013/2015
TACTGTGTTTGCATATACTGCAGGAATGAAAGAAACTTTTTCTTCAGTGAAAACCAGTTCTCTGTATGGTTCATCGGCAATTACATAAATTGGATGACCGTATTCTTTACCCTTTTCTTCAAGAACCTTGCAAGCTTCCTCAATCAGAGCTTCAGGATAAATAACGCCTGCTGGGTTGTTTGGGGAGTTGATGATTACAGCCTTTGTATTAGGTGTAATTGCTGCCTTGAGGTTTTCAACATCAAGATTCATATGTTCATCAGGCTGTACGAATACAGGAACACCACCCTGAGATTCGATAAATACCTTATATTCTGGGAAGTATGGAATTACTACTATAATTTCATCCTTAGGATCAGAAATAAGTGCTCTAAGAGTGATATTAAGAGAAGCTGCTGCTCCGCATGTCATGTAAATATCATCTGCTGTAAAGTCAACACCGAATCTCTTGTTAAGGTTTTCAGCTACTGCTGCTCTTGTGTCAGGAGCACCAGGACCTGGAGTATATGCATGATATCCAGTTGGTTCCTGTTCGTTTATGATTTTTAACATTGCCTGCTTTACTGCATCAGGAGCAGGTACAGAAGGGTCACCTATAGAAAAGTTGTAAACGTTTTCTGCGCCTACTTCTGCAGCTCTCTGCCAACCATAGTTAGCAATTTCTCTGATTACTGATGGGGCAGCGCCCAGGCCATACATATCTTTGTTAAAGTTCATTTAAAATACCCTCTTTTCTTTTACAGCCTCCACGAAGGTTACCCTTCGTGGAAGCTTAATAAGTTAGTTTTGCACTAATTAATAATTATCGCGTATCACGCTTACTGGTTGTCTCTTGTTTTGCCAACATGACCAACTGCGCTGATGATAGTGAATACTATCATACCTACGATAGCTGGGATGATCCAGTTCATATCGAGACCTGCAAGTGGAATCTTAGCATACAGATCTGTGATGGATACCAGGAATCCTGGAGTCTGCCATCCGTTCATTGCGAACAGCTGTGCTATTCCCTTAGGGATGGATATGATTGCTACGAATATTACAGCACCAGTGTAAGTCCAGTTGTACTTGATGAACTTGTCAAACAGAGTTACAACGAACAGGCACATGTAGATTGGGTACAGTATAGCCAGTACAGGTACTGCGAAGTTGATGATTGTGTTAACTCCGAACAGGGAGATGAAGAATGCCAGGATAGTACTGCATGTTACTATGATCTGATAGAATTTTTCATCCTTCTTAAATACCCTTGTAAAGAAGTTACCTGCAACGCCTGTCAGACCAACGGAAGTAGTCAAGCAAGCCAGAGCTGTAGCGATACCTATAGCCCATTTACCTGCAGCGCCGTACATTTCTGTAAAGATACCTACCAGGATACCAGTTCTGTTGTCAGCTGGCAGATATTCGTTAGCGTACATAGGATCACTGGACATTGTAGCACCTACATAAGTAAGTCCGCCGTAGACGATAGCCAGCAGTACTGCTGCAACGATACCAACACCGATGGATACTTTGAATCTTTCTTTTTCATCATTGTATCCCTTGTTGATAAGGTCAGTTACAACGATACCAGCCATCAAAGCAGAACCAAGAGCGTCCATTGTCTGATAACCTTCTGTGAAGCCCTTAATAAAGAGGCTGTCGATCATTCCCTGTTCAAGACCAGGAGAACCTGCTGCCATTTCACCTGCAGGATTGAATATCGCAATGATAATTGTTCCGATCAGGATGATGAGCAGTACAGGTGTAAGGAACTTACCGATGATGTCCACAACCTTAGCAGATCTAACTACGCAAATCCAGCTGAGGATGAAGAAGATCAGGGAAGTAATCCATGGGGAAACAGATTCTAAAGTTCCGTCTCCGAATACCTGAACTGTAAATACTTCGTGAGTAGTAGCCGCTGTTCTTGGTACTGCGAAGAGTACGCACAGAACTGTTACGGAAATGAATCCGAGAGCTACGGCAAAGCCGTGTCCAACTCTCTTACCCATGTCATCGGCCATACCACCTACCATAGCGGTAGCGATTACACCAATTACAGGGAATACAGGGTCAGCAATCAGGAAGCCTATGGCTGATGTGAGCCAATCTCCACCTGACATAACGCCCAGATATGGCGGAAAGATTAAGTTTCCTGCGCCAAAGAAGATTGCGAATAACGCGAATCCGACAATTATAATGTCTTTAGTCTTGTTCTTTTGCATTTTTGAAACCTCTCTTTTTTTAGAAAAAACTAGTATTAGTTACGGATTTTTTTACAGTCCGTTAACTACATTGTTAGGCTTTTCGCCTGCCATTACTTTTCTCATGTTATCGTAAGACCACTGTACCATTCTGATGAATGCATCGTCAGTAGTTCCTGCGATATGAGGAGTAATAGTAATGTGATTGTTACCCACTTCATTGAGAGTAAACAATGGATGATCAGGAGCAGGTGGTTCTGGTGCAATTACGTCCAGACCTGCAGTTACCCTACCGTTGTTCAGAGCCTCTTTGAGATCATCGTTGTTAACGATTTCTCCTCTGGCAACGTTAATAATGATAACATCCTTCTTCATCTTTGCGATAGCTGCTTTGTTTACCATACCTCTTGTGGAGTCAAGTACAGGTACATGGTAAGAAAGGATATCGCACTGTTCATAAAGTTCGTCAAGAGTACAATACTTAAGATCGTATTCCTTTTCGAATGCTTCGTCAGCCTTTACTACATCGTAGTAAAGAACCTTGGAACCGAAAGCCTTCAGATATTTGCAAGCTTCTTTACCGATAGCTCCAAGACCAACCAGACCAACTGTTCTTGTTCCCAGTTCCTTATGTCCGTTTGCCTTAAATTCAGCAAAGCACTTGTCAAATTCACCGTTCTTAATTCTTGCGTCATTAGGTGCTGTCTTCTTCAGGCACGCAAGCATAAGACCAACGGCATGTTCAGCTACAGACTTAGCATTTACGGCTCTGTTGTTGCAGACATAAACACCGTTTGCCTTTGCAGCTTCGAGGTCGATTTTATCAAAACCTACTCCAAGAGACTGGATAAGTTTCAGGTTCTTTGCGCTGTCGATAACGTCTTTTCTGATAAAGTCCACAGGACCTGTCCACAGAATATCTGCATCCTTAAGCGCTTCTTTAAGTTCTTCATCAGAGCATGGCCATTCGATAAAATCAAATTCCATACCTTCAGGTTTTTCTACCCCGAATCTCTGAACGCCCTTAGGCTCCTTCAAAGCGATAACTTTAGTCATTTTTTTCCTCCTAATAATATAAATACTTTACAAGTTACTTAAGCACTTCTTTGGAAATTACCATCTTCTGTACTTCCGAAGTACCTTCGTAGATGGAAGTTACTCTGATATCTCTGTACATTCTTTCGATTGGGTAATCCTTGATGTAACCGTAACCACCGTGCATCTGGAGCGCTCTGTCTACAATCCACTTACCTTCTTCAGTAGCGAACAGCTTAGCCATTGACGCTTCCTTGTCACCAGGTTCGCCCATATCCATCTTATATGCAGCATCATATACCAGATGTCTCATAGCGCAAAGCTTAGTTTCCATCTCGGCAATGAGGAACTGGATATTCTGGAACTGAGCCAGTTTCTTACCGAACTGCTTTCTTGCCTTGATATAGCTCTTAGCTTCTTCCATAGCGCCTGTAGCGATACCCAGAGCCTGAGCAGATATACCAAGTCTTCCCAGAGAAAGAGTCTTCATTGCGTTTACGAATCCGTTGTCAACTTCACCAAGAATGTTTTCTGAAGAAACTCTTACGTCTTCCAGTACAACGTCGGAAGTTGCACAACCGATCATACCCATCTTATCTTCCGGCTTACCGAAGGATACGCCTTCTGCCTTGGAATCAACGATGAATGCTGTGATACCTTTTACTCCCTTGGCAGGATTTGTCTTAGCAAAGACGATTACATAATCGGAGAAAGGCGCTGCTGTGATGAATGTCTTTCTTCCGTTAAGGATGTAGTCGTCTCCGTCTTTTACAGCAGTAGTCAAGATGGACGCTGCGTCAGAACCCGCACCCGGTTCTGTCAGACCGAAGGCCAGTACGATGTCTCCGCTGCACAGTGCAGGAAGGAACTTTTTCTTCTGTTCTTCGTTACCGAATTTCAGAAGAGGAGCCGCATACAGGGAGTTGTTACCAGAAATGTAGATGGAAGCAACACCTGATGCTTTCGCGATTTCTTCCATTACTATCGCGTAAGATCTGTGGTCTCCGCCTGCTCCACCGTATTCTACTGGAGTCTTAACTCCCAAGAATCCGGCTTTGCCCATCTTCTTGTAGACTTCCATTGGAAAGTCTGCTGTCTTGTCAACATCTTCCGCGATTGGCTTGATTTCGTTTTCAGCGAAAGATCTTGCAAGCTGACGGACTAATTCATGTTCTTTTTCGAAAATCATAAAAATCCTCCTTAAATATATATACTATAGCATCTCTGCAAAAGTTTGCAATGATGTACGTGCCTGTTCAAAGTTGGTCATCTGCTGATCCACTTCTATCATAACCATCTTGATGCCGGCATTTTCGAGGGCTTTTTTGAATATAGGATAATCGAATTCTTCTGGGTCACAGAACTTAGTCTGTACATAAAGTACACCGTCTGCTCCGGACTTCTTAACCTTTTCGATTATCATATCGCTTCTCAGTTTATCGGCATCATACATAACCGAACATCCTTCGATGTCTCCCAGGTATTTAGCGAGAGCTCTGATAGGATTGTCTGTATCTTCGTCAACAAGTGTTCTGAACTGTCTAGATTCTTCAGCAACTTCATCCTCTACGATAGCGAGTTTGTTTTCTTCAAGAATCTCATTGAGGCTAGGAAGACTTGTCATAATTCCTGTTGTTACGATTTTCTTTCCGTCCCAAGGTTTAACTTCTTCCTTCTTGAGTTCTGCGATGAGCTCTTCGAGAAGTTCAACATATTCAGCTCTGTCCATATAGTTAGCTATTGTCAGAACCTGGCTTCTCTTGGAAGGAGTTATGATCTGAGGATAATCTGCTGCAACTGCAACAAATTCCTGCATAAGTTTCTTGGACTTGTTGTAGAGCTTAATAGCTTTTTCGATATCTTCATCTGAGAAGAAATCTCCCTTGATTTCTTCCAGCTGGTTCTTAACTTTTCTGTACTGAGTTTCGTTGAAATCAACTCCGCATTCAAGTTTTCTGTTCTGAGCCATTGCTACATGAATGTAAGGAATCTTATCACCTACAGCTCTTCTGATATTCTGTCCAAGTGCTTTCAGAGAGTCACACTGAATGGATACCATAATACCGGACAGGCAATCAAGCTGACCTGTCAGGGACATTTCCATAACTCTCTGAACTATTGAACAATAGAAAGCTGGGAAATATTCCTTTGCTGCGGATACTTCACCGCTGCCGCCCCAAAGACCCATTGGGATCATTCCGGAAGCGTATACCATTTCAACAGGCATATGGATAGGAGAAACACCTATCATTTTCTTACCTTCTGCCTGATATTTTTTTACCAATTCAGCTATGCTAACATCGAATTTACCTAATACGTTTGCAACATTACTCATTGATTATTTCGCCTCCTTATTTGCGGCCATGACTTCAACAAGGCCCTGTATCCTTGTATCGTACTGAGCTTCTGAGAAGTTTCTAGGGTCAGCCTGGTCACCGTCAAATACAGCTGTAGGTATACCTGTTTCTTCTCTTATAACTCTTTCCAGTTCATACATCTGACCGGACCACTGCTTGCAGCTTCTGTTGATATGAATGATAGCTCCGTCGCAGTTGTTTTCTCTGAGGACTTTAAGTCTCATATCCGCTGATCTTTCAAAGTTGATAGCGTTTGGAGTTCTGCAGTACGCCTGCATAAGTTCGTTTGTATTGTTGTAGATATATCCGAATGCGTCCGCATATACTGTACCTGTTACGTTAACACCTGCATCTTTCAGAGTCTTGAAAGTGTGTCTCAGATGTGGCCAGCAAGCGATACCTTCGAACATTACTCTGTACTTTTCTTCGCCCTTAAATGTGGATTTTCCTTCCTTTACATTTTCCTTGAATTCTTCAAGAAGAGCTTCAAAAGCTTCAGCTGATTCCTTCTTACCTCTTGCACATACAGCAACTGCCATATGGTTGAATACATCAAATCCGCTGAATGGAGATGGAGTGTATTTGCACATGCTTGTAGCTTCAAGCCATGCTCTACCTGTTCTCTGAGAAATTTCCATTACCTCTTCGAACTTCTTTTCATCCCACTTCTTACCTGTGATTTCTTCAAGCTGCTTAATTGCATGCTCGAACTGACCTCTTACATAAGCGATTCTGTCTTCTTCAGCATCATAATCGTTGTTGTAAGGGATATCTATGAGAATCATAGGAATATCAAGTTCCTTAGCGATGTTTTCGTACCATTTAATCATGCAGTTACAGATGTTGTTACAGCACAGTACGAAATCAGGCTGAGGCATGTTAAGTTCAGGCGCATCCTTTACGTCCATGTATGCGAGGCTGATTCTTGCATATGCACAGATATCATTGGAATATCCGTTGTTTTCAGCTGTTTCGCACATTCTTTCACCGCCGCCCTTTGCTGCGATGGCTGCTGCCTGGTTTTCAGGATAAACTACCTTAATGCCCATTGTTTCAAAAATTTCCTGTGGGAAGTTTGAAGCACACCAGCCCACTTTTTCGCCGGCGTTCTTGGCATCCCAAGCACCCTGATAATGATCAGCAACAATTTTGTTTAACAGATCTCTAGCTTTTGGCTTAGCATCTACATTAGCTTCTACGTTGCTCATGTCATACTCCCTTCTACTTGTTTTTTAAATAAGATTCATAAGCATAAATCGCGGCTCCTATTGCTCCAGCGAGCTGTGAGTCTTCCGACACCGCGATAGATGTGTCAAGTTCTTCCTCCAAAGCTCTGACAACGCCGGAGTTTCTTGATACTCCGCCGGTCATTACTACAGGAGGCACCACACCTACTCTTTTTGCCTGTCCTGCAACGCGGCTTGCAACGGAATAATGTATTCCCTTTATGATGTTTTTAACATCAGCATTGTTTGCCAGACAAGAAATTACTTCAGATTCGGCAAACACCGTGCAGGTTGAGGATATCGGAGTTCTCTCGGTAGCCTGGGCATCGTATTCTCCGAATTCGTTAAGGTCAACATGAAGCACATTGGCCATAACTTCCAAGAAACGTCCCGTACCTGCTGCGCACTTATCATTCATAACGAAATTTTGAAGCTGTCCGTTTTTGTCCAGTCTCAAAACCTTGGCATCCTGTCCGCCTATATCAATGATAGTGGCAACCTCTCCGAATATGTAGGCTCCCCCTTTGGCGTGACAGCTTAGCTCACTCATGTCCTTATCACCGTTATAACTCTTTCTGCCGTATCCTGTTGATATGGTCATTTTGATGTCATCCATGGTGATACCGGCATCGCCCAAAGCTTTTTCAAGCACTATGTCAACACCATCAGTTCCGGCTCCCTTTTCAATTATGGCGCTGCTGACGACATCGCTGCCGTCAGCCATCACCACGCATTTTGAAGAAGTAGAGCCTATGTCTATTCCTAACGTGTAAATTTTATCCATGTGATATCGGTCTCCTTACTGGTCTCCGATGTAGATTACGCCGTTAGCCTTGAAGTTTGCGATATCTTCTTCAGAGTATCCGATTTCTCTGAGAACATCTTCAGAATGTTCACCGATCATAGGTCCTCTGTTGTATTCAGGAATACCCATTTCCTGGAACTTAACCGGCAGTCTTACAAGAGTTCTTTCAGCGCCGTTATCGTACTTCATTGTATAGAAGCATTCATTTGCCCATGCCTGCTTATCAACAAGGATTTCTTCCCAAGACTGAGCCAGACCGAATGCGATATCCTGTTCAGTAAGAATTGGATTCCATTCTTCAGCAGTCTTAGTCTTGAATGCTGACATTACCAGGTCATAGATTTCAGTTCCAAGTCCGTTTGCATGAAGGTTGGATACTGGGAAGTACTTTTCATCACCGATAAGATCAGTTCTGCCTATTGCTGTCATGATCTTGTCATAGTAAGTGTTGTAGTCAGGCGCACAAATCTGGATAAATCTGCCGTCTTTTGTTTCCCAAGCCGCATTGAACGGATTGTCGGATTCTCTGATAGCGATTGGGTAAGTAACTCCGATATCAGTGTACTGAGCGGACTGTACCATCATACCCATGTTGTGGATAGCTGTTTCGAACAGGGAAGTTTCAACCTTTTCACCTTCGCCAGTCTTTTCAGCATGATAAAGAGCTGCCAGAACGCCGGCTGCCAGGTTCATACCTACATTATGGTCACCGAGACCAGGTACAACGTTCATAGGAACAGTTCCCTTCTGTCTGAGGGATTCAAGATATCCGCCTCTTGCAAAGAATGCAGTGAAGTCAAATCCCGGAAGATCCTTATCAGGACCAAATTCGCCGTATCCTGTGATCATTGCGTAAACCAGCTTAGGGAATTTCTCTTTAAGAGAATCATAATCCAGTCCGTTCTTCTGGAGGGACTGCACCCTGTTGTTTGTAATGAATACATCGGCAGTTTCGAGCAACTTGAACAGAGCTTCCTTACCTGCAGGATCTTTAGTGTTGATGGATACGCATCTCTTGTTAGCGTTTTCCAGATCCCATGTAGTGTTTTCATGGAAGAGAGACCACTTATCGGAAGGTCTTCCTTCAGTTGGAGCTGTGTATCTCAGTGGATCGCCCTTTGCGGCTTCTACTTTGATAACATCGGCACCCAGGTCAGCAAGAAATCTGCCTGTTGTAGCTGCGGCGATAAATGTAGCGTATTCAACTACTTTAACGCCTTCCAATGGCTTTTTTGTGTTACTCATCGTTATTTATCCTCCTTAGTTTGAACAAAACTTTTAGTTGGCTTAAAATATACTGTTTCATCAGTATTATTATATCAATCTTTACTTATCAAGTAAAGCATAGCCCCTTGTTATCTGGTGCGTCCCTTTCTCGTTTCACCGTTGATATCGGCGATGATTTTATTTTTAAGGAACTTCTCGTTTATTTTACCTGTACTGTTCCTAGGCATATCCTCTATAAAGAAGATATATTTCGGAATTTTATATCCGCTGATTCTGCCCTTAAGGTGGTCAATGATTTTTTGCTTATCATCTTCACTTCCCTTTCCTTCTATACAGGCAACTATTTCTTCTTGCAAAACAATGGTCGGTACGCCAAAGACTTTGACTTCGGCCTTTCCTATGACCTCTTTAATTGCTCTTTCTATTTCAACAGGCGATATGTTTTCGCCACCTCTGATTATCAGATTTTTAAACCTACCAGTTACCACCAGATTGCCGTCCTCTCTGATGTAACCTAAATCTCCGGTCTTAAGCCATCCATCATCGGTGAAAACATTTTTTGTTTCCTCAGGATTGGCTACATATCCTTCCATAACATTATAGCCCCTGACCTGTATTTCACCTTCCACATTGATACCGCACGGCTTATCGGCACCTTTTTTCATGGTTCTAATCTCAACTCCCGGAATCGGCCTTCCAACTGTATTGGCCTTTATATCAGGAGAATCATCAGGTCTGCATATGGTTACGCATGGGGATGTCTCCGTCTGTCCATAAGAAGGCTGCAACTCTATTCCGTCAAACATATCACATATATCAAGATAGTCTTGCGGAAATATCTGAGAACCGGCTATTATTCCGCTTCTTACCGACGAAATATCATATTCTTTTCTGTGCTCATTTCTAAGCATTGCTAAAAACATTGTAGGCACGCCGTTCATAATTGTGCACTTATGCTTTTGTATAGCATTAAAAATATCTATCGATCTGGTGCTCTGCAAAAGCAACATTCCGTAGCAGGAATGAAGCATTGCCAGTATGCATCCGGTTATCCCAAAGGTATGAAACAGAGGAACAGTTGTCAGCATTCTATCATCTTCATTCCAGCCCATGTTTTCAGCCATAGCAATAGCGTTATTCATAAGGCTATAATGGGTAAGCTGAACACCCTTGCTGTTTCCTGTCGTACCCGAAGTGAAAAGAATACTGGCTGTCGCACGATAGTCCTCTGAAGGCTTTATATCAATACTTTCACCCTCTTTGGCTATTGTCTGCCATTGTTCATATGTCTTTTCCATAAAGCAGCAACTTCTAACGGTACTTTTCGGATAAAGGAGCTGCTCCATTATATCTTCGTATCTTATATCTTCAAAATTTCTTGAGTAATAGAAGTGTCTAAGTTCTGTTAAAGCCACGCATCTTTCAATCTCGGCTCTTGTAAATCTCGTATTAAATAAAACAGCGACCGCTCCCAGTTTTACCGCAGCAAAATAATGAAAGATCCAACTATCGCTGTTTATCCCTATAATTCCTACATGGTCACCTTTCTTTATGCCCATTTCAAGCATCTCTCCGCAGATACAGTTTACAATATTGCGGATATCTTTCCATGTGTATATGCCATCTTCTACTACAAGGGCAGGTTTATTCGGAGTACATTCGGCTCTCATGTCCAGTACCTGGCCTATGGTCTTTTCGATAAATCTCAATTTAAAAGTTTCATATATCATTGTCTCGTTCTGTTCCTTATTTTACTTTCACCCATTTCACGGCATAAGTAATTATAAATAAATGTACAAATATTGCCCTCTCTATTTTAAAGATGCTCTACCCGTTATTGAAGAAGGTGATGTCTTTAAACTTGCTATCCAATATAATAAGACTAACGAGTGTATAAATGGCGGAGTAGATGAGAGAGTAAATGAGGGAACAAAAGGCAAAGATACCTTATTAGAGATAATAACAGGAACCGGAGGGCTGACCACGAAAAAACTTGCCGTTCGATTAGGAAAAAGCAAAAGAAGCATAGAACGTTATATCCGTTCAACGCCACGAAGCTTAAGTACATGAGGTTATTTTACAACACGTTTCTGGCTAGTCACACACCACGTGACCAATTGATATGGACGCACTACCGCTCTTGTGTTTGGAAAAGTGATTGAC
>OLZW01002728.1_pt1 | contig 10933 bp, 7 predicted proteins | sample 1674281 | NCBI WGS metagenome assembly OLZW01 (sample SAMEA103958157, study PRJEB25191) | human gut metagenome | biome: human-associated habitat [ENVO:00009003]; feature: intestine environment [ENVO:2100002]; material: feces | place: Germany | collected 2013/2015
CGTCGATAAGCAGGACGTCCTTACGGTCGCCCTTGATGACGCCGGACTGCACGGCGGCACCGACAGCCACAACCTCATCCGGGTTCACGGACTGGTTCGCTTCCTTACCACCGGTGAGCTCCTTGACGAGTTCCTTGACGGCGGGCATACGAGTGGAACCACCGACGAGCACCACGTGGTCGATGTCGCTCACGGAGATGCCGGCGTCGTGCAGCACGTTGTTGAACGGCGTGCGGCAGCGACCCAGCAGGTCGGAGGTCATTTCCTCGAAGTGCGCACGGGTCAGAGTCTCATCCAGGTGCACCGGGGTGCCGTCAGGGGTCATGGCCAGGTACTGCATGGAGATGCTGGTGGAGGTGGAGGAGGAGAGCTCCTTCTTCGCCTGCTCAGCGGCTTCCTTCAGACGCTGCAGCGCGATCTTGTCCTTGGACAGGTCGACGCCGTACTTGTTCTTGACTTCGGAAACCAGCCAATCGATGATCTTCTGATCCCAGTCGTCACCACCGAGGTGGTTGTCGCCGTTGGTGGCCTGCACCTGAATGGTGGAGAAGCCGTCGTCATCCTTGCCGATCTCCAGCAGGGACACATCGAAGGTGCCGCCGCCGAGGTCGAAGACCAGGATGCGCTCGTCTTCCTTGCCCTTCTCAAGGCCGTAGGCCAGAGCGGCTGCGGTCGGCTCGTTGATGATACGCAGGACGTTCAGGCCGGCGATCTTGCCGGCGTCCTTGGTGGCCTGACGCTGGGCATCGTTGAAGTATGCCGGGCAGGTGATGACGGCGTCGGTGACGGGCTCGCCGAGGTAGGCCTCAGCATCCCTCTTCAGCTTCATCAGGATCTGCGCGGAAATCTCCTGCGGGGTCCACTTCTTGCCGTCGATGTCGACGGTCCAGTCGGAGCCCATGTGGCGCTTGACGGAAGAAATAGTGCGGTCAACGTTGGTCACGGCCTGACGCTTGGCCACTTCGCCGACGAGGATCTCGCCGGACTTGGAGAAGGCCACCACAGACGGCGTGGTGCGCGCGCCTTCAGCGTTGACGATAACGGTGGGCTCGCCACCTTCAAGAGTTGCGATGCAGGAATTCGTGGTTCCCAGATCGATACCAACTGCACGTGCCATAATGTGTGCTCCTTAATTACTTGTTTGTTCTTACGTTCTTTGCCCAAGTTCCGATTGGTCGTCTCTTGGACCTTCCAAACTTGAGCCTACATCACTCAACTTCCATTTGGCAAGTTCTATTCCCAATTTCAACACAAAAAGTTGAGTATGTTTGGCTCAAGTTTTTTGTGGGAGTGACTGACGGCGATGACGGAGTGGTGCGTTTGGAGCCAAAATCCACTTATACAGAAAACTGCAAGGGGTGACTGGGGCGCGCCATCAGCCTTGCCATCAGACTTGCCAGCGGCGGCGCGCGATTGCGGCGCATGGGGTGTGTCGGCGACGTTATTGTCGCTGGGGGCATCGATGCGCTGAATAACTCAGACACAGTGTTTGTCGCCGATTTTCTGCGGGAATTGTTTGGCAATATCGCCAGGTATGCCGATTCGACGCAGCGTTACGTGGTGCTGGTTTCCGCCGCTCAGGACCGCGTCACCATTGATGTGACGGACCGTCCACGTCAAGGTGACGCGACGTTTGAGGGGGCGGCATTCCGGGCTTGCGTACTATCGGGAGCGTGTGCTGCATGCGCACGGGGATTGGGATGTGCGGGAGAAACGCGGGCAGTGGGTACTGCATGCTTCAGTGCCGGTCGATAACGCTGGCTAATCGACAACACCGGCTCATCAATAACGCCGGCTAATTGATACCGCCAATCACTCGATAACGCCAGCCAGTCAATAACGCCGGTCCCCGGCCGCGCCGGCGTGGGTCGCGAGCGAGGCCGCCATCGCGACCGCGCAGACTGCGGCGGCCACCGCGACGCCCTTGTGCTGTTTCACCTTGTGCATGAAAAGTTCCTTTCCACTGACCGCACGATGAGTGCAATCGCGAAGGCCATCCCACGCACTGCACCCGGTATGCCACGCCCTTCGGCAACCATGCCGAACTTATCGCCGCATACCGGGGCGCACCCGGATGTTGCAGAAAACTGCAACCGGGCTCAGCTGCGCAGCAGAATTTCTTCGAGCGCGCCGGCCACCGCATCGGGCATGTCGGTGATCCAGAAATCGTTGGCGTAGCGCGGACCACGGTTCATGGTGCGCAGGGCGCCGATCGCGCCGATGCCGAGCTTGTGGACCGCCTGCAGCGCGAGCTCCTTGGTGCGGTAGAGCATCTGGGCGTGCAGCAGTAGGTCCATCGCGTCCGATTCGACCGGATTGTCGGCGATGCGCAGACCGCCGGGAATCTCGATGCGCAGACTGGCAGCCGAGCTGATGCCGGTGACGGACACGGTCAGGCTCATGGTCGCCTCGTCGTACGCCACCGTTGCCTCGACCGGAGCCTCGCCGGACCATGCACGCACGCCGCTGGCCGCATCGACCGGCGCGACGCCGCGGAACACGACCGTCCAGTCGCGCGACTCGGGTACGGCGGACGTATCGCCGGTAACCGGCGCGACGGTGAAGGCGCTGGGCGACGCATCGGCCCCGCCCCACGTGAACGCTATCGCGGTGTCGGCGCTGGTGGCGCCCCACGTGCCGCGATCCTCGCGCATGACGAACGAGCCGTCGGCACCAGGGAACACCAGCACGCGCAGGGCCTGCGGGTTGGCGATAGAGTTGACCGCTTCGCCGGATTCCGCGACGTCCTGCAACGGCACGATCGCGCCGGCCTTGGCGAACACCGGCGTGCGGTCGAGCGAGCGCCAGACCTCCAGTCGGCGGCCGGCGGCGTCGGATGAGACGTATCGGCGGCCGTCGAAGAAGTCGAACCACTCCCCCTGCGGCAGCCAGGCGTCGGCGCGGCCGCGGCAGGCGGCGGCATCGTCCGGGGAGACGATCGGCGCGACCACGAGCTCGGTGCCGAAGCGGAACTCGTCCGGCACCTCGTAGGCGTCCGGCGTATCCGGGTTCTGCCAGTACATCGGCTCGACCAGCGGACGGCCGGCTTCGGCGGCACGGTAGTTCATGGTGTACAAGTACGGCATCATCGCGTGGCGCAGACGCAGCGCGTCCACCATCGCGGCGCTCACGTCACGGTTGAAGTTCCACGGCTCCTTGCCGGAGAACGGCGAGTTGGACGAATGCAGTCGGTTGATCGGGCTGAACGCGCCGAGCTGGTACCAGCGGGCCTCCAGCTCTTCGTTGCGGTAGCCGAACATGTGGCCGCCGATGTCGTGGCTCCACCAGCCATACCCGATGTTGGAAGCGGTGGCGGTGAACTGCGGCTGGAAGGCGAGCGATTCCCAGGTCACGATCGTGTCTCCGGAGAAGCCGACCGGGTAGCGGTGGGAGCCGGGGCCGGCGTACCGGGAGAAGGTGAGCGGCCAGTTGCCGCCGCGCCCTGAGTCGAGGTAGTGCATGTGGTTGAGCATCCACAGCGGGTCGAGACCTTTCTCGCGGGTCACGCCGCCCTGCTGCCAGTCCAGCCACCAGAAGTCGACGCCTTCGGCCTCCATGCGGTGGTGCATGTCGAAATAGGCGTCCACGAAGTCCGGGTTGGTGAGGTCGAATTCCACGTTCTCCTCGGTGGCCGGGTCGATGCCGACGCGCTTGGCGACTTCGGGGTAGGCGTCCTCGAACGCGCGCACGCCGTCGCGCGGGTGGACGTTCAGTGTGGTGCGCAGGCCGCGCCGGCGCAGGTCGGCGAGGAAGGCCGGCGGGTCGGGGAACAGTTCGCGGTTCCACGAGTAGCCGGTCCAGCCGGAACCGTACTTCGGGTCCACGTCGTCCACGCGATGCCAGTCCATGTCGATCACGGAGGTGGTGAACGGGATGCCCTCGCGCTTGAAGCGGTCCATCAGGGCCAGATAGCCGTCCTGCGTGTACCGGTAGTAGCGGCTCCACCAGTTGCCCATGGCGAAGCGCGGCAGGAGCGGCGTGGGGCCGGTCAGGCGATAGAAGTCGCGTACGGCCTCGATGTAGCGGTGGCCATAGCCGAAGAAGTACAAGTCCGTTTCGGCGGTGGCGCGCGGGGATACCCAGGTGCCGAACGGGTTCGCCTTGCCGTTCACCGTGTCGGTTTCGATGATGATGTTGGCGGCGGAATCGTCGATGACGGCCCAGCCATCGCGCGAGATCACGCCGTTGTCAAGCTCGATGGCGCCGTCCGCCTCGTCCAGCGTGCGGGCGGTGCCTTTGAGGTTGCCGCGCTGGGCGTCGCCGTAATGCCAGGTGTTGAACTGGGTGTCGGCCACGCCTTTGACGACCACGCTCAGGCCTTCCTTGCTGAACGGCTGCTGGTCGTAGACGATGGTCAGGGCCGCGGTGTCGATGATGACGCGGCCGTCACGCTCGGTGACGCGGCGTTCGACTGGGCTACCGAAATCGCGGTTCAGGACGGTCTGGGTCGGGCGGTTCTCGAATACGCCGGAATCGGACCATTCGAATCGCACGAGCGAATCGGTGATGAGTCCGATGCGCCAGTGCTCGCCGGACACCACATTGTCGGCGCGCATGGCCGGCGTGGCGTCGAGGCGGAAGTCCTGCGGATCGGGCGAGGTCGGAGACGACTGCTTGAGTTGTGGTGACTGTGCCATGGTTACCCCTTCTGTACGGTTATTCACGATGATACGAGTGATGCGGCCGCGGCTCCCCGGGACTGGTGGGAGACTGCGGCGCGGTTCGGATTCGGCCGAAACCGGCCGGGTTTACTTGCCAGAGCCGGTGGCGATGCCGGCGATGAACTGCTTCTGGAACACCAGGTAGACGATGACCACCGGGATGATGGTCACGGAGGTGGCGGCGAACAGTCCGCCGTAATCGGTGCCGTACTGGCCGGAGAACATCTTGAGGCCCACCGACAACAGCTGCTTGTCGTCATCGGTGATCATGAGGAACGGCCAGAGGTAGTCCTCCCAGTTCCACAGGAAGGTGAAGATGGCGAGCGCGGCGATGGAATTGCGGCTCATCGGCAGCACCACCTGGTGGAAGATGCGCCAGTCGCTGGCGCCGTCGAGGCGGACGGCGTGCGGGCGGAGCAGGGCATCCTCGGAGTTGTGGACGTTGAACAGCACGGGGGCGTTCTTGTTGCCCTTGAGCGAGAGCGGGGTCTTGACCCAGTAGTCGCTCCAAGCCACCTGCGAGATCTTGAAGGTGACGTTCGGGTGGATCTTCTCGTACTCGTGGAGCATGGAGATCACCGGGTCAGTGCTTTCGTCGCCCCAGGACCAGTAGCCCAGTTCGATGGGCTGGCCGTCGTTGACCAAGTGGTTGGGGTCGTAGGTGATGGTGTCGCCCATGACGGCCAGGCCCTTGTCGGCCTGGGTGTCGACGACGCCTGACGAACCGCTCGAACTGCAACCGGTTGCAAGTGCCATAATGCTCACGGTTGCAGTCAGCGCGGCGAGAGATTTCTTGATCTTCATTATCTCCCTTACTTCCTCGCAAGCTCTAAGTGAACACGGTTCAGCATACGGGTGTCGAACTAGTTCGGCAACCCGGCTTTCTCAGCCATGCAAACCGTTACATTTGCAACCTGTTACATTCCAAAGCTATTGAGACCATATTGGTCTATATTTTCGGCGTGTCGCAATATCGCAACCCATTGCACTATGACTGTCGTAAAACGTACTGCAATGATTTACAATGAAGAGAAGTTTGTCACACCGTCAACTTTGAAAAACCGGGAGGGGCCATGAAAGCCAGCATCGAGGACGTCGCCAGGCAAGCAGGCGTCTCCACCGCCACGGTCTCCCGCGCGTTCTCCCGCCCTGACATGGTCTCCGCCAAAACGCGCGCCAAGGTGATGGAGGCCGCCCAACAACTCGACTTCTCGGTATCCCGCATGGCCGGCATCCTCAAATCGGGCCGCTCCCACCGCGTGGCGCTGCTGGTGGGCAGCAGCAAGCTCGACTGGTTCAGCTCGCGCATCATCGAAGGCCTCAACGAAGTGCTGCGATCGGCCGGCTACGATCTGGTCATCCAACCGATCGGCGACGCGGGCGCGCGCGAGGAGTTCTTCGACGAACTGCCGGTGCGCGGCAACGCGGACGCGGTCATCGTCTCGTCGTTCGCCATCACCCCGGCCGAAATCAGGCGACTCAACACCACGCGGATCCCGCTCATCGGCATCAACACGGCCTCGCAGGGGTTCACCGCCTCCGTGGGCATCGACGACAAGGCCGGCATCCGGCTGATCGTGCGCCATCTGACCACGCTCGGCCACCGCAACCTGTTGTATTTGTACGAGACGTTCGATGCCACGATGGGCTTCAGCTCGCACAACCGCGTCACCGGATTCCTGGAGGCGTGCAGCGAACTGGACGGCGCCCCGACTGCCCTGTGCTTCCATCAGGATTCGCTGGCGATTCCGCTGTTCTTCCGCCTGCGCCAATGCGGCATGGCGATTCCGACCGACCTGTCCGTCACCGGATTCGACAACAGCACGTTCTCGGGCGAGGTGGGGCTGACCACCGTGCGCCAGAAGCCGTACGACATGGCCGTCGCCGCCGCGCGCAAGGCCCTGGACCTTATCGAGGGGCGCACCCTGGACCAGCCGCACGAGATCTTCCCCGTGCAACTGCTGGTACGCGACTCCACCGCCGCGCCGCGGGTGCGCGGCTGAGCGGGGCCGAATCAGTCGTTATTCGGGCCGCTGTTGTCGGACTGGGCTTTGCCGTTCCTGCGAGCTATCGCCATGAACGTGACGCCGACGATGACGGGCAGGAGGATGGCGGCGAGCGTTGCGGCGCGGCGGATGGCATCGGACGTTGCCTTTCCGGACTTGGCGTCGCCTGACTTGGCGGACGCTGCGGAATCGGCGGACTTGGCGGCGGTGTCATCGCCCTTATGCGGTGTTTCGCCGGTGAACCAGGCGGGATCGGACGGATCGTATTTCCGGGTGCCGGCCCAGTTTGCGGGCGTCGCGCCGGCGTATAGGGCGACGGCCGAGCCCTTGGCCACGGTGGCGGTGAAGGTGCCGGCCACGGCGTTGCGGAAGCCGATCATGCCGCGGATGGCGGTCCAGCGTTGCGCGCAGTGCCAGGTGCCGGCGGTTTCGATGCCGTCGGTCGGACAGGTCATGTCCGGCACGGAGGTGCGGGTGGCGCCGGGAGCGCCGTCGTCGACGCCGGCGTAGTAGTAGCCGGAGAAGATGTGCGGCTGGCCGTAATCGTAGGCGAGCATGAAGGCGTTGGCGAGCAGGTAGCTGGTGCCGTCACGGGTGGTGAGCGAGGAGCCGTTGCGCTCGGTGTCCCAGTTGGTCACCCATACGGCCGCCTTATCGGAATCCACCCAGGTCGGTCCGCCGATGGCGTCCAGGCCATCCGAACGAATCGATGCAGGCCGGCTTCGACATGGACCTCTACCTCGACTGGCGCCGGGACGGCCACCCGAACGGCTACAACCTGTTGCTGCGCAATACCGACACGCCTATGGAGCACGAAGGCGATTCCAGTTATTTCAACGCCGATTCAGGTGCCTCAATCGCCTCATTCCTCACGGAATACCTGCCGGACGAGCTCTCTTCCGACGCCGACGTGCTGCTCAGTCTTGGTGAACCGGCCGTGAGCGGCGGGCAGCTGACGCTCTCCCCGCAATCGTTCGTCGTGTTTGGTTAAACCCGTTCGACCTCACCTCCGCCGGCGAGGCTGTCGGCAAAGTCGACTGGGGATAGTCAACGGGCCATCACGACAAACACCAACACCTCTAGCCTCGTCCAACTCACCGAATGTATTGCAATCGTTGTCAATATGAGTTACGGTAGAGGCAGAACAGCTCGAACATTGGTCTGTCAGGTTGCCGGAACCTCAACGCAGAGCGGCCCTCGAACAGCAATGCAAACGACTAGCAGTACCCGATTTGCAAGCAAGGAGTCATCATGACCGACGCATACGGCAACGACGCAGCAACCAGCACCGGCACCATCGCAGACACCACCAACAACGCCGCTTCCGGTGCCCCGCAGCGCGCGGAAAGCACGGAACGACTCGCCCGCCCGCTCATCAAGCTCGCCAAAGCCTGCGGACTTGCCACCTCATTCATCGACCAGCTCGGCACCTACACCGAAATCAGCGACGCGGCCTTGGTCGCCGTACTCAAGGCCCTCGACGTGGACGCATCCAGCGACGAGGCCATCGTACGCTCCATGACCCAACTTGAGGTGGAAAACAGCAAACGTTTGCTCCCCTCCACCATCGTCGCCACCACCGGCAAACCGACCGGCATCACCCTGAACTGCTCGTCGGACGCGGACATCACCGCCTCCATCGAACTGGAGGACGGCACCGCGTTTGGCCACTTTGCCCTGCTGCCGAACCTCAATTCCGGCAAGCCGGACTTGACCATCGCACCCGACCTGCCGATGGGTTACCACACGCTGACCGTCACGGTTGACGGACGCGAGGGCAAGGCGGCCATCATCGCCGCCCCCGCGCGCATTCCCGTGCCGGAGGCGGTCGCCGAGCACCAGCGGTGGGGCTGGATGACGCAGATGTATTCCGTGCGGTCCCGCGAATCGTGGGGCATCGGCGATTACGGCGATCTGAAGCGTCTTTTGGCAGATGCCGCCGAGAAGTCCAAGGCCGACTTCATGCTCATCAATCCGATTCACGCCGGCGCGCCGATTCCGCCGCTTGAGCCATCGCCGTATCTACCGGAATCGCGCCGATTCCTCAACGTGACGTACATCCGACCGCAGGATATCCCCGAATATGCCACACTGCCGGCCGACGTGCGCGCGCAGGTGGATGCGCTGCATGATTCGGTGGCCGCGCACAACGACGCATCGACCCCGATGGACATCAACGCGGCGTGGGAGGCCAAGCGCCCGGCGCTGCGCCTGATCTTCGAAGCGGGCCGCAACAACAAGCGCGAGCTCGAATTCGAGCATTTCAAGACCACCGCCGGCCCGGACCTCGATTCCTTCGCCACATGGTGCCTGTGCTTCGAGGTATGGGGCGCGCCGTGGGGCGAGAACCGTTGGTTCTTCGAGAAGACCATCGACGACCCGGCCGTGCGCCAGCTCGTCGAGGAGCACCACGACCTGTTCGAGTTCAACCGCTGGCTGCAGTGGATCGCTGCCGAGCAGGTGAACGCCGCGCAGCAGGAGGCGCTGGACCACGGCATGACGCTGGGGCTGATGCAGGACATGGCCGTGGGCGTGCACGGGCTCGGCGCGGATGCCTGGGCCAATCCGGAACGCTTCGCCTCAGGTGGCGTCACGGTCGGCTGCCCGCCGGACTTCTACAACCAGCAGGGCCAGGATTGGGGACAGCCACCGTTCAACCCGCGCTACCTGGAGGCCACCGGCTACCAGGTGTACCGCGAGATGGTGCATTCGATGTACGAGCACGCGGGCGCGGTGCGCATCGACCATGTGCTGGGCTTGTTCCGCCTGTGGTGGATTCCGCAGGGGCTCGGTGCCCGCAACGGCGCATACGTGACGTACAACCACGAGGCGATGTTGGGAGTACTGGCCATCGAGGCCACGCGCGCCGGAGGCATGGTGGTTGGCGAGGATCTGGGCACTGTACCGGATTACGTGCGCCGCATTCTGGCCGATCACGGCGTGCTCGGCACTGACGTGGAATGGTTCAACCGCGTGGACGATTCGCCGAACGCCGGCGACCCGTACCGCGCACCCAAGGACTATCGCAAACAGGCATTGGCCTCGGTGACCACGCACGATCTGCCACCCACCGCCGGCTACCTGAACTTCGCACACGTCAAGCTGCGCGAGGAGCTGCATCTCCTGAGCGAGCCGGTGGAGGCATTCGCCGCCTCGGCGATGGCCGAGCGCACGGCCATGATGAACCGTCTGGTGGAGAACGGCTATATCTCGCAGACCGTGGCGGATGATGTGGAAGGCCATGTGCAGGAAATCGTGGAAGCGATGCACGCCATGCTCACCGATACGCCGTCGCTGCTGCTGCAGGCAGCGCTGGTGGACGGCGTGGGCGAATGCCGCTCCCAGAATCAGCCGGGCACTTCCAGAGAGTATTCGAACTGGCGCGTGCCGCTGGCGGACAGCTCAGGCCACGTGGTACATACCGACGAGGTCTTCGACCTGCCACGCGTGCAGTCCCTAGCCGCCGTGATGCGCCGAGAGAAGCGGTGATCGATTCCGGCAATGGGAAATTGGTCTAAATCAGCCCCTCGTAATCGAGATAGCCGAAGACGACGACTTGTTATGGGCATGTTATCGTTGTCATGACAATGATTGTTCGCGACGGCGAAGGAGCGACGGCTATGACCAAGGCAAGCATTCAAGCGGTGGCCCGCGAGGCCGGCGTTTCCGTATCCACGGTGTCCCGAACCTTCGCCAAGCCGGATCTAGTGCTTCCAGAGACTCGAGACCGAGTGATGACCGCGGCCGAAAAGCTCGACTACTCCGTCTCTCGCTCGGCCGCCGCACTGAAGTCCGGCCAGTCGTTCCGCATTGCGCTGCTGGCCAGCGAGACCATCACCACCTGGTTCAATGCAAACATCTTCGCCGGCCTTGACTCGGCGCTGCGCCCCTCCGGCTACGACACTGTGCCCTACCCCATGCGCAACGCCGCCGAGCGCCATGACTTCTTTGCGGATTTGCCCGTGCGACGCAATGCGGATGCGGTGATTGTCAGCTCCTTCGACATTGAGCCGGCTGAAGTGGAGCGACTGAAGCATATGCACGTGCCGATTGTCGGCATCAACATTCCCTCCACCGATGGGTTCGACGCAGGCGTGAGCATTGACGATTACGCCGCCACACGTTCGGCCATCGAGCACCTGATTGCACTCGGCCACCGGCATATCGCGTTCGTCGGCAGCGCCCCGACCGAAACCAACATGCGCTACAGTGCCGAGGCTCGCCTGCAGGGCGTCATCGACGCTACTGCCGCCCATCCGGGGATCG
>OLZW01002732.1_pt1 | contig 10905 bp, 9 predicted proteins | sample 1674281 | NCBI WGS metagenome assembly OLZW01 (sample SAMEA103958157, study PRJEB25191) | human gut metagenome | biome: human-associated habitat [ENVO:00009003]; feature: intestine environment [ENVO:2100002]; material: feces | place: Germany | collected 2013/2015
GCTCTTCTGAACCATAGAGGCCCTTTGAGGGGAGGGACTGTCTCACCTCAGCTCGCCCGCTGACTTCTTCCCGACGCTTTCGAGTGTCGGGAAGCAAATTCCGCGAGCCGGGGAAGCAGTCGGCTGAAAAAGAGGAGAAGGCATGCATTTTCCAGACAAAAAGAAACCTACAACCTTAAAGGCAAAGCCGCAAAAGGATGAAGAGGACCGGGTCCGCCTGAAAATGATTCAGGCGCTGAATCATGCGCTTAGCGAAGCCAATGTTGATGAGGCTGTTCGTCAGTCGGGGGAATTAGCCCGGTATCAAGGGATGGCAGAGATTTCCGCCGCGACCGGACTTAACCGCGCTCAGCTCTATCGCTCGCTGAGCGACCGGGGCAACCCGACTTTTTCGACTTTGATGCGGGTTTATCACGCCATGGGTCTTCAGATCACCATCATGCCTAAGCGCTGAGCACTCGCTACGGCCAGTAATAAAACCCGGGTACGAAGCGCGGACCCCAGAACCAACTGTTGTCCATGTAGAGACGCATGCGGTCTCTTTCCGCCTCTGCCGCCCGGGCGCGCTCCTGAGCGCGTCCAAGGGCAAACTTGAGATCTTCATCAAGCCCCGGAACATCAGCCGGGCGCTTGAGTTCAATTTGGGCGCCGTAGCGGAAATCCATGACGGTGTAGGGATTTTCTGTTTGCGCGCGCGCTCCGGAAGGCCAAGTGGCGATGAATCCGGGAATGCGTCCGCCTGATGCTTCAAGCGCATCCTTGTCGAAGGGAATGCTGATGGGGGCTCTGCCATAAGTGGTTGAGCCTTCTGCACTTGAAATCATGGCGCCTTCCGGATCACTCGATACCTGCACATAGGTGGTGCAGCCCGAAAGCAGCGTGAGCGCGAGAACGGTGCTCGTGAGTAAACGTGAGCGCATGAAGAATGCTCCGAAGGAAAATGAAGCGGCCTGAGGAACGGCTGCCTGAGAGAAAGCATACATCCCGGGCGAAAGCACGCCGCTCAAAAATATGCAAGCAGAGGCTTCAGATTTCGGGCTCTTCCACAACGCCCAGACGCCTTGCTTCTGCTCTGGCGCTGCCGACAATAACGCCCCGCACCCATTGCAGGAAGGGGTCGGAATGCGTGCCTTTGTGCCAGACGACGGAGGGCGTAAAGGCGCTCATCTGCTGAGGCGCCGGGAGCATGCGCAGTTCATAGCGATCGTCGCGCAGGAAGTTGAGGAGCGTGAGGACGGGAGCAATGTAGGTGAAGTCCGTCTCCATGAGCGCATAGGGAACCGCGAGAAAGTAGGGCATCGAGATGCCGACTTCCTGCGGAGGGTCAACCGCCGGCCCGAAGTCCGGTGCGCCGGCATGATTCATTTCCACCTTGCGGTAGGGATGAAGATCTTCAGCGCTTATGAACCCTTTCTTGTTGTAGAGATCAATGAGGGGATGGCCTTTCCTCACGAGAATGCTGCGGCGGGAATGGTAGAGCTCGACCACATGGAAGTCTTTCGGCACGGTTTTAAGCGGGTAGATTGCAATATCGGCCCGGCCCGTGCGCAGAAGCTCAAACATCTGCGAGTCGATGGCCCTGATCTCAATCGTGGCGTTGGGAGCGTCCTTCGCGAAGCGTCCGATGGCTTCCCGAAGAATGGTCATGACGGCGTTGTCGACGCCGAGAATTCTCACGGTGCGGCGGGTGTTGGCAAGGTCGAAGGCGTCGCTGCTGAATAACGATTGAGAGAGCGAGAGAAGATTCAGAACCTTCGGGAGCATCGCCCGCATGCGTGCCGTCGGGAGCATCTGCAGTCCCGAACGCACGAAAAGCTCGTCCTGAAAAGCTTCCCGCAGCGCCGAGAGGCGCCTTGAGGCTGCGCCCATGCTGAGCCCGCGGCTGCTTGCCGCCTGCGTAAGGCTCTGCGTTTCAAAGAGCGTTACGAGAAACCTTAATTCGTCAAGACTAAGGTCCGGCTGGGCTTTATCAAGCATTTCCATTTTCTGCTTCTCCCGCGAAGTCGTTATGGAAGAATCCTAGCAGAAGGCGCCGGGATAAGCGCGGAGCGCAAGCCTCTATTCGCGGGTATTCTTTGCGTCTCAAAAAGAGAGAAATGAGAGAATGGAAGATCGCATTTTTACGGATGAAATCATTCCAAGGCATGAGGAGAGGCTTGAGGCCAAGCGCGCTGAGGAAGGGAGCCTTCCCGAACGCGTTCGGAAAATGCTCGAGCTCGGCGCCAGGGCGGAGGCAAACGGTCAGGGCGAGGAGCGCATCTTCAGGCTTCAGGCGGAATTCATGGCGGACTGGGAGCTCCCGGATCTCTACCGGTCATGGTTTTCGGCCTATTACCCCACTTATGCCCGCATGTCCGGGCCGCAGCTTCTTTCCTATTTTTCCTGGCGCACCCGCTGGAAGGCGGGCGAACGGAAGATGGGATCACCCGTTTCCTTTGCATTTGTTTACGTCTATGAGCTTCTGAACGGCGCGGGCGCTTCGGGGCCTCAGGACGCCTGGGAAAAACTCTTCGCCTTCTGGGAGGAGTACCGCAGGCTCGACTTCACGCTCGATCGCTATGTACCTCAGTGGCTCGACGACCTCGTGGTCTACGAGGGGCTCGATCAGGATCTCATGCGCCGCGAATATGTGCCGAAATCCGACCGCGAGACAGCCGACGTTGTTGAGAAGCTCGAGAGAGGAGTGAGTTTTGATGCCGACCCGGACTTCGCTGAAGAAACCTTTCAGCTCCTCAACGCGCGTTCGTCCTATAAGCTCGAAAAATCCTCCTTCTGGACGGGACACGAAAAGGCAATGAAGCGGCTTGCCCTTGAAGGCTTTCTGAAGCTCAGGGCCCGCCGGGCATTAGGCACCGACCGTTGGTTCGGCACGCGCTACAGAAGAGACGCGGAACTTTTTGCTTCTGCAGTCTTTGATTTTTCGCGCCGCCCGGAAGACCGCATCTATACGATTTCGTCCTTCAAGCGCTGGGTTTGCGAAAGGGGCAGCTGGCGGCTCGAGGAGCTCTTCCCCGAACGCGCGACATTGCCCGAGATCAGCGCCTTTCTGAAGGTGGTGGATGCAGAGCTTCGCAATGCCTCCGGATATAAAAGAAAACTCACGGTTTCCGATCCGACGGGAGACTTCACCCGTGCCGTCCGTGAGGTGCTTAACGACTGGGACGAGGCAAGGCGTAAGGCCGCCAACCCCGTGCGGCAGCTCGATTTCGGGCGCCTGGCGGGCATTCGTGCGGATGCGCTCGAAACGCAGGAAAAACTGATTGTTGAGGAGCCTTTCGAAGAGGCGCTTCCATGTGTGGAAGGCGCCGCTCAGGCGGCATTGAAAGAGGAATCTTTGGAGAAAAATCCGGCAAATTCGGAAATGCTTGCGAGCGAGGACCGAAAGTTGCTTCAGCGCCTTCTTGACGGCATCCGTCCGACGGAACTCCCCGGCGGGCTCTCTCCTGAAATGACCGCGGACCGCCTCAACGAAAAGCTCTACGATGCGTTCGGCGACGCAATCCTCGAGGTTGTCGGCGGGAAGCTTGTCCTCATAGAAGACTATGCTGAGGATCTGCGGGAACTGCTTCAGGATTCCTGACGACGGCAGAAAGGTGTTGTTTGGTATCAGTTTTAATTAAACAAAGAAAATATGGCTCAAGAGCAGAAAATTCCAAAGCGCATTGCACGCACGGTATTGAATGCCCTCAAGGGCGGCGTTGTGCCGCGCATCGGACTCCCCTACATTGCCGTAGGCCGCAAGAAGGAAATCGATGCGCTTTTGTCCGATATTGAGATCGTGAGCGAGGGCGGCGCATCGGTGCGCTTCATTACCGGCCGCTACGGGAGCGGCAAGAGCTTTCTGCTCCAGACGATACGTGCCTATGCGATGGACCGCGGGTTCGTCGTGGCCGACGCGGACCTCTCGCCCGAACGCCGCCTTCAGGGGACGAAGGGCCAGGGGCTCGCGACCTATAAGGAGCTCATGCAGAATCTCGCGACGAAGACAATGCCGGAGGGCGGAGCGCTTACGCTCATCCTCGAGCGATGGATGAGCGCAATTCGCGCGGGGCTCGCTGAAGAGAACATTCTTCCGGGGAATCCTCTCTATCTCGCGCAGGGCGAGAGCCGCATCCTCGCGCAGATCGCAAAGCTCGGCGAAGTCGTGCACGGGTATGAATTCTCGGCACTTCTCGTTCGCTACTTCCGCGCGATGACGGAGGGCGAGGACGAGGTGCGCGCCAATATCGTGAAGTGGCTTCGCGGCGAATACGCTGCGCGCGCAGATGCGAAGCGCGACCTCGGCGTCAGCCTCATCGTCACGGACGACAACTGGTACGACTTCGTGAAGATCTTTGCGCTCTTTCTGCGGGGCGCGGGATATTCGGGACTTCTCGTTCTCATCGATGAACTCGTCAACCTCTACAAGATCCCCAACAGCATTTCCCGCCAGTACAACTACGAAAAAGTCCTCACGATCTACAACGACGCGCTTCAGGGACGCGCGCGCTACCTCGGCATTCTGATGGGAGGCACGCCCCAGGCGGTGGAGGATCAGCGCCGCGGGCTCTTCAGCTATGAGGCGCTTCGCTCGCGCCTCGCCTCCGGGCGCTTCAGCGAGGAAGGCCGCCAGGATCTGATGTCGCCCGTCATCCGGCTCGAGCCCCTCACGACCGAGGAGCTTCTCGTCCTCATTGAAAAGCTCGCGCACATGCATGCCGGTCTTTACGGCTATGAAGCGAAGCTCGGCGAAAAGGATTTCGCCCGGTTCCTTGAGATCGAATACGACCGCGAGGGGGCGTCGAGCCACCTGACGCCGCGCGAAATCATCCGCGACTTCATCGAGGCGCTCAACCTCTTCATGCAGCATCCGGACCTCACGGTGGAGACGCTTTTCAAGCGCGACGACTTCATAGCCGCGGGGAAGGCGGATGCGGGCGAAGAGGGGAACAAGCTCTTCGCGGAATTCGACATCTGAAGGAGAGGGAAGCGTCATGCCGTCCATCTTCAGCCGCTATGCGCCCTTCGTGCAGGACTTCATTTACAGGAACGGCTGGGAGCGCCTGCGGGGGATCCAGGTCGCGGCCGGGAATGCGGTCTTCAATACCGACGCGCACGTGCTCCTCACGGCATCGACCGCTTCCGGGAAGACCGAGGCCGCCTTTTTCCCGATCCTCACGCTCCTCTCGGAAAAACCCTCCGCTTCCGTGGGGGCGCTCTACATTGCACCCTTGAAGGCCCTCATCAACGATCAGTTCGAGCGCCTGACGGATCTCTGCGCCGAAGGCGGCATTCCCGTCTGGTCCTGGCACGGGGATGTTGCGCAGTCGAGGAAAAAGAAGCTTCTCGAACACCCCTCGGGGGTGCTTCAGATCACGCCCGAATCGCTCGAAGCGATGCTTCTGAGAAAGCACGCGATGATTCCGACGCTTTTCGGCGACCTCCGCTTCATCGTGATCGATGAGATTCACTCCCTCATGCGAAGCGACCGGGGGCTTCAGACCATGTGCCTCATCGAGCGCCTCGCGCGGCTCGCGGGAACGGAGCCCCGCCGCATCGGGCTCTCGGCCACGATCGGCAACACGGCGCTCGCGGCGGAATTCCTGAGGAGCGGCTCGAAGCGGCCGTCGATCGTGCCGAAGGTGGATTCGCCTCCGGTGCGCTGGCGCCTTTCCATGGAGCATTTCTGGGTGAGCGGGGAAGGAAAGCTCGCCCCGGACGCACAAGTCACGGAAGTGTCCTCCGACGCCCGCGCCGTGGCGCATCCCGGCGCGGCGGAAAAGGAAGAGCTCTCGCGCGCCTCCGACCTCGCGCCCCGCGGAGCAGATCCCGGCATCGGCTACATCTTCGAGCATACGCGCGGGCGAAAGTGCCTCGTCTTCTCGAATTCCAGAGAAGAGTGCGAGCTCGTCACATCGACCCTTCACAAGTACTGCGAGCTGCGGCACGAGCCCGACCGCTTCGCCATTCACCATGGGAACCTCTCGACCGCGATCCGATCGGACGCCGAAGCGCTCATGAAGGATGAGGAGAAGCGCGTCACCACCTGCACGACGGCGACGCTCGAGCTCGGAATCGACGTAGGGCGCCTTGAGCGCGCCTTTCAGATCGATGCGCCCTTTACGGTTTCGGGGTTCCTTCAGCGCCTCGGACGCACGGGCCGCCGCGGCGAGCCGCCCGAAATGTGGTTCGTGATCCGCGAGGACGAACCCGAACCCCGGGCGATGCTCCCGGAAACCATTCCCTGGAAGCTGCTGCAGGCGATTGCCGTTGTGGAGTGCTACCGCGAGGACCGCTGGGTGGAGCCGCCGAAGCTCGACCGACTCCCTTACAGTCTCCTCTACCATCAGACGATGATGACGCTTGCGTCGGAAGGCGAAATGAAGCCCGCAGAACTGGCCGGGCGCGTCTTGACGCTTTCGGCCTTCCGAAGGATTTCTCCCGATGACTACAAGGTGCTTCTGAGGGGGCTCCTCGCGAGCGACCAGATCGAGCGCACCGAGTCGGGCGGCCTCATTGTGGGGCTTCAGGGCGAACGGCAGCTTTCAAGCTTTCGCTTTTACGCGGTCTTTCAGGAAAATGAAGAGTTTTCCGTTCGATGCGAATCCGAGGAGCTCGGCACCATCGTGCGTCCGCCCCCGGCAGGCGAAAAAATCGCCATCGCCGGGCACGTCTGGCGCGTCGAGGACGTCGATCTGAAGCGCCACGTCGTCTGGTGCTCGCGTGTCGAAGGGACGGTTCCCGCCTTCTTCGGGCTCTGCCCGGGCGACATCAACACGTACATCCTTGAAAAGATGTGCGCGGTGCTGCGCTCCGACGCTGAATATCCCTATCTCATGAAGGGCGCGCGGGAGCGCCTTCATGAGGGAAGGCTCGCCGCCTTTCGCGCGCGGGCGACGGATACGCCGCTCATCCCGCTGGGCGAAGGCCTCTGGTGCCTGATGCCCTGGCTCGGAACCTATCCCTTCCTCGCGCTCGAGCGCTTGATTCGCCTTCATGCAGCCCGAAGGATCGGACTCAAGAGCTTTGACGTTTCTCGCCCCTACTTCATGTTCATCAGGATGAAGTCGGGCGCGGCGGAATTCTTCCGCGCGATCTACGAGGCGGCCGAAAACCTGCATGATCCGCTCGAGCTTCTCTATCCCGGAGAAATTCCGGTCTTTGAGAAGTACGACGAATTTGTACCGGCGGAACTCGTGAGAAAGGGATTTGCCATGGGAGTTCTCGGCGTCTCTGAAATGAAGGCGAGAGTGCGCGGATGGGCGGGGATCTACGCCGGGGACAAGCAGGCGATCGCGAATCCTGCAGCCTCCATCGCGGAAGACCTTCCTGAGGACGGCATTTTGGGAGCATCATTAAAGGATGCGGCGGGAATCAGCCCCTGAATCCCGCGAGGCGGACGAGCGGACAATCGGGAACGGACAATCGATTTTTGAGACCTCTGAAAGAGAGAAGGTCGAAAGCCTCGTCCGGGACAACAAAAGGAGACCAGACATGTGGGATCGAATTATTCGCGGCGCTCGCGTCGTGGACCCGAAGAACGGCTTTGACGGCATTGCGGACGTGGCCATTGAGGACGGCCGCGTCGCAGCCGTGGCGACATCGCTCGCCGGCCGGGGAAAAGTGGATGAGGAAGCCGACGGCCTTGTTCTGATGCCGGGCCTCATTGATTCGCATCTGCACCTCGGGAGCGTTTTCGGATCGGCCTACGGTCAGCGCATGGCGGCCCTTGCAGGCGTGACCACCTGCCTCGATATGGCCGGTCCCTTTACCGACATTCTCGGAACCATCCCCTATGCGGGGGCCGGCATCAACGTGGCTTCCATTGAAGGCTTTTCACCGGACGCCCTCTTCGGCACGCTCTCGCCCACGCGCGGGGAAATCCGCTCGTGGCTCGAAAAAACCGTCGAAGCGGGTTCGGTCGGCGTCAAGCTCATGGGCGGCCACTGGCCGCTTCCGCTCGAAACCTGCCGCAGCGTGGTTGAGATTGCGAACGAAATGGGGGTCTACGTCGCCTGGCACGCGGGGTCGACGACCGCGGGCTCCAACATTGAAGGCATGCGCGAGGTGATTGAGACCGTGAAGGGCCTGAAGCTCCACCTTGCCCACATCAACGCCTACTGCCGCGGCCGCATCAATCCGGTTGAGGCGGAAGCGGCGGAAGCCATTCAGCTCCTTATCGACAATCCCAACATCTGGTCGGAAGGCTACGTGAGTCCGATGAACGGCACGATCCTCACCTGCGACGAGAAGGGCGAGGTGATCGACCACGTGACGCGCACGTGCCTCAAAACCTACGGCTTCCCGATTACGGCGGACGGCATCCGGGGCGCCATCAAAAAGGGCGTTCTTTTCGTCGTGCGCGATACCGGGATCATTTCCGACCTCGCGGAGGGCGACGAAGCGCTTCGCCTCTGGGAGGCGGCAGGGACGAAGACGGCCGGGAGCTTCCCCGTCAATCCTGCGCTCTCGCGCCTCATGATTGCCGGAGCAAAGCGCCCTGACGGCACCTTTGTGGTCGACGCGATCTCGACGGACGGCGGCTGCATCCCGAGAAACGTGCAGATCTCGATCGGTCTGTCGCTCGTCAAATTCGGCGCCCTTACGCTTTCGGAGTTCGTGCAGAAGACGTCGCTCAACCCCGCGCGCCACCTGAGGCTCTTTGACCGCGGGCATCTGACGCCGGACGAAGCCGCGGCCGACATGACGCTCTTCAGGCTCGAGACCCAGGAGGTGGTGGAAACGATCGTGGCGGGCAATACCGTCATGAAGAAGGGCCAGCTCATCGGCAAGGGCGCAACCCTCATCACGACGAAGCATGGCCGGGCGTCCCTCGAATCCCAGGGCTTCCGCGTGATTGAGACGCGCTTTGACGATGCGGAGCCGGAGCGCATCCGCATCTGATGGGCGCTTTGAATGAAGGAAAACGGGCGGAGCTTTGTTTGGAAGCTTCCGCCCGTTTCCGTGTTTGGGGAAATCAAGCGAGGATCCCGTCCGGTTCAGGCCTTTTTCCGGGTCGCTTCCGGAACGGCCGTGCCGGGTTCGCGCGAGAGGTCCTCGTGCGGCAGAATCGCCGAGCCCGTCTTGGCGAGGAGCACGAGGCAGAAGAGGGCCGAGACCGTGATGAAGCCGCCCCCGACGAAACTCACGGGCGCAAAGCCGAAGTGCTGCGAAACAAGGCTCCCCACGAAGGCGCCCCCGCCGATGCCGATATTGAAGATCCCGGAATAGAGCGACGTCGCCACGTCGGCCGCATCCGACGCCACATTGAGCACCACGGTCTGGAATGCCATGCAGATGGCCGTCTGCGCGGCGCCCCAGACGAGAATGAGCGGGAGGAGCGTCCCCCAGGAGGAAGAGAGCGGTACAAGGAGGTAGAGCGAAAGCGCGAGGAGCACGAGCGGAACGGTGAGCGACCCCGAGGGGAAGCGGTCGACGGTCTTCGAGCTGATGACGGTGCCGATGATGCCCGCGAGTCCGTAGATGAGGAGCACGTTGACAACGTCGTTCTCGAGCATGCCGCCCTCATGCTGCAGAATCGGGCTGATGTAGGAGTAGGCCGTGAACTGTCCGAGCACGGTGATCGCCGTGAGGGCATAGAGCTGCAGGAGTGCGGGGCGCTTGAGAATCACGGGAAGGCTCTTGATGGAGCCCGCCTTGGTGCTCGGGCATTCCGGAAGCACCATCCAGAGAAGCGCAAAGCAGACCGCAGCGCCGAGACCAATGATGAAGAAGGATTCGGCCCATCCGAAGAGGTGCCCGAGCTTGGTGCCGATCGGAACGCCGAGAACCGTGGCGACGATGGTGCCGCCCATGACGGCGGCGAGCCCCACGGCGCGTTTGCCCGCAGGCGCCATGCGGGCCGCAAGCGGCGTCATGATCGACCAGAAGACGGAGTGCGTGAGGGCAACGCCCACGCGCGTTGCATAGAGGGTCGCAAAGCTGTCGACGAAGATCACCGCAAAGTGGCAGCAGGCGAAGACGACGAGGAGAAAGAGCAGAAGCTTTCTGCGTTCGAACTTCGCGGTCGCGAGCGCGAGCGGAAGCGACATGATCGACACCACCCACGCGTAGCCCGTAATCACGAGCCCCATGAAGGAAACCGTCTCATTGAGGCTCTTCGCCATATCGGGGAGAAGACCGACAGGAAGAAATTCCGACGTATTGAAGACGAAGGCGGCAAAGGCGAGGCCGATGACGGGAAGCCAGGCGCGAAAGCCTGAGCGCGCGCGCTGCGGGGCAGTCATAAAGGGGAAAAGGAAAGAGAGAAAAGAAAGGATTTTTCGGTGCGCATCGTAGCACGCCGAAATGAGGGAAATCCCGTGGTTTTCTGAGAGGAATCGCCCAATCAAGCGTCCCTGCGTCATGAACTATCGGAGGAGAGGTGCAGAATTAAAGAGATTCCACAGAGGAAAAGGAGAAAAAGGCATGAATGAGAAAAAGACAATGAGACGATCGCTGCTTGCGGCTGCGGGCGGCCTCTTTCTTTCCCTGTCGTTCCTTCCCGCGACGACGGCCGGAGCGCTTTCGCTGACGGACCCGCCCGGGAGAATCTACGACGAGAAAGGCCGCTACCAGGGCCGGGTGAATGAGAACGGGCAGCAGTACGATGCCCGCGGACGCTACGAGGGGAGGCGCACGGAGGACGGGCGTCTTTACGACGCCAGGGGGCGCTACCAGGGACGCATCGACAGCTCCGGGCGCATGTTCGACGAAAAAGGGCGCAGCACCGGGCGAGTGACGGAGGACGGCAGGCGCTACGACGCCAAAGGGCGCTACGAAGGCCGCACGGACCCGCGCACCGGCAGGCAGTACGACGAGAAGGGGCGGGCAACGGGCCGCGTCGGCCAGTAATGGAAGGCGGCCTCTGAGAAATCGGGTAGAGGGCCCCTTTGCAGGGTGCCCCCTCCCACACCGCATGGCCCC
>OLZW01002736.1_pt1 | contig 10886 bp, 8 predicted proteins | sample 1674281 | NCBI WGS metagenome assembly OLZW01 (sample SAMEA103958157, study PRJEB25191) | human gut metagenome | biome: human-associated habitat [ENVO:00009003]; feature: intestine environment [ENVO:2100002]; material: feces | place: Germany | collected 2013/2015
GTAGTTGCGTAGAATGGGCTCAATGAGGCGGCACGGCGAAAGGGGGCAGGTGCATGATTACCGTTGAGACGATTCGAGAGCGCCGTTCCGTGCGTGAATATGACGGAAAGCCTCTTTCGCGGGCTGAGTTCGACGCGCTTGGTGCCGTGGTGGAGGAATTCGTGTGCGAAAGCGGCCTTGATATTCAACTTGTGGGCGACAATCCCGAGGTTTTCAACGTGATTGCGCGTTTCGGTTTGATTCGCGGGTGCCGCACGCATATCGCATTCGTGGTTGATGACGCCAAGGCTGGCGACGTGGCGGCGAATGGCGCGACTGAGGCGGAGATGCGCGGCGCGAGGCGGACGGCCGCCGACGAGGCCATTGGCTATTGGGGTCAGAGAATCGTGCTCGCTGCGCAGGATATGGGGCTCAATACGTGCTGGTGCGCGCTGTGCTCGCGCAAGAAATCGTGCGCCGTTGTGGCGCCGGGGAAGAAAATTCGCCTGATCATTGCGGTGGGCCACGGGAAAACGCAAGGCTTTTCACGGAAGACGAAGAGCGTCGAGGCGCTTTCTTCCGTCGAATGCGCGAAGGCGCCGGCGTGGTTTGCGGCGGCCATGGAAGCCGCGCAGCTGGCACCTACGGCGATGAATAACCAGAATTTCAAGATCACGCTGCTTTCCGACGGGAAAACCGTGCGCATTGATGCGCCGCAAAGCGGGCTCAACGTGATTGACGAGGGTATCGTGAGGTGCAACTTCGAAATCGCCGCGAACGAGGCTGGCGCCGATTGGCGTTGGGAGCGTGGTATCTAGGAGCGACGGAGGTCTCTCTTGAAAAACGGGCCTGCTTCAAAGTGCCGTGGGGCTTGATTGTTGCCGATTGGGGTTGTTACGACGATTGAGTGGGAGTAGGCTGACAGGGTTCTGACTTGCATTTTTGAGTGCCGCACTGTGCCGCTGAGTTTCGTTTCGTACGACAGTCATGGCAAAGCCACCAGCGACGGCGGTGAGTAAAAACGATTTTCTAGCCTCCGTTCCCTCGTTGGAACGGAGGCTTTTTCTTTGTCGTTTTACTCCCTTTCACCTGCGATTTCGCGATTTACTCCCTGTGTTTCAAGACGGCAAGGCGCGGGGCGGTATTCGGGGGAACGGGAGTAAGGATTTATCCCAAGTGAGTAGACACTCGGTTTTTGTCCCCGAGTGCGGAACGAGGCCGTTTCGGGGTCCGTGAAACTCAAATCGAACTCAATGGACTTTTTGGGGGTCTCCGTATAGCGTTTCCCCAGGTGGTTAATGGGGAGTAAACAATCTCGCCGTCTCAAGGAAAGCGGGAGTAATCAGGGGAAATGCCGCTGCGTACTGCAGTGTACCGCCATGTAAGCCACCGCGTCGTTTACTCCCCGGACATGCCGGAAATGACTTGGCACGCAATGGGGAGTAAAAACTCAGCATACGCAGGTGCGAGCGGCGCCCACCGTCTTGCCTGGCGTTCTGATTCGGTTGCGCTGGTTGCGAAATGCGGAGAGCCGCTACAGCGAGGCTTTCCAGTCCTCGTACTCGGCGGCGTCGATCTCGCCGTTCTCGAGCTGCGCGCGCTTCTCGGCCCACAGCTCGATCGCCGTCGCGGCTTTGGGAGCGCGTGGAGCCTTGGGGTTCAGGGAGAGGCCCGAGCCGTCGGCTGCGGGAACGATGCCGAAGGAATCCTCGAGCCGCACGAGAAGCGACATGAGGTCGGCCGCGGTCTCGACGCCGTAATCCTTGAGGGCGTTGACGGACACGCCGAGCGCTGCGGCTATGGATTCGAGCAGCTCGGGCTTGACGGCGCGGATGCCGCTCTCGTAGTGGCGCACGGCCCCCTCGGTCAGACCGACCGCCTCGGCGAGCTGAGCCTGCGTCATGCCGCGCGACTTGCGGTACCGCCTTATGTTTTCGCCTACGGACATGCGCTCTCCTCCTGGAATTATGTACTCGCACATCTTATCAGCGTACGCAAATGTACGCAATTCTATTGACAGTACGGATTTGTACGTTTACTCTCAATCTATAAACCGTACGTATCCGTACGCTATTGATGGGAGGAGCCATGGACGAGAAGGTGGCGAAGACGCCGAGGCCGCACATGCTGGACGCCGACGAGGTCGCGGAGCTGCTGAGGATCAAGAAAGGCAGCGCCTACGAGGTGATCAGGAAGATAAATGCCGAGCAGGAGGCGCGCGGGCGCGTGGTTATCCGCGGACGCGTTCGGAGCGACGTCTTCGACGCCCTGTACTTCCCGGAGGTGGACTGACATGCCCGTGTACAAGGATGGCAACAACGGCACGTTCTACGTGCAGTGCTACTACCGCGACGCCCGCGGCTCGAAGCGCCACAAGACGAAGCGCGGCTTCTCCTCCGAGGTGGAGGCCGCAGTGTGGGAGAGTCAGTTCAAGAGCCTTAACGGCGGGGCCATGGACATGACGTTCTCCGAGTTCGTCGAGGTGTACGCCTCAGAGGTGAAGCCGCGCATACGCGAGCACACCTGGATCACCAAGGAGTACATCATCAACGACAAGCTCGTGCCGTTCTTCGGGGACATGCGCATGTGCGACGTGAGGCCGATCGACGTCATCAGGTGGCAAAACGAGCTCACCGAGCACCGGGACGCCGACGGGAAGCCCTGGGCGCCGACGTATCTGCGCACGGTGAACAACCAGCTCAACGCCATCTTCAACCACGCCGAGCGCTACTACGGCCTCACCGACAACCCGGTGCGCAGGGTCGACAAGATAGGCTCGAAGAAGGGCGGCGAGATGCAGTTCTGGACCAAGGACGAGTACCTGAGGTTCAGCGAGGCGGTCATGGACAAGCCGCTGTCGTTCCACGCCTTCGAGCTGCTGTACTGGACGGGCATACGCTGCGGCGAGCTTCTGGCGCTCACGCCGTCCGACTTCATGCTGGATAGCTCGCGGCTGCGCATCAACAAGTCGTACCAGAGCCTCCACGGCGTGGATACTGTGACCGACCCCAAGACGCCCAAGTCCGTGCGCACGATCGTCATGCCCGCCTTCCTTCGCGACGAGATGGCGGACTTCATCGAGATGCGCGATGACGTCGCCCCCGACGAGCGCCTGTTCGCCGTGACCAAGCACTTCCTGGCTCACGAGATGGAGCGCGGGTGCAAGGCGTCGGGCGTGAAGCGCATCCGCATACACGACATACGCCACAGCCATGTGAGCCTGCTGATAGAGATGGGCTTCTCCGCGCTGGCCATCGCCGAGCGCATGGGCCACGAGGCGGTGGACATCACCTACCGCTACGCGCACCTGTTCCCCACGAAGCAGGACGAGATGGCCGCCGCGCTCGACGGGGCGAGGGGGTAAGAAGGATGCCGTGCGAGAACAGCGCCCGCAAGCGCAGCAAGACGATGGCGTTCCGCTGCACGCCAGAGGAGCGCAAGCTCATATGCGAGATGGCCGCCTGGAGCGGTATGAGCAGGCAGGACTACATCATCGCCAAGCTCACCGATACCCAGGTTGAGGTGAGGCCCTCCATAAGCGTTCAGAAGGCGCTGAAGGACTCGATGGCGGAATTGGTCAAGGAAGTACGGCTGGCGGCCTCCTGCGGCGAGCTGAGCGAGTCCCTGCAGCAGAGGATCGAGCTCGTGATGGGGCTCTTCTTGGCACTCGGCGGGCCTGTTGACCCACTTTCGATCGACAAGTCGATGAAATCATCGACGGCAGTGCCAGAGACGCTTAACGTGGATACTGACGGGGACACGAGCATCTTCGATATGGGACGCGGGTAGATTGAGTCTTTAGGTTCCATCCGGCACGCAGTTCTCCATGCTATTTGGGACGAATAAGCGCTAGAACATAAAGGGAGTGCTGGATGCGGGTCTTCAATCCGTTCCCGCGCTCTCTGGTCCTATCGTGCCGTCATCAAGCACCTTATTTACTCTGTGCAATATAATTCTGGATGCAAAAAGATACCTGCACGGAGGTTTCCAGCATGTCCAAGCTCAACATCGACCAGAAAACGATCAAGCTGCTCCTTACAGATAAGCATTCGGACTTCCTCATCCCAGATTACCAGCGGCCTTACGCCTGGGGCGAAGACGAGTGCGCAACGCTATGGGACGATCTCTTCACCTTCGCGTTTCCCAACGACGACTGCGACGCCTTCGAAAGCACTAGTGATGAATACTTCCTCGGCCCCATTGTTACTTTCAAGAACGACGCAGGCCAGCTTGAAATAATCGATGGCCAGCAGAGACTTACAACCATCATGTTGCTGCTTAGGGCGTTTTACGACAAGTTCGCAAACATGAAGGACAAGCAGTCAATTAAAGTGCGTGACTCGATTGCTGGCTGCGTCTGGAAGACCGACGAGTTCGACGACCCCGACATGGATGCACTGAAAATCGATTCAGAGGTGGCGAGCGATTCCGACAAGGATGAGTTTCTAGATATATTGCGCCACGGCTCCGTGGGCCCCATGCCCCACAGCGCCTATTCACGCAATTACGCCTTCTTCTCTAAAAGAATGGCCGAAATGGCAAGCGAGTGGCCAAGCTACATCGCGCTATTCGCCGCTCGCATTCTCAATAACGTAATCTTGCTTCCCATCGAGGCGGAGTCCCAGGACACCGCGCTCAGGATCTTCTCGACTTTGAACGACCGTGGACTTCCGCTGGCAGACGCTGACATCTTCAAGAGCCAGTTCTACAAGCACTTCTCCGGCGAGGGCCGCAAAGACGAGTTCGTCACGCGTTGGAAAGCGCTCGAGGAAACGGCCAACCTCATTTTCAAACCGACCTCGGGCACACCGCTCGACGAGCTTTTCACCCGCTATATGTACTATCGCCGTGCCAAGAAGGGCATCCGAGACACAACGACCAAGAGCCTACGCGACTTCTACAGCGATAACTCGTACGAAATCCTACGTGAGGACGCGACGCTCGACGATTTGGAGTCTCTGCTCGATTTTTGGAAGCGGGTTGATGCGCAGGAAGGCTTTTCCGAGCGGGTAACGCGCCGCCTATTCGTCCTCAATTACGCGCCCAACGGCATGTGGGCTTATCTGTTGAGCACCTGGTTCCTGGCAAAGCGCAATACCGAAGGTGAGCTAGATGACGAAGAGCTCTACGATTTCCTTTGCTACATCACCGGATTCATCTACGCCTACTCACTTGAGCGTCCCGGCGTGAACGCCCTGCGCGGTCCCGTCTATCCCGCACTCATAGACATCGTAGAGGGCCGCAAGGTAGACTTTTCAGCGCATCTGTTCGACCGCGAGACAATTACAGGACGCTTCAGAAGCTATCAGTTCACCAACCAGCGTCGCTTCACACGATCGATGCTTGTTTGGTGGGCCTACTCAGATCCTAAGCAACCTCTCATGGACTTGGACACAACACTCGAGATCGAACACATCTATGCAAGAAAGCGTAACGAGGTACACCCGCTATCCAATCGCTCAAACCTTGAAGCACTAGGAAACAAGGCGATGTTGGAGAAGCGCGTAAACATTCGCGCCTCAGATTACCAACTGACGGATAAACGCAAGTATTACGAGGGCTATGTGAACGATAAGGGCGTTGAGGTGCCGGGGACCGCTGTTCGCGAACTCGTGGAAATTGCGCGATGCGGCGACTTCGCCGAGAGCGACATCGAAACGCGCACCGAGCGAATCATCACCACTTTTGTCGAGTGGCTTGGCAAGCTGGGCCTGTTAAGGGAGTAAAAACTGATATATCTTCGCTTATCGGTCTTGGACCCGGAGCGCTCGTTGCTTTTGCTCAATAGTCGGACGCTGCCGTCTACTGCCTGATAAAATAGTGTCATGTGTGTTTTAAGGGTGCCGACATGTTAATTTACGGCATCGAGAAAGGCTGGCGGTTGGGGTGAGTCCCGAGGAAAAAGCGCGTCTCGTTATCGATAAGAAACTAGAAGCTTCCGGATATGCTGTCCAGGATGTTAAAGAGTTCAATCCCATGGCGGCGTGTGGTGTCGTTGTCCGTGAATGGCAAACGACCACCGGCCCATGTGATTACCTTATCTTTATCGACGGCACCCCTTGCGGGCTGATTGAAGCCAAGGAACACGACAAGGGCGAGAAGCTCACGGCCGTAGCCGAGCAGACAAGACGCTACGCCGAGAGCGAATTCAAGTATGCCCCCACAGATATCGACATTCGTTTTGCCTACGAGGCAACTGATGTCTTAACCCGTTTTTGCGACTACCACGATAAGGACTATCGTTCTCGCGAGATTTTTTCCTTCCATCGACCGGAGCAACTTCGCGCTTGGCTGAAGGATTCCGATACCATCCGGAACAGGCTCAGATCTTTCCCCGCCTTTGATACCACTGGTTTTCGCAAGTGCCAAGTGAATGCGATTATTAATCTTGAAAAGTCGTTCGGGGAGAACCGTCCACGCGCGTTAATCCAAATGGCCACTGGTGCTGGCAAGACGTACACCGCCATTACTAACGTTTACCGCCTGCTCAAATTTGCCAAGGCCAAGCGCATCCTATTCCTTGTCGACACGAAGAACCTAGGGGAACAGGCCGAGGAGGAGTTCCGCAAGTACAAGCCCACCGACGATGCGAGGTTATTTCCCGAGCTTTACAACGTCTGCCGCCTGACCTCTTCGCAGATTCCCAATGGCTCCAACGTGTGCATCAGCACCATCCAGCGGATGTACTCCATCCTCAAGGGCAAAGAGCTTGACGAAGCAGACGAGGAATCTTCTCCTAATGAAGGTCGCATCGTCGGCGAGCCACGCGATGTTGAGTACAACTCAGCTTACCCACCTGAGTATTTCGATTTCATCATCATCGACGAGTGTCACCGTTCTATCTATAACGTCTGGCAACAGGTTCTCGATTACTTTGATGCCTTTCTCATCGGGCTTACCGCTACGCCCGACAAGCGAACCTACTCTTTTTTCAATCAGAACGTCGTGAGCGAATACACTCATGAAGAGGCGGTCATCGACGGCGTCAACGTCGGCGGCGATACCTACGTCATCGAAACCGATGTGAGCAAGAACGGCGCGACTATCACCGAGCGTCTTGTTGAGAAGAGAGATCGCCTTTCCCGCGAGAAGCGATGGGAGCAGAACGACGAGGACCTGGAATATGACAAGGGCAAGCTAGACCGCGATGTCGTCAACCCGTCCCAGATACGCACCATCATCCGTGAGTTCCGCGACAAGGTTACGACGGTCATGTTCCCTGGTCGCAAGGAAATACCCAAGACGCTTATCTTTGCCAAAACAGATAGCCACGCGGATGACATCATCAACATCGTGCGCGAAGAATTCGGGCGCGGGAACGAGTTCTGCAAAAAGATAACTTATAACGCCGAAGAGGACCCCAAGTCCACTCTTGCGGCGTTTCGCAACGAGTTCTACCCCCGCGTCGCCGTAACCGTTGACATGATTGCCACCGGTACTGACGTCAAGGCCCTCGAGTGCCTCGTCTTCATGCGAGACGTTCGTTCGAAAAATTACTTTGAGCAGATGCTTGGCCGCGGGCGTCGTACGCTCGGCCATGATGACCTGGCCCGTGTTTCGCCGTCGGCGACAACGAACAAGTGCCGCTACGTGGTTGTCGATTGCGTTGGCGTCACGAAGAGCCTGAAAACTGAAACAAGGCAGCTCGACAGGAAACCCTCCGTAAGCCTGAAAGAGCTCATGATGAGCGTCGCCATGGGCGCGCGCGATGACGATACCGTCACCTCGCTCGCCGGCCGGCTCCTTCGACTCGCCGCCGTTATGGACAATGGCGAGCGAAAGAAGGCCGCCGAGCTCGCCGGTGGGACCTCCGTGAACGATATCGCCAGAGATATGCTTGACGCTTTCGACGAGGACAAGATAGCAAGGGAAGCTGGGTTTACCCTTAGCGTTGATGCCCGAGAAGCAACCGAAGAAGAGCGAGCCAAGCTGGCAGATGCCCAGTCTCGCCTTGTCGAGAAGGCGATTAAGCCAATGTTCTCTGCCGAGTTGAGAAACTATCTCGAAAATGTGCGCAAGGCGCACGACCAGGTCATAGATAATGAGAACCTAGATGCTGTCATCTCATCCGGTTGGGACACCGATCGCGAGGACCATGCCAAAGAGGTCATCCAAACGTTCAGACAATTCCTTGCCGACAACAAGGATGAGCTGGACGCGTTGCAGATCATCTACGGCCAGACCTACAAGCAGCGCCCCATCACGTTGCGCATGGTCAAGGCCGTTCACGATGCGTTGAAAACGTCCCCCTATGGACTCTCCTGCGACACGGTCTGGCATGCATATGAGGTCGCGGGCGCACCCATCGCTACGGCACGAAGCGCTGTGGGCAAGCTTATGGACATCATTTCCGTCATTCGATTCGAACTCGGACAGGAAAAGACCCTACGACCCTTCGAGGCGGGCGTGGCGGAGCGTTTCAAGAGTTGGGTCTTCTCCAAGAACGCAGGCCACGGCCAGTTTACCGAAGAGCAGATGGATTGGCTGCGCATGATTCGCGACCATATCGCTACTTCGGGAAGCGTGAGCTCTGACGACCTCGATCTGTCGCCTTTCGGGGAGAAGGGCGGCCTCGGGCGTTTCTACGTCCTGTTCGGCGATAAGTACCAAGACGTCCTCGACGACATGAACTACGCGCTTGTCGCATAACACCTATTAGCTAGAAAGGCAGCGCATGAGCGCATCCACCATTAACCAGAAGATTTGGAACATGGCGACCGTCCTCTATAACGATGGCGTCTCCAACAGCGATTATCTCGAGCAACTCACCTATCTGCTCTTCCTCAAGATGGCAGACGAGTACAGCAAGCCCCCCTACAACAGGCCGACCGGTCTTCCAGAGGACTGTCGTTGGGAGTGCCTTGCGGGCAAGAGCGGCGCAGAGCTGTTCGACACCTATAAGAAGATGCTCGACAAGCTAGGTGCCCAGGGCGGCATGCTTCAAGAGATTTTTACCGGGGCCCAAAACAAGATGAGCTCTCCGGCGATTTTGGCGCGAGTCATTCAGATGATCGGCGCAGAAACGTGGACGGCTATGTCGCAGGACGTCAAAGGCGACATCTATGAGGGGTTGCTTCAGCGAATAGCAGAGGACACTAAATCCGGTGCAGGGCAGTACTTTACGCCTAGGCCGCTCATCAACACCATCGTCAAGTGCGTTCAGCCTAAGCCGGATAAGACCGTCTGTGACCCGTGTTGCGGCTCGGGCGGCTTCCTGCTGGCTGCGAAGAGCTACATAGAGGGAGCCTACCAGCTCGACGCCGACCAAAAGAAGTTCCTGAAAAACGAGGCATTCCACGGCTGGGAGATCGTTCCCGCCACGCGCCGGCTTTGCCTCATGAATCTTTTTCTGCACAACATCGGCGACTTCAACGACGTTCCGCCCATCACGAGGAACGATGCGCTTCTTTCCGACCCTGGCGTGCGTTTTGACTACGTGCTCACCAACCCGCCTTTCGGTAAAAAGGCGACGCTTAAAGCCGCCGCCGGCGAGGATGGTGAGCTTGTCGACGAAGAACTCTCGTACTCCCGCCAGGACTTCTGGGCAACGAGCTCTAACAAGCAGCTGAACTTTGTTCAGCACATTCATACCATCTTGAAGACTGGCGGCACCGCTGCCGTTGTCGTGCCCGACAACGTGCTGTTCGAGGGCGGCGCGGGCGAGACGGTGCGTCGCAAGTTGCTGGAGACCACGAACCTGCACACTATCCTGCGCCTGCCGACTGGCATCTTCTACAAGCCGGGTGTGAAGGCCAATGTTATATTTTTCGAGAACCGTCCTGGTAGCGAGCGTGTGCAGACCCGCGAGGTGTGGATTTACGACTATCGCACGAACGTTCACCACACGCTGAAGCAACACCCCATGACAGAGACTGACCTTGCCGACTTCCTCGATTGTTATAACCCCGGTCATATCGATGAGCGCGATGAGACCTACAACGAGGACAACAATCCCGATGGTCGTTGGCGTCGCTTCACTATCGACGAGATTATGGGCCGTGACAAGCTGAGTCTCGATATCACCTGGATCAAAACCGGCGAGGACATCTCGGAGATCTCGCTTTCGGATTTGCTCGCAAACATTCACGAGAAGAGCGACGCGATTGCCGACGCCGTGGAGCAGCTCGAGGCGCTTCTGGGGGATATTGAGGACTAATGGACACTAGGAAACTACGTCAAAAACTGTTGGACCTTGCCATCCACGGCAAGTTGGTCCCCCAAGACCCGAACGACGAGCCCGCAAGCGAGTTGCTGTCGCGTATCCACGCGGAGAAGCTCGCCATGGTGGCGCGCGGCGAGCTCAAGCCTAAGGATGTCAAAAACGATACCGTAATCTATTTCGGTTCCGATGGGCTGCCCTATGAGAAGCGGATCGACGGGAAGGGCGAGACGAAGCGCATCGAGAACTCCCCTTTGTTTGTATTGCCTGAAGGTTGGGTTTGGGCTCGACTCGGGTCATTAAGTGCCCAAATTAATTATGGAGTAAGCAATTCTGCTGAACGAAGCGGCTCACATAAGCTGCTCAGGATTACCGATATTGATCAACAGAAGGTCGATTGGAATAGCGTTCCCTATACAACTGTTGATGAGGCAACAGCAACCAACTGTAGAGTTAATGATGGGGACATATTGTTCGCGCGTATTGGCGCGACGGTGGGAAAAACCTATCTCGCAACAGGGACGCCACGCAATACCGTTTACGCGTCATATCTAATTCGCGTTCAAGCGCTTCTCTGCGACGCGCATTATCTCATCAACTTTTTTGATACGCCCTATTACTGGGAAGAAATTAGTTCTAATGCCGTTGGCTCTGGCAGACCCAACGTTAATGGCACTGTTTTGAGCGGCTTGTTCGTCCCCATCCCGCCTCTTGCCGAGCAGCGCCGCATCGTCGGCGCCCTCGGCAA
>OLZW01002740.1_pt1 | contig 10868 bp, 10 predicted proteins | sample 1674281 | NCBI WGS metagenome assembly OLZW01 (sample SAMEA103958157, study PRJEB25191) | human gut metagenome | biome: human-associated habitat [ENVO:00009003]; feature: intestine environment [ENVO:2100002]; material: feces | place: Germany | collected 2013/2015
CCAACGTTTTCGTCGTCATCCGTGACGGGGCTCTTATCGCGACCTATCGGAAGCTGCATCTCTATGATGCATTCGCCGCGCGGGAGTCCGATACGGTTCGCCCCGGTACCGAGTTGCCGCCAATCGTCGAGATCGACGGCTGGCATGTCGGCGTCATGACCTGCTATGACGTGAGATTTCCCGAAGTCGCGCGGTCGCTGGCCGTGCGCGGCGCCGATGTGATCATCGTCAGTGCGGCATGGGTGCGCGGGCGTTTGAAGGAGCGACATTGGAAGCTGATGACCGCCGCGCGTGCGCTGGAAAACACGTGCTACGTACTGGCATGCAGCGAGGTGAGCGCGCGCAACATCGGCTGCAGCCGTGTCATTGACCCGCTGGGCGAGGTCATCGCGCAGGCGGGTGACGGACAGGGCGAGGCGGGCGGACAGGCCGGAATGCTGATTGCCCGGCTGCACCGAGAAGTTCTCGAATCCGCGCGACGCACGCTGCCGGTTCTGGAGAACCGACGCTTCGCAGACCCGCAATTGCGGGATTGACGCGAATTTCCCGTATGACGCGCATGCGGCCCGGGAATCGGCCACACTTGTCGCACGACACGCCCGGATTGCGCTGCACGAATGTCAAAGTGCACCGTTGTACTTCAGTGATCCCCTGACGATTGTGCTGAGCAATCCGGGCGTGTCGCGCTTATCGGAAGCGCAGATCGCGCGGATCAGCCCGGTCGGCATCGGTCATGCGAACGAGGCGGAAGCGGGCGTGCCGTACTACGACGATACCTTCGATGAGGACGACGAATGCACCACGGCCGACATCAGCGATCGGATGGCTGTGCCTGGGGTACGTGTACGCGTACGACCGCTGCAAGGGTAGATACTTCCGCTCGTATTACAACAATTTCGGCGAAGTTCCGCCAAAACCGGATACGGACGTTTTGGCATACGAGTGCTTTCGTCATGCGGCCGAAGCGGGGATCGCGGAGGGCTGCTACAAGCTGGGAGACGTGCTGGCCGAGGGCAGAGGCTGTGCGGCTGATCATGCGAAGGCGCTCGACATGTTCCTGCGGGAGTACATGTGTGACGGATATTGCGGCAGGCACATTTTACACGAAATACATGATTGAGGAGGACGATACTATGGATGAGGTAGTCAAAGCAGATTCTTCCGCGGGCAAAACTTAAGATTTCCCCAGCAAGTGACGCTTACCATGAACACGCAAGCAAGAAAATCACGGCAAATCATGGAAAGGAGTCCATATGTGCACTGGTGTTCGTTTCTCCGACGATGAGGGAAACATGTATTTCGGCCGTAATCTCGACTGGAGCTTCTCCTACGGCGAGACCATTCTGGTCACTCCGCGAGGCTACCAGTACGACTATGTGTATGGGGCCGAAGGTAAAAGCGAACCGAATGCGGTGATCGGCGTGGGCGTGGTCATGACCGACCGCCCCATGTATTTCGACTGCGCCAACGAGCATGGCCTGGCCATTGCCGGACTGAACTTCCCCGGATACGCCTCCTTTGCGCATGAGCCGGTCGAAGGAACCGAAAACGTCGCTACCTTCGAATTCCCGCTGTGGGTGGCACGCAACTTCGACAGTGTCGACGAAGTCGAAGAAGCGTTGAAGAACGTGACGCTCGTTTCGCAGGTCGTGCCCGGCCAGCAGGAATCCCTGCTGCACTGGTTCATTGGTGACGGCACCCGAAGCATCGTCGTCGAGCAGATGTCTGACGGCATGCACGTTCATCATGACGATGTGGACGTGCTCACCAACCAGCCGACCTTCGACTTTCATATGGAAAACCTGCGCAACTACATGTGCGTGAGCAACGAAATGGCGGAGCCGACCACTTGGGGCAAGGCGGAACTGAGCGCATGGGGTGCCGGCGTGAGCATGCATGGCATTCCCGGTGACGTGAGTTCGCCGTCGCGTTTCGTACGCGTCGCCTACACCAACACGCATTATCCGCAGCAGAACAACGAGGCTGCCAATGTGTCTCGTCTGTTCCACACGCTGGTCTCCGTGCAAATGGTTGAAGGCATGTCCAAGATGGGCAACGGCCAGTTCGAGCGCACGCTGTTCACCAGCGGTTATTCCGGAAAGACCAACACGTATTACATGAACACGTATGAGGATCCGGCGATCCGTTCGTTTGCCATGTCCGACTTCGACATGGATTCGAGCGAGCTGATCACCGCCGATTGATTCAGGGAATTTCGAGTTCGAAGATTCCGCAGCAATCGCACTATGTGGACAGTATAAAAGGGCACAACGTCGCAACCGTCGTTGTGCCCTTTTAATCAGTAAAACTGATGAGATTTGATTAAAATGGTCGAGGCATGCTTTCAAACGTACTTTCAGGCGTTTTCCTCGTTATGTTCCTTATGCGAGGAAGCGAATCGCGACAGAACACCTGACTTACGTAAAGCGCAATACATTCCCCAGGAACCGAAACCGGCGAATGCCACCGCGCTAAGCAGCTCGCAAATAGTGCCGATGATGCCTCGCGGGCTGAAGAACGTGAATGCCTGATAGTAGAAGAACAGCAGGTAGAAGTTGTAGACGATTCCAATCGCCAAAGCAGACAGAATGGTGACGCCGAGCGTCCAACGACGGTAGCGGAACAGCGCGAATACCGCTTCTGCGGCTGCCGTCTGCAACAACGCAATTACCACCAGGCTCACACTGTATTTCGTGCCGAGCACCACCTCGACGAACGATGCGACTAAAAGCACGTAGGCCGAAGCTCCCGGCTTGCGCACGATCAGAGAACCCAGCGTGGCGGGGAAGTAGAACAAAGCATGAAGTAGCGCCGCTGAACCAGGAAGAATCAAAGTCATCAACGGAAAAAGACCATACGAGAGGCCGTCGAACACCCAAAACATCACTCCCGACATCACGCCTACCGCCGCGCCGACTGCGATATCGACCACACGCCATGTGAGGGCCTTGCGTGTTTCTTGGGTTGTTTTCAAAGGCTGCTTTACTTGCTTCGACAGCTTCGCGTCTGTATTATGAATAACGGTTTTAGAGAATGGCTTCGCCATAATGATAATGAATCCTTGCGTTGGTCGATGCCGCGCACCGTGAGTCGGAGATCGCGGCAGTCGCCGTGGGCCGTTCCTCGACCTGCGCGGCTCGGGCAGGAACGACGAGAGGTATTATACGACGTGTTGTTTGCCGAACACACATCATGGATCTCCCTGTATCCAAAATATCGTTACAAATACTCCAAATCCGGGCGTACGGTCCAGTCCAGTACACCTAATCCGCACGATTTCATTAAATCAGCAGCATAAGAGCTTTTTGCTGTGAGGCGGCATTCGCTCAAAGCAGCGTGGTCCTATATTCCTTATGATGAACACGTAAGTTACGCTTTGCAGACGCAACTTAGCTAATTGTCAGGATTACATGTTCTTTTGTTATGCGATAGCATGCAACACGCCAATTAGACTTCAAGCACTTTAAGTTTTTACAGTGCAGGGTATGAGCACTACAACATGGCATACGATTCGTGAAGCATCCATGATTTCCGGACTTCCCGAATCCACTTTGCGCTACTACGAGCAGATCGGCATCATTGCCCCGATCGCACGTGACCCAAGTTCTGGTCATCGTGCCTACACTAACGAAGACATTCAATCGTTGGTCACCATTTCCTGCTTGTCTGCGACCGGCATGCCGCTTGACGCCATGCGCGAGTATCTGAAAAATCGTTTCGACGGCGCCGAAGGCGCGCACAGGCAAATGGCGCTACTGGACGCGCAAGCATTGCGTTTGGCCGCAAAAGCCGAAAGCATCCGCATGCAGCAAGCCTATGTTTCCCTCAAAACACTGTATTGGCGTGCCGTGGCGGAAGGCCATGACGACGAAGCACAACAACTTCTGGAAGAAAACCACGATGTTATCGAAACAGTGAAAAAACAGATCCGCAGCAAGGCTGAAGCATAAGCCGAGGCATCCTCGCAGACGTTACCTCAATTCAATTCATACAACAAAGGAGCAACTCATGAAGGCAGCAATCTTCAAGGGAGTCAAGCAGATGGCATGCGAAGAACATGCCGAACCGACCATCATCGATGGGGGAGACGCCATCATTCGCGTGGTACGCGCATGCGTGTGCGGCTCCGACCTGTGGTTCTACCGTGACGGTAGCAAGGAGCCCAACACCCAGGCCGGTCATGAAGCCATCGGCGTGGTTGAGCAGATCGGCGACGACGTGACCGTGGCCAAGCCAGGAGATTTCGTGATCGTGCCGTTCCCATTCAGCTGCGGCAAGTGTCCAGTATGCAAGGCCGGTTTCGAATCCAGCTGCCCTCATGGCGGATATTTCGGAGACGAAGGATTGGGCTGCCAGGCGGAGTATCTGCGCGTGCCAGAAGCCAATGGCACGCTGGTGGTCGTTCCGGGCGACGCGAAGAGCTTCTCTGACGAAATGCTCGCATCGCTGCTCACCCTCTCTGACGTGATGTCGACTGGTTACCATGCGGCCGCTTCCGCCGAAATCAAGCCGGGGGATACCGCGGTCGTGTTCGGCGACGGTGCGGTCGGTCTGTGCGGAGTGCTGTCCGCCAAGCTGATGGGCGCCACCCGCATCATTTCCATGAGCCGCCATGCCGACCGCCAGCGTATCGCACGCGAATTCGGCGCCACCGATTTCGTGGAGGAACGTGGCGACGAGGCCGTGGCCAAGGTACTGGAAATGACTGATGGTTACGGCGCCGACGCCGTGCTTGAATGCGTGGGCTCCGCATTGTCGAACGACACCGCCATGAAGGTTGCACGTGCGGGCGCTGTGGTCGGACGTGTTGGCCTGCCTCACGGTGTGGAAGCCGATATTCCAGGACTCTTCTACCGCAATGTTGGTCTGCGTGGCGGTCCGGCACCGGTGCGCACGTATGATCTGCAGCGACTGCTCAAGGAAGTGCTCGATGGCAACATCAATCCGGGCATCGTCTACACCTCCGAATACACGCTCGACGATATTCAGGAAGCGTACGCGGCCATGGACGAGCGTCGCACCGTAAAGTCGCTGTTGCGCATCAGCGAGGTCTGAGCAATATGCCGGCGATAGAATAAGCGGAAATCAAACGAAAGGAAGCAAGTCTTGTTTGAAGAGCTACATAAACGGATGAATTCGTTTTGGAATAATGACAGGACATTGTCACAAACCGATCCGGAATTCATTGAATTCTTCTCGAATTTCGCTTATGACGAAGTGGTGAACGAGCCGGGAGCAAATCATCCTGATTTGGATGACAAGACCCGTTCGTTGGCCATTCTTGCCGTGTTGGTCGGATGCCAAGGCTTGGATGCCTTCGAAATGATGCTGCCGGTGGCCTACGAAACCGGACTGTCGTCCATCGCCATCAAGGAAATGGTGTATCAGGCAACCGCATACTGCGGTTTTGGCAAAACTCTGCCATTCCTGAAGAAACTCAACAACTTCCTCGGCGCGGCCAACGTGCATCTTCCGCTTGAACCGCAAGGCACCATCACGCCGGAAACGCGTGCCAAGGCGGGCGAAGACAAGCAGATCGAAATCTTCGGTGAAGGAATGCGTGGATTCGCGCAATCCGGCCCCGAAGAGACGCGACACATCAATAAGTGGCTTGCCGGCAACTGCTTCGGCGACTACTACACGCGCGGTGGCTTGAACACGCGTGAGCGTGAAATGATCACGTTGTGCTTCCTCGCCGCGCAGGGCGGTTGCGAACCTCAGTTGACATCTCATGCGAAGGCCAATATGGGCGTGGGCAATGAGAAGGCGTTTCTGATTGCCATTATTTCGCAGTGCATGCCGTATATCGGATATCCGCGCACATTGAATGCGATTCGTTGCATCAATGATGCCGCCGAGCAGATGCAGGGCTGATTGCAGTAAGGTTTTACATCGATCGATGCCTCGACAGCTTGCTTTGATCCTTGCCTGATTCTCGCCCTGATATATAAGGGGTCGTTTGCCAGTCATGATTGGTTTGGCAAACGACCCCTTTACGTATGTTGCTACTTATGTGCGAGCATCACTCGCCCCACGCATCCTACTACAGGGAGGATTCTTCCATCCACTGGATGAATCTGGACTCTAGAGCACTCTTCAGCAATTCAATAAGCTCATTGCGTGTGACTACGACACTATTTTGTGGTCGGTGCGGTAAAGGTCAGGTTCTACGTAGATTTCGAAGCGGAACCATGGCAGTGCGACGCGCACGCTTCGTTCGATCTTGTTCACGGTTTCGACATCGTAATCGCGGTCGAGTTTGCTGGTCTGCACTTTGACGCACAGCAGAATGTCATCCTCAGACATGTGCACGGTCTGCATGTTCAGCAGTTGTTCCACGCCAGGCGTCGAAATAACGGCCTGCTCAATCTTCTTTCGGGTATCAGCGTCAACTGCCTCACCGATCAGTAGTGAACCCGACTTGAACATCAGCAGCAACGATCCCGAGATCAGCACAAGACCAACCATCAGGCCGCCAAGTGCGTCGAATATCTCATTGTCGAACAGAATCGCCAGACCGATGCCAGCTCCTGCAAATGCCAGACCAATCAAGGCAAGCGTGTCTTCCATGATGACGGACGCAAGCTCCGCCGACTTGGTGCGCTTCCAGAAACGGAACACACCCATGTGGGGTACGCCCGTACGTTCCATGCGCTCATTCGCTTCCTTGATGCTTTGATGCAGCCCGTAACCTTCCAGACAGGCGCTGATGACCACCACAATGAACGCCACCAGCAGTTCCATCTGGTTGGCATCACGCAACGCGGGATTTTCGACAATGGAGAACAGCTTCTTTACCGCTTCCGAAGTGGAGAAGAAACCTCCGACGAAGAACAGCAGCGTCGCCACCACGAACGAGGCGAGATACTTGGCCCGATACAACCCGAACGGATGATCGCCGTCCGTCTTATGTTTGGAGAAGCGGCCGCCTACCATGAGCACGATCTCATTGGAACAGTCGGCGATGGAGTGCACCGATTCGGAAAGCATTGCGGACGATCCGGTGAAGAACGCTGCCGCGAGCTTGGCGATGGCCACACCGATATTGGCTCCGAGCGCCGCTTTGACGGCCGCACCCTGGTGTTCCGTTTCCTGTTGGCGAATATTGTTTGCCATATTCGCGTTACTGTCGTTCGTACTACTGTCGTTGGAATCTTGCGATTCGTTCATTGCCTTTCCGTTTCTTTCTGGAGTTAATACAGACACGTTTAATCATATATAAGGGTGTGGTATTCCCGTCGTATTCCGGAGGTGAAATGCCAAAAATGCGTGTAAGACATGGGTGGCTCCCCAATACCGGTAGATTTGTAAAAATCTGCTTTTCTGCAACGAGGAGGGATGATTGGGCGGTTATGGTTCGGATGCGGTTGGTTTGTTTATCTCGAGAGACGAGACGCTTACGGATGCCAAGGCCGCAGCTGCATGGTCGGCACATGCGAGAAGAATCGGCAGTATGACTGAAGCTGCGCATGACGATTATCAGTTGCCCGAAGAATTCGAGCACTGTTCGAAACTTGACCCTGTACGAGATGCTCCTAGCGCGTTGGACCGCGTCAAGCAAGTCGTACGCATTCTGCACGAACCAGGCGGATGCCCTTGGGACGGCGAGCAGACCAATACAAGCCTACTTAAACCACTGTTGGAAGAAACCTACGAATACATCGACGCTGTGGAAACGAACGATCGCGACAACATGCGTGAAGAACTCGGCGACATGCTGCTGCAATCCGTTTTCCAAGCGCAAGTGTGCGCCGTTGATACGCAGGATCCGTTCAACATCGACGAAGTGTGCAACCGTCTCGTAGATAAGCTCATCACCCGCCATCCGCACGTCTTCCAGACAAATGAGGCCACTGACGAGTCCGCGCCCGCACCGGAAAACGCGCAAGATACGCTGAAACTGTGGGAAGCGATGAAGCAGAAAGAGAAGCATCGCAAGTCCGTGCTCGAAGGCATCTCCCATGCGCAAGGCGCATTGCCGCGTGCTACAAAAATCGTATCGAGAGTACACAAATCGCAGTATCGTGACCAGCTCGAAACCGCATTCAATTCAAGTGCAGAACAGACAGACAAACAGCATGATGTCAGTCATCCTTATGCAGACGAAATCATCACCATCATCCGCAAAGCGCAACGTGACGGCGTAGACGTGGAATCCGACCTGCGTTGCCGCCTGCGCGACATAGAATCCGAAATCGAACACATCGAAAAGACCATGAACCATGAGTGACGTTAAAGCACTCGACCCAGCACTGCTCAAAACAGCATTCCGCGGACTTCAACGCCGACCGTGCCAATGATGATGGTGGTTGGTGGCAGATGTTTGCCAATTTGGTGAACAAGTATGGTTTGGTGCCGAAGAGCGCTTATCCGGAGTCGGCTAATTCGAGGAATTCGGGATGCGTTCAAGCAGTATTTGAATACGAAGCTACGTGAATTCGCGTCCGATTTGCGCGACCGTCATACGGCTGGAACGTCGTTGGATGAGTTGCGTGGCGATGGCTTTTTTGATTGCGATACTGTGCGCGTTGACCAGCTTTTCGGTACGGAATTCACGTTCGACAAGGCCAAGGGGTTGGAGCATGGCGATTGCCCAAACAATCATGCCATGACGTTGACTGGCGTGAATTTGGATGAGGATGGTCGCCCGAATCGTTGGAAGGTGGTGAAGGCTTGTGCACAGGTCGCAGATCATGCCGATCACATAGAACAACGGCCAGTCGAACAACACGTAGTTCCATGCCGTACCGACGTCACCGGTGCGTACGCCGTAATTGAGTGCCGCCATCACATAAATCATGATTGCGGACATGATGAAAACTAAAGAGAATGCCTTCCTTGCCGTTACGTGACATGGAATTTCCTTTTGCTATGCATTCGATGTGTTAACGTATCAGCCCCTCTGGCCTGTTTCGCGCGTTGCCTTCGCAAGAGGAGTGCGGAGGAGGACTAGAGGGTGCATATCGAAATCCAAAATACTTGTGAAGCACATGCGAAAAGAAAGAGCCGGACATTTCTCACGTCCGGCATAAGTACAATCCCCCAATAAACTGGAATTACTCGGCTTACTCTTCGGCCACCAGCTCCAGATAGGAATCATTCCACAGGTCTTCGTCGCCGTCAGGCATAAGCAGTACACGCTCAGGATTCAGAGCCTGTACTGCGCCCTCGTCGTGGGTGACCAGCACGATCGCTCCCTCGTATTTGGCTATGGCCTTCAGAATCTCGTCGCGGGACGCGGGGTCAAGGTTGTTGGTCGGTTCGTCGAGCAGCAGCACGTTCGCACGGCTCGTTACCAATGTCGCCAACGCCAGTCGCGTCTTTTCACCGCCGGAAAGCACACGAGCCGGCTTCAACGCGTCGTCACCCGAAAACAGGAACGAACCAAGAATTGAACGCGCCTGCGTGTCGTCCAGTTCCGGAGCGACATGGATCAGGTTCTGCAATACGGTGGCATCCAGGTCCAACGTGTCGTGTTCCTGTGCGAAATAGCCGATTTTGCAACCATGACCGTAATCTACGGAACCAGTGTCCGGCTCCTCCAAATGCGCAAGCAACCGCAGAGTAGTGGTCTTACCGGCACCGTTGTATCCCAGAATCACCACACGCGAACCCTTGTCAATAGCCAAGTTCACGCCGGCGAACACAATGTTCGAACCGTAGGCTTTCGAAACATCCTTTGCCATGATTGGCGTACGACCGCACGGAGCTGGTTCCGGGAAACGAATATCCGCCACTTTCTCCTGCTTTTGCGCCTCGGACGTGTTCTCGAGGAGTTTCTCCGCGCGGCGCATCATGTTCTGTGCGGCCACGGCCTTGGTGGCCTTCGCGTGCAGGCGAATACCTTGCTGCATGAGGCGTTCCGCCTTCTTTTCGGCGACCTCGCGTTCGCGGCGGCGACGTTCCTCGTCAACCACGCGCTGGTGCAGGTAGGCCTTCCAGCCGAGGGAATACATGTCAATCTGGCCAAGCTGCGCATCCAGATGCCACACCTTGTTCACCACTTCGTCCAACAGTTCGGTGGAGTGGGAGATGACCAGGAATCCACCCTCGTATTTCTTCAGGTATCCGCGCAACCATTCGATGGAGTCGGCGTCCAAATGGTTGGTCGGTTCGTCGAGGATCAGTGTGTCCGCATCGGAGAACAGGATGCGGGCCAATTCGATACGACGACGCTGGCCGCCGGAAAGCGTGCCCAATTGCTGGCCCATGACCTCCTGCGGCAGACCGAGACTTGCCGCCATGGCGGTCGCTTCGGACTGAGCCGCATAGCCGCCGGCCTTTTCAAAATCCTGCATGGCCTTGTCGTAACGGTTCATCGCGCGGGTCATGACGTCCGGATCCGGATCGGTCATCTCCTTTTCAGCCTTGCGGATACGCATGATGATCGATGCGATGTCTCGCGCGCTCATCATGCGGTCGAGCGCGGTCTGTGTGGGATCGGAGGCATGCGTGTCCTGCGGCAGGTAGCCGAGCTTGCCGGAGACACGCACCTTGCCGGCGGTGGGCAGCATGTCGCCGGTGATCACGCGGGTCAGCGTGGTCTTGCCCGCGCCGTTGCGGCCCACCAGCCCATAAATCTGCCCCTTCTGGATGGACAGCTCCACATGGTCCACCGCCAGATGATTGCCATAGCGCTTGGTCAGCCCGCGGGTCACCAATATCTCATTTGCCATTTGGCATCCGCCTTTCTCATAGATCTTGATGCCAGTATAATGGAAAGGCCATAATCTGCCTTTAAGCAAAGGTGAAGAATTTCTTAACCGGAGCGACCGTGGGGCCGCATCACAGATCGCTCATTTTAAAGCCGATGCCCTGTCACGGTCCAGGAAATGTCACTCAGCTTCAAGGTGCTTCCGTTTTTGACA
>OLZW01002743.1_pt1 | contig 10848 bp, 5 predicted proteins | sample 1674281 | NCBI WGS metagenome assembly OLZW01 (sample SAMEA103958157, study PRJEB25191) | human gut metagenome | biome: human-associated habitat [ENVO:00009003]; feature: intestine environment [ENVO:2100002]; material: feces | place: Germany | collected 2013/2015
CCATGCGGTTGTTCACCTTGCAGCCCACCATGCGGTTGCCCACCGCCGAATGGATCGCATAGGCAAAATCGATGCAGGTAGCGCCGGTAGGCAGGTTGATGACATCGCCCTTGGGGGTAAAGGCAAACACTTCCTCCGGCAGCAGGTCGCTCTTGAGGTCGTGCAGCAGATTGCCGGAATCCTCGCTGACGCGCTGGTTTTCCAACAGCTGGCTCACCCATGCCAGACGTTCGTCCAGCTTGTCGTGGCCATCCAGACCTTCTTTATACTTCCAGTGGGCCGCAACGCCGTACTCGGCCTGCTCGTCCATCTTGCGGGTGCGGATCTGCACCTCAAAGGGGATGCCCTCGTGGCCGATGACGGTGGTGTGCAGGCTCTGGTAGCCATTGGGCTTGGGAGTGGAGATATAGTCCTTGAAGCGGTTGGGCAGCGGATGGTACATATCGTGGATGAGGCCCAGAGTGCTGTAGCACTCGGCCAGCGTATCCAGAATGACACGCACCGCATAGATATCGTAGATCTCATCAAAGGACTTGTTCTGCATGATGGTCTTGCGATAGATGCCGTAAATGCTCTTGACGCGGCGCTTGATGGTAGCGCCCTCAATGCCGCTTTCGGCCAGCCTCCGCTCGATCACACCGGACACCTTTGCAAGGAACTCTTCGCCTGCACGCTCACTGAGCATCCGGCTGATCTCCTCGTAGCCCACAGGGTCAAGGTAATGCAGGCTGCGGTCTTCCAGCTCTTCCTTCACGTTCAGGATGCCCAGACGGTTGGCGATGGGGGCATACACCTCCATGGTCTCGCGGGCTTTATCGCGGCGCTTCTGTTCCGGCCATGCATCACCGGTGCGCATGTTGTGCAGCCGGTCGCACAGCTTAATGATCATCACGCGCACATCGCGGCTCATGGCCAGCAGCATCTTGCGCAGGTTTTCAGCCTGCAGTTCCTCAATGTTAGAGAACTGGATCTTGGTCAGCTTGGTCACGCCGTCCACCAGCAGGGCAACTTCCTCGCCAAAGGCGGCTTTCAGGTCGTCCAGTGTAGTGGGAGTGTCCTCCACCACATCGTGCAGCAGGGCCGCAGCAATGCTCTCGGAGTCCATACCAAGATCCAGCACCAGCCGTGCCACAGCCAGCGGATGGCAGATATACGGCTCGCCGCTGCGGCGGCACACCCCCTTGTGGGCAGTGTTGGCAAGGTCATATGCCTTTTTGATCATCTCCATATTGTAGGAGCGGCCACTGGCCTTGATGGCCTCACACAGCTTTTCCCAGGTAACGATCTCCGGCCGCACCTCCGAAGGCAGCGCGCCTTCCGGGGCATCGGCCAGCTGTGCTGTTGCAGAAACGGTAGCCGTTTCCTGCACCGGTACCGGCTGATGCAGGTGGGTCTTTGCGGAGTAGAGATCTTCTTCCCGCACCGGCTTGGGTGCCGGGACCGCAGCTTTCTTTCCCTCTGGCATTTTACATTCCCTCCAAACATTTCAGGATCGGGGCATCCGCAAGGTTCTTTTTGCCCTGCGCAGGCACAAGCTCCAGATATTTTGCCCCACCCTTTTCCACAGCGGCGATCAGGCCCACCTGTTCCAAGGCCGTCACTGCCACCAGTGTTTTGCCTGTATTTTCCTCACCCAGTTTTGCGCACAGCGGCTGCAGATCTTCTGCGTGCCAGCGGCGCGCCTGCAGCTCACGGTATACTGTGACGATATCACTGCGCTCAGGCGTAATAAGCTTTTTCTGTTCCTCGGTCAGGGGTGTGCCGCGGCGCAGCGCCACCACAAAAGCAGCCTGCTCCGCAAGCTTTGTGCCCAGCCCTGCCGGATGCAGGTCCAGAATGCGGCCCGAAAGCTGTGCGCCCCGGGGCGAATCGTAGACCGAAAGGTTCAGCGCAGCATCCACCACATCGCCCATGGCATAGGGCAGCTGTTCCGGCGGCATACCGAACCACACGGCATACACGCTGGCATTGCCCTGCCGCAGGCGCAGGCGGCTGTGCCTGCCCTCCGATACCGGGTATACCCCATCCAGCACGGCGTTCTGCAAAAGGAACACCGGGGTCGGGTTCTCGGCCCCATAGGGAGCCAGCTGGTCGAGCTTCCGCACACTTTCCACGGTCACACGGTCCAGATGGATGGGCAGGTCGCACTCCAGCGGGGTGGTATGCAGCACCGGGCATTCCCGTGCTGCCCAGTCGTTCAGGCGGCGGCGCAGAGCGGGCAGATTTTCTTCCCGCACCGAAAGGCCCGCAGCCATGGCATGGCCGCCGTAGCGGATGAGCAGATCTGCGCAGGCACCAATGCAGGCATGCAAATTGAAGCCCTGCACGCTGCGTCCGCTGCCCTTGCATTCGCCGTGCTTGTCGATCGTCACCACGATCACAGGCCGGCCGGTGCGTTCCACCAGCCGGGATGCCACGATGCCAATGACACCGGGGTGCCAATCGCGGCCCCACAGCAGCATCACGCGGTCTTCCAGCCGCTCCGGTTCCTGTTCCAGCAGTTCCTGCGCGGCCTTGAAGATCTGCAGCTCTGTCTCCTGACGCTTTGTATTGATCTCGTTCAGTTTATGGGCCAGCTCTGCGGCGCGGTCCGGGTCCTCACACATCACCAGCTGCAAAGCCGTAACAGCGTTGTCCATGCGGCCAGCCGCATTGATGCGGGGCGCAATGGCGTAGCTGACATTTTCTGCGGTGACCGGTTTGCCCGCAAGGCCCACCTCTTCCAGCAACGCTTCCAGACCCGGACGGTCCGTGTTCTGCAGCTGGCGCAGGCCCGCCTTGACAAGGGTGCGGTTTTCGCCGGTAAGCGGCATCACGTCCGCCACAGTACCCACAGCGGCAAGGTCGCCGCAGTAGTCCAGCATTTCTTCCGGCGGGCAGCCATCCAGTGCGGCACACAGCTTGAACGCCACGCCCGCACCGCACAGGCCCTTGAAGGGACTGGTGTCGTCCTCACGACGGGGGTCTACCACGGCAATGGCCTTGGGCAGAGTTTCCGGCGGCAGATGATGGTCGGTAATAATCAGGTCAATGCCCAGTTCAGCGGCATAATCGGCTTCTTCCACAGCAGAAATGCCGTTATCCACCGTCACGATCAGCTTGCAGCCCTTATCGTGGATGGAACGGATGGCATTGCGCGAAAGGCCGTAGCCGTCGCCCTCGCGGCTGGGCAGCATACATTTTACGGTAGCCCCCATGCCCTTGAGATGCTGGTACAGCAGGGCCGTGGCCGTCACGCCGTCCACGTCATAATCGCCGAACACCACAATGGTCTCGCCCTCGTCAATGGCCCGCCAGATGCGCTCGCAGGCCTTGTCCATATCGGTGAGCAGCGAGGGGTCGCTCAATTCTTCCTCACCGGCAAGCAGGGTCAGTGCTTCGGTAGGGTCGGTAATGCCGCGTGCCGTCAGCACGCCCGCCAACAGGGCATTTTCCTTCTGCTGGGCGGCAAGGGCGGCCGCATATTTTTGCTCGCTCCACGGCTCGTCGTTCTGTGCGTTATATTCCAGTTCTTCGGTGGCCTGCTCCGCAATCGCCTGCGTCAGCTCCCGCAGCGCGGCACGGTCCAGCGGTTTCAGATTCCATGCACGGTAGGTCATTCAAAATTTCCTCCCGTCAGGCCGTCGTTGGCCAGCATTCCCTGCAGGGCAGCGATCTCAGAAGAGACATCCATCGCTACATCCGAGAGCAGCGTATCATACAGGGTGTCGTAGGCCTGATTCAGCGTGTGAAGGATGCCCGCGATATCGCGGCGGATGGTCTCGGCGTTTTCGCCCTGCTGGCCCTGCACATCGTTGTAGGTGTGCAGCAGCTTGAGGGTGGTGGGGATATAGTATTCCGCAAAGCGGCGGGCCTTGGGCAGGCTTTCCGGGTGAGCCTCCAGCCAGTCGCAGATGGCATTGGCCGTCTTTTGCATATGGTCCAGCTCGTCGCGGGCCAGCTCGTCCTGCATGAGCTGCTTTTCCTGCTCCAGCACAGCGGCAAAGCGTCGGGCAGTGTCCAGATTGAGAGGCGTTTCCTCGCGCTGCTCCGGAGCCGGTTCCGGCTGCGGCTGTGCCTGGGGTGCAGCCGCCGTTTCCTGGGCGGCGCGGTAGTCCTCCACCGTCAGGTAGAGTTTTTCTGTTTTTTCATCCAGCCAGGCGGCAAGCCAGCCCTTTTGGATGTATTTGCGCAGTTTTTTCAGAGCTTTTGCCTTTTTCTGGTGGGTCAGGTCGGCCAGCATCGAAACAGGCAGGCCCTTATGGTAGTCCACGCTGTCGGCGTAGTCGGCAAACTGGCCCATCTGTCTGCCCGCCTTCATCCGGGCTGCACCACAGGCCGTCATCCAGCCAAAGCCCGCCGTGGCAAGGCCCAGCACGCTGCTGACGATGCCCAGCACGTTGTAGGCGGTGTTCATAACGTAGTCCGTGCCCGTCATCAGGATGCCGCCGCCCTCAGTAGCCGACACCACAACGTCACCCAAAGCAGCCGGCGAAATAGTGCCCAGCCCGATGAGGCAGCCCAGCGTCCCCAGCCCGAAGATCACCGCAAAGGTGATGCCCACGGCCAGCAGAGTGCAGCCCGCGCTATAGCGTTTTTTTGCGCTGATACGGATACTTTCCACCGGGGTCGGCTCCGGTTTTGCAAAAATCTGCCGGAACCAGCCGGGCATCCCGCTGGTGTCGGCCTCCGCATAGCCCTCGTTGAAGGTCTGCTTTGCCCAGTTCTGCCGTGCCTCGCCCCACGACTTGCGGAAGGCTTTGCCCGCCTCCCCGATGCCATAGTTGGCCGCATGGACGGCCGCCCTGCCCACATCGTAGGCGCGGTCCCCGATCTCCATGCCCCGGCCCTCAAAGCCATGGGCAAAGGCGTCGGTCATGGTGTCGCCAAAGGCGCGCAGCTGGTCCTCCAGCTCCTGCTGCACCTGACGGCCCTCGTCCTTGATCCGGTTGTCGTTTTCACGATCGTTCATCAAAATCTTCTCACCCTTCTGCCGGTGCATACCGGCTGATGATGGCGCGGGCCACCCGCAGGCCATCCACGGCGGCGCTCATGATGCCGCCCGCATATCCGGCACCCTCGCCGCAGGGATACAGACCTGCCAGCTGGGTGCATTCAAATTTTTCTTCCCGCTTCAGCCGCACCGGGCTGCTGGTGCGGGTCTCAAGACCCGTAAGGATCGCTTCCGGCGCGGTATAACCCGCAATTTTGCGCTCGTAGGCGCGCAGGCCCGCCCGCAGCGTTTCGGCCAGCTCCTGCGGCAGCAGTGCGCCGAGGTCTGCCGCAGCAACGCCGCGGTCATAGGTAGGCTGCACGCGTCCAATGTTCAGCTGGCCGCGCCCTTCCAGAAAGCTCTGGATGTTCTCTGCCGGAGCGGCATACTCCCCTGCACTGCGCCCAGCGGCGTAGGCTCTGGCTTCCAGCTCCCGCTGGAACGCGATGGCCCGGCGCGGATCGTCTGCAAAATCCTTGCCGCCCACGCTCACCACCACGGCCGCGTTGGCATTTTTGCCATTGCGGGCGTGGAAGCTCATGCCGTTGGTCACTACACGGCCTTCCTCGCTGGCCGATGCCACCACCTGCCCGCCGGGGCACATGCAGAAGGTGTAAACGCACCGCTCCCCCACATGCTGGGAGAGCTGATACTCGCCCCGCGGCAGAGCCGGATGCCCGGCAGCCTCGTGATATAAGCTCTTTTCGATCTCACTCTGCAGATGCTCGGCGCGGAAGCCCACACTGAACGGCTTGCATTCCAGCTGCAGGCCGCCGTCCATCAGCATCCCGAAGGTATCGCGGGCCGAGTGGCCCACCGCGAACACCAAAGCTTCGCAGGCAAAGGTACCATTTGTGGTAAAAATGCCGGTGAGCTGACCATTTTTCTGTTCAAAGCCGGTCAGGGCCGTGTTGAAATGCACCTCACCGCCCAGAGCTTCGATCTCCTTGCGGATGGAGGTGATCACACCGCGCAGCAGGTCGGTGCCCACATGGGGCTTCTGCTTCCAGGCGATCTCCTCCGGCGCACCGTGCTGCAGGAACACCTCGGTAACAAAGCCGCACAGCTCATCGCCGATGCGGGTGGTCAGCTTGCCATCCGAAAAGGTACCGGCACCGCCCTCGCCAAATTGAATGTTCGCATTCACATCCAGTTCGCCGGTAGCAGAAAAATGTTCCACCGCCTTTACGCGCTCGTCCAGCGCCGGGCCGCGCTCCAGCACAATGGGCTGATAGCCCTGCCGGGCCAGCAGCAGCGCTGCAAACAGGCCCGCCGGGCCAAGGCCACACACCACAGGCCGATGTGCCAGTGGCTGGATGCCATTCTGCACCGAAAAATCCACCTTCTGCTGCAGAGAAGCATCACCACAGCGGGCTGCAAGAGCCGCTTCCTCGGCAGGTTCTTTCAGGGTGACAGCCACGGTATACACCAGCTTGGGCTGGCCGTGGCGGGCATCCACCGAGAGCTTTGCCACGCCCAGATGCTGCACCTTTCCGCGCGGGATGCGGGCGGCGTGCAGGGCTTTTTCAAATGCCTGCGGCTCTCCGGCAGAGAGCGGCAGACGGATGTTGCGAACCAGAATCATGTTATCGTGTGTTCCTTTTTGTTTCAGTTGCTTTCGATGCGGCACTGCAGCACATAGCTGCCCAGTGCAAAGATCTTGCCGTTGGAGGGCACATACAGGCGGCAGGCAATGTTCTGCTCGCCGGTCGCCACCGAGAAATCCTCGGCATCGATCTCAATGACCACCTGCTCCGGGGTCAGCGTTTCGATCGCGCCCTTGGGGCCGCAGAGCGTTACATTCATCAGGCGTTCGGTCTGCACCGTCAGCTGGTAGGTAGAGGGCAGGTTGACCACCTGCACGCAGGTATTGGGCAGGTTCATGGTCTTGGTTCCCAGATTGGAGCAGTCAAAGCTGACCGTTATGGTGGAAATGTTATCCAGCAGATAGATGTCTGCGGGCAGGTCGATGGGCAGCTCATAGCTCTTGTTCAGTGTAAAGGTGGAAAGGTCGATATTGCCGATGGGCAGCGTGGACAGCATATCGATCTTATCTGCCGGACCTGCCACCTTGAGCTGCTTGCGGCTGAGTGCATATACCAGCATCGAATCATCAAAATCACGCGGTGCATTGATGAAATTCACGTCCACCGGCAGCGTTGCCATCTTGTACACCTGCAAGGTCACATCCACGCTGTTCTCTTCCAGCTCCGTGTACTCAAACTTGACTTCCTTGCCGCCGGAGGTATAGAAGCGCAGCGGCGTGTTCAGCGTGATAGACTCGGTCAGTTCGCCGCTGTAGGTCACCTCTGCAGTGCAGGTAGCAACTTTATTCAGCTCACTGCTGGGGCCGGAAAGGGTGATATTCTCCTTGGAAACATCCGTACTATAAAGGATATAACCGTCCGCGATGGTCAGGTAGTTGGTGGTAATGGTAACGGGCAGGGTCTTTTCCTCCACCACGTCAAACACCACATCCACCGTGTTGTCATTGCCTTCCATGGTCACGGTCACACCGTTCAGCAGGCCGTTGGCACCGCGTACCAGCAGGCGCAGGGTCTTTTCGCCGCTGTCGCGTACGCTGGAAAAATCCGGGTAGACCACAAAGTCGGAAGCCGTCAGCCCGCCGATGGTGTAGCCGTCGCCGGAGATTTTCAGGTTCACGGTCTTATCCTCGGCGCTGACGATGCTCAGGCCCCGGGAGGTGTAAGCAGCGGAATCGTAGGTATAATCCACCGGCACATTGTAGATGGTGTTGCTGGTGCCGGGCTGGACGATGATGGTGACCACCATCCATGCAACGATGGCACCCAGCACCGAAAGTGCCAGCCGGATGCGGCGGTCGTCCAGAATGTTTTTCTTATGGGCGACCGCAGGCTTTGCGCCATTTTTCTTGTTGGGTTCGTTGTTCATTGCGCATCGTCCTCCTTCTGGCTGACCCATTTCCATAGACGGTCCAGCTGACCGCGCCAGCCGCTGACCGTCGTCTTTTCGGTGGTGGTCTCCTTGGGGATCATCTCATCCACCAGACGGGTATACAGGGTCTGGCGGTCAAAATGGCGGATCAGCACGCCGTTCTTTGCCATGGAGATGATGCCGGTCTCCTCGCTGACCACGATGGCGATGGCGTCGGAATTTTCGGCAATGCCAAGGCAGGCGCGGTGACGAGTGCCCATATCCTTGCCAAGATCCAGATTGTTGGAAAGTGGCAGCACACAGCCCGCGGCTTTGATGCGGCCATTCTCAATGATGGCAGCACCATCGTGCAGGGGCGTGCCCTCGTAGAAAATGGTGCCCAGCACTTCCAGATTGACCGCACTGTTCACCGGCGTGCCGGTGCGCACGATCTCCGAAAGGTTCGTGTGGCGTTCCAGCACGATCAGTGCACCGGTCTTAGTCTCAGAAAAGCGCTCTGCCGCATCGCAGATGGCAATGATGGCGCTGCGCCATGCACCCTTCAGGCTGGGATCGTTGTAGCGGCCTTTGACATTGAACAGCTTGGCGGCCCACTGGTCGGTCTGGCCCATGCGCTCCAGCGCACGGCGGATCTCCGGCTGGAACAGCACCACCAGCGTCAGCAGGCCCACCTGCAGCAGTGAGTTCAGCAGCCATGTGACGGTACGCATGTTCAGCGTTTCTGCCACCAGATAGACGGCCATCACCAGCAGCGCACCCTTGAACAGCTGGCCGGCGCGGGTGCGGTTGACAATGCCCAGCAGCTGGTAAATCAGGAAGGAAATGATGATGATATCCAGCAAATCGACCAGTTTGAAGGTCTGGAAATTTGCAATGATCGCGTTCAGAGTCATTGGTACACGCTCCCGTTTACAATGTTTCGATCAGGGCAACAGCGTGGGCGGCAATGCCCAGCCCCTCACCGGTAAAGCCCAGATGTTCCTCGGTGGTGGCCTTTACGCTCACGGCATCCACCGGCAGGCCGAAGGCATCGGCCAGATTCTGGCGCATGGCCGGAATGTACGGCGCAAGCTTGGGCCGCTGACACAACAGCGTCGCGTCGATATTTTCAATGCGGAAGCCGTGCTCCTTTAAAATTTCGGCCACACGGCGGGCCAGCTTCAGGCTGTCGGCACCGGAGTAGGCCGGGTCATTGTCCGGGAAATGCTGGCCGATATCCCCCAGCGCAGCGGCACCCAGCACAGCATCCATCACCGCATGGGCCAGCACATCTGCATCCGAGTGGCCCAGCAGGCCTTTTTCAAAAGGCACTTCCACGCCGCCCAGGATCAGCTTGCGGCCTTCCACCAGACGGTGCACGTCATAACCATGTCCAATGCGCATTTTGTGTTCCTCTTTCTGTTCCGGGCGGGGCAAGTCCTCGCGGGTCGTGATCTTATAATTGGCGTAATCGCCCTGCGTCAGCTGCACGGCGCGGCCGGTCAGCTCGAACAGGCTGCAGTCGTCGGTGACAAGGCGGGCTTTTTCGGCATCCAGCTCTTCCAGCGCAGCAAGGTACTCTGCGCGGTCAAAGCACTGAGGGGTCTGCACCGCATACAGGGTGCTGCGGTCGGGCGTTGTGTACACAAGGCAGGCATCCGGCACGGTCTTTCCGTTGCCGCGCGCTGCAGCCTTGATGGTATCCTTTACCGGTACGGCAGGTGCAGCTGCGCCGCACCGGGCCGCTGCTTCCAGCGCTGCTGTGATGACGGCCTGACTGACGAAGGGTCTTGCCGCGTCGTGCACTGCCACAAGCTCCCCTGCTGCCGCCAGCACGCCGTTTTTTGCGCTCTCGGCGCGGGTGGTGCCGCCCGTTACGATCTGCACAGGCTTTGTGCAGTCTGCTGCCTGCTGCTCCACAAAGGCGCGGTTCTTACCGGCCACCAGCACGATCTCCGTGACAAGCGGGTCCTGTTCAAACGCGCGGATGCTGCGGTGCAGCACGGTCTCGCCGCCCAGATCAAAGCTGAGCTTGTCAAAGCCCATGCGTGTGGAAGACCCCGCCGCCACCAGTACTGCGGATACTCTCTTTTCCAATTTCTTCACCTGCCCGATTCCTATAGTAAGCCATATTTTATTATAGCGTATAACTTCCCAAACTGCAACCAATATTCTACAGCAAAAATGCCCCTCTGCACACAGCAGAGGGGCACAAACTTGTTCTTGATGGAGTTTACTTCAGGATCGGCTCAATGGCAGCAGCCAGAGCATCCTTCTGTGCCTGTGCTTCAGTATAGGCCGAGAGCAGTTCCTCCGCCAGCTCCGGAGCCTCCTTCAGCAGGCTGCGGCACTTTTCACGGAAGGCAGGCTGTTCTGCGTCCCAGGCAGCTTCCAGCTCGTCTGCCGACTTGCGGATGGCCTCATGGGTGCCCTTGTAGTCAAACTCGGTGAAGTACTGCAGAACACGGAATGCCCAGAATGCCTTGGACACATCAATATGCAGCTCCTCCTCACCCGGGGCGAAGTGGGTGTCCTGGCTGACAGTCACCGGCAGCCACTGATAGCCCTTCGGAGCCCGCTTGGCGCCCAGGTACCACGGCACATAGGGACTGATGCACGGCTTGGGAGCCGCACGCCAGATACAGGTCATTGCCGGCTCTTCCGCAAACTCGATCACCGAGGATTCCGCTGTCATGGCATTGCAGAGCGGACAGGGGTCACGGTCAATGTGCGGATTGCGCTCATAGCCGTTGTTGTAATCGTCCTCGGTGCCCTCAAAGTGGCTGGACAGCAGACGGCGCAGCTCTGCTACGGTGTACTTCCGGGGTGCCTTGCGGGAGAAGGGACGCCACTCCTCAGGGCGCTCTCCCAGCAGCATGGGCCAGGTCTGACGGGCACGGATCAGGTTATGTACCTTGTCCGGGCCGTCCTGATAGGCTCTCGCAAAGTCAAAGTCGCTATAATCACCGGGAACAGCAGGC
>OLZW01002750.1_pt1 | contig 10812 bp, 13 predicted proteins | sample 1674281 | NCBI WGS metagenome assembly OLZW01 (sample SAMEA103958157, study PRJEB25191) | human gut metagenome | biome: human-associated habitat [ENVO:00009003]; feature: intestine environment [ENVO:2100002]; material: feces | place: Germany | collected 2013/2015
CAGAACTCGTTTCATTCTCTTTCCTGCCGTATTGTCAATGAACCAATAGATTTGTCATGTTGCGAATCGTTTTTTCCCGGGAGAATTCATCGCGGGACAACGCCAGCGCATGTTCACGCCCTCCGCTTCCCAATAACAAGACTTTCATATGAGTATCTATTTTTTATTATGCAAAAATAATAAAGTATGAAGATTCAAATTTTCTAACTTATTATAAATTTGCTGTTCACAATTATCTTCATGTTTGATTTTAAAAACAAAAAGTGTTGTATATGGTTCATCAATGAATTGAGGTGCTATTTTATATGGACGGACATAGTTTTGTATCTCAAAAGCTAAATCTTTTGTATATACTCTTGGCGTTTCTGTAATAGCATACACTGATTTAAAACCTATGCCAAATTTTCCTATTGAACCTTCTTTCTTAGGACTCTCCAAAATACTGCAAATTCCTCTCACATCAGCTTCGGAAAAGTCTCTTCCATTGTGAAAGATTTTAAGTTCTTTTTCATTCAATATAAAATAAACTTTACTTGCCTGAGCATCTTCTGCATTTTGTAATATTTCATCAATAAAATGCATTCCTGAAGCATATATATTTTTATAGATATCCAAATGTTTTGTATCTTCACCATACTTTCGGATATTTTCTTTTCTTAAAGCATCTATATCTATAACCATTTTCAAATTTTCCTTATAAAGAAACGGCTATCTATTTATTAACAATAATCGCAGGATTAAATAATTGCTTGTAATACATAACATTCTTATCATTTTCAGAAATAGAATATTCCTCAATATTATTGCTATTACTCTTAATTTTGTTTGCAAAGATATAAGACATATATGGCATCAAAATATTTAAATCTCCTGAAGTACCAGTACTTGTTATAACAACATTCCAAAGTTGATCTCCAACTTCTTTACCTTTACTCTTTTTTCTAGCATCAACATACAGATATCTTATGTAGACAATTTTCGTTATATTAGTAGGAGTATAACCTGTTATGCCATATTGCGGATTATAGTTTGTTTGTGAGGAATACGCCCCATAATAGTTTCCAAAACCATTATTTTGCATAAACACATTGCCCGTAGTCGTTGATGATGAAATACCGGTAACACCATATGTTGGAACAACCGTAGTCATATTTATTGTCTGAGGTTTCGATATACCATAATCGAAAAGTATTTCACAATTCGCTTTTGTAGCATTATCAGTAATGTTTATGCCACTATCTTGCAACATTCGCTTAATAACTGTTTTATACCTATTATGAAGTATTGATTTTGTATCTTTTTTGGATGACGACAATAAAACACAATTATTATACTTTTGCACTAATTCATTATCAGCAGATACAGAATTAACTTTTACAATATATTGCGTAGATTGGCAAGATATCAGTAAAAAAATTAATAGTATTGTAATTTTTTCCATATTAACAATTCACTAAAAAGTTTCTCAATAATTTTTATACTAAATCATAAGGTCTTTATTTTCAACTAAGAAATGTTTGTCTTTAAAATTACTATACATCAATAACATTGCCAAAATTCTCGGTGTCCAACGCAGCACTCTACGACATTTTATTGAAAGAATGATGTAACATGGTAACATTAATGACAAGAAGTTAATCTATGTCTCTTTTCTTAACCGCCAACTTCTTTTTGTCTTTAGATTTTGGGAGATAATTTTCATCAGTTACAACTTTTTGTCCTGTTTCTTCTTCAAACTTTTCTTTTGCAATCTTTGCAACATTGCCACCACGGCGAGCAGCCTGTTTATTTTCTTTCATACCGGTCGCATTTGTATTTTCGGCAACCTGACGAGTTGACAATTCGGCTAAAGCGGTAAAGATTAACTCAGCTTCGCTCATGTGGTCGCGTAAATTTTGAGATTTTAAACCTTTTAACTGTTTATGTTCTTTAACGGATAATCCCGACCATTCTTGATGGATAATGTTAGTCAAAATTGCATATTCTTCATCTTTGGTAATTTCGTGTTCTTTCCAATAATCCGTCAATTTATTACGGGTTTCTTGTCCCATCATACGTTGCTGAATCCATTTTTCGGAATGTCCGAGTTTTTGCCAATTCTCACGTGCATGGTCGATACTTAATGATGGGTCGGCTGTTTCTTTCATCCGTTCATAACCGACACGAGCCAGCCATTGTTTAATAGGTTCAGCTTTAGGACTAGGTACGGATTGGACAATACGGAGCATAGTTTCAGCCGTGGCCGCATCTGTTTCTCGCATTTTTCCATCAGCAGCTTGCATTTTCAACTGGTGACAATTTGTCACCGTTTGCTCTGAGCCTTCATTTCTCAGGCGTTCAGAGAGTTTGTTCCAATATTTACGGGCGGTTTGATAATCTTTTTCAATTAAAATTGAGATGACATCAACAACGGAAAAATACCAAATATCTTTTTCTTCATCATAGACAGACCGGATTTTCTTCTGCTCAAAAAGTTTAATATCGTTTTGCATATACTAAAGCTCCATAGAATCTTATTTGCTAATAGTTTAGTATGAGTTTGCTAAAAATTACATAACAAAATCAGATTACCAACAATTCACCTTTTATCGTTTTTACCGATTTTTAGCAAAAAAATCGCGTACTTTTGCTGTTTTCCAGTTTAAAATGACAAATAAGTGAATGTGTATAGCAAACTGTAAAGCATTTAGCAAAATTGAAAACTAAATTTTATGTAAAATCAACATGCTACCAAAATCGGTCAGTTTCCGGCCTAGCGCACCATTTATTAAAAACGCTCTTTTAAGAGCGTTTTTTGTTTTTCAAATTAAACGCTTATAATCTGGCAGAATTAAGATAAGATGATGTTGTCAGGCGGGGCAGGCAATTATGGTTAAGACGTTATTGAAGGTTGATTTTTATTGTTTGGGAGAGTAAGCTTCAATAAGTTGATTTGCCGGGAGATAAAATATGAAAAAATTGTGTTTGTTTGCTGTCGTTTTATTAGTGGCGGGGTGTGCCAGTAACGGCGGGTATTATGATGACGGAAATTCTTATCAAAAGCTGTCCCAATCTTTAGACGACATTCACAGTACCGCACAAAAAATCAAGGAGACGAAGGAAGAATACAGGCGCTATGAAAATGAAGGCGACGACTATTGGAAAAACAGAGCCAGAGAGCGTTGGGAACAGCGGCGTTATGACCTTAAATACAAAGGCGAACGGCTAAAACAGGATTGGGAAGATATATTTGGCTAAATATCTTTCGCGGCATCAGGTATTATTTTGTATGCTATGTCGGTTGACGACAAGGAAAAACCGAGATGTGTTAATCCCATTTTTTGAATATGAAAAATACAGCAAGCAAAATCAGCAGAAATCCGACAGCATGGTTCCAGTGGAAGCCTTCTTTCATGTAAAATATGGAAAAAACTATGAAAATTGCAAGGGTGATGACTTCCTGAATTACTTTGAGCTGGGTTACGGAATAGACTTCGTGTCCGAGGCGGTTGGCGGGAACCTGAAAGCAGTACTCAAAAAAAGCAATCAGCCAGCTGATTAAAATGACACTCCATAAGCCGTGCGATTTGAAACGCAGGTGCCCGTACCATGCAAATGTCATAAATATGTTGGACACGGCGAGAAGAATGATTGGATAAATGTATTTCATGTTTTGCCTCTGTTGTTGGGTTGCCGATAATGTATTCCGTTTGTTTTTTAATGTAAAGAAGTAAAGGCTTCTTGATTTTTTTATTTGGCAAAATTGAAGTTCGGGAGATATTTCCCATGGTCGTTTTACCTGGCAAATGTTATGGAAAGGTTTGGCCTGTGTGAATAAAATGATCGTTTTATTTCATATACGTACGGTTGTGTAAAACCTATGGAAATTGCTGGTTTTTGCGGTGCTGCGATTGTAGATTTTAAACGATCCTTTAAATTCATCAGGAAAGCCCGGGAGGTTGGTATGGCTGCGTTGAAAAAGTGTTTTTATAAATTTCTGTTTCGTTGGGTTATCCGTAACAAACATAAGAGAAAACAGCTTTATATATGTTTGCCAAAGACCGGTATTGCGGAATATCGCCGGCTTTCCCGCCTGAGCTCTGAAGAAAACCGTGAAAACAGGGCTTTTAAGTATTTTATGTCTATTGCCTGCATTATTAAAAACGAAGGCCCGTATCTTAGAGAATGGCTTGAATATCATAAATTAATCGGCGTTGAGCATTTTTATGTTTATGACAATGAAAGTTCGGACAATACGAAAGAAGTTCTTCAGCCGTATATTGACGCAGGAGATGTTACGTATATTTATTTTCCGGGAAGGGACAGGCAAGATCCGGCATATTGTCATGCAACAGCCCATTTCGGGCAGGAAACCAGATGGATGGCGGTGGTGGATTTGGACGAGTTTATCGTTTTGCATGAGAAGGATAATTTGCGTGATTTTATGGCGGAATATGCCGATTGCAGCCAGATAAGCCTGCATTGGGTTATATATGGCAGTTCGGGGCATGAAAAGCGGCCTGATGGTTTGGTGCTGGAAAATTTCAAGGGACATTCGGCCGTTCCGGATTTCAGTCCGAAATCTATTTTTAATCCGCGGACGGTTGTTGACTGCGGAGCGCATTATATGTGGGTCTGCGGTAAATGGGTAAATGAAAACGGTGCGGAGTTCGGAAAAGACAAGTCTGTGCCGGTAAAGAAAGCGCAGATAAATCATTATGTGATAAAGTCCTGGGAAGAGTTTTATAACCGGAAAGCTGCAAGAGGGCGGGCAGATTTTAAAACCTTTGGTGAGGATTTGAGGCAATACTTCGACCAATGGGATCTTAATGATATTTACGACGATTTGATGCAGCCCTACGTGGAAAAATTAAAAAAGCACGGAGTAAAATGACATATTGCGGCAGCTTAATTGTAATGCCATTTCCGGTTAGAGACTGAACGACAGCGTATTGGCGGAGAACAAGTGCTGTTTGCAAAGGGGAACTTTAGAAACAAGAGTATCTATCATAAGTATTATTTAAAAAGGTTGGTTCAGAACTATTTAATTATTTAAACAGGTGTTTTTATTGTCAAAATAGCGTAGCGAATCCCTGTAAACCAAAAATATGAAAGGGACTATGTTATGATTTATGGTTATATACGTGTCAGTACGGATAAGCAAACAACAGAGAATCAACGCTTTGAGATTAAAGAATTTGCCATAAAGAATGAGCTGGTTATCGACAAATGGATAATGGAAACTATCAGTTCCACGCAGGAGTTGGATAAACGCAAATTGGGCAAGTTGTTGAAAAAGCTTAAAGCCGGAGATATTCTCGTCGCTTCAGAATTGTCCAGGCTGGGGCGAAATCTGCTGCAGGTTATGAGTATTCTGCATCATTGTATGGCGTCTGAAGTGCAGGTTTGGACGATAAAAGACAATTATCGGCTGGGGGCGGATATTCAATCAAAGGTTTTGGCATTTGCTTTTGGCCTGTCGGCGGAAATAGAACGCAATTTGATATCGCAGCGGACGAAAGAAGCTCTGTTGCGGCTGAAATCGGAGGGACGGGTGCTGGGGCGCCCGCGGGGAAGAAAAAACGATAAACTCAAGCTGACAGGGAAAGAGGATAAAATTGTTGCCATGCGCCGGGAAAAGATTTCGAAGTCGCAGATTGCCCGGATTTTAGGGGTGGACAGGTTGACTTTGTCGCGGTTTATGGCAAAATATACACCTGAACCGGCAGTGGAAGAACATAGGATTCTGATTTAGAAGCATTTGGGAAAATCAGTATAAAATTTGATTATTGGATAATTTCCGCCTTGCCGGCCTTGGGGGCGGCATTATTGTTTTTTGCGGTTTCAGCTTCTTCATCGGGTACAGAGGCCTGCGGGGCGGATGTTTTTCTTTGTCCTTTGAGATTGCTCAGAAACTGGGCTTCTATTTTAAGGTATTGGTCAAGCAGCCAGCGGGACCGCGATACCGAAAAAATCGTCAGTAACAAAAGAAGAAATGTTACTTTGGGATTTTCGGTCAGGAATTTATGAACGACGGTTACAATAAAGAATGATGATACCAAAATACGGAAACTGGTCAAAACTATCAGTGGCAGCCGGTTGGCCTTTTTGGCCATCCATAATTTGTAATAAATTTTTGAAACCTGGCTGGTGCCGGAGAAAAAGTTGCGCAGACGTATGGTTCTGTCGTCCAGTGTTGTGCAAATTCCGCCGGCAGCCGTATTTTCGGAGTGTTCCGGGTTGTCATGTTCTTCTTTTGCACATTTGACGGCCAGTTCGATTTCTTCAGCCTGTTTGTGGGGAAAAAGCCAACCCAGTTTGTCTTTGATGAATTTTGTAGTAATGATGTTCCAACCAATCAGAGCTTTGAGGAATGGTGCCATAAGGAGGAATGTCAGGCAGGTCATGATGATGTTGGCGGGAATCCGATAGGGAATGATTTCCCGGATAAACGGGCGGATTGCCGAAGCAAAAGCGATGATGCTGTAAAGGATGATTGAAAAAAGGGTCAGACGAAGCAGATAATTTTTGAAGAGGGCGCTCCATAAGCGTTCTTCATTGTGCGTCATAGCGGCAGTCGTTGCATACTTGTTGATGTAATTAAGCCATTTTTCAGGCAAAATCCGGTTAAGGGTTTTGTAAGCCGGTTCGGCGGCTTTTATCATCAGCGGGGTTAAAAATGTCGTAATGACGGAAACGGCGACAATTATCGGATAAACTTTAGGGGTCAATACTTGCAGGCTCATTCCCAATGATGCGATAATAAATGCAAATTCGCCGACCTGAGCCAATGAGAATCCTCCGTAAACGGCTGTTTTGAGCGGTTGTCCCGAGGCGACGAATCCGAAACAGGAAAAGAAAATTTTGCCGATAATGACAATCAGAGTTATGACGATAATCGGTTCGGCGTAAGTGATGAACATGCCCGGGTCAACCATCATGCCGACAGAAACGAAAAATACTGCGCCAAAAAAATCTTTGAGCGGTTGGAGGTTCTTTTCTATTCTGCCGATGAGTTCCGTTTCGGCGAGAATAGACCCCATGATGAATGCTCCAAGTGCGGAGGAAAAGCCGGAGGACGTTGCCAGCAGAACCATACCGAAGCAGAGGCTTACGGTGATAAGGAGAAGCATTTCGTCGGTTAAGAACTTTTGGATTTTTGCCAGAAACGTCGGAACCAGATAAATTCCGGTAATGAAACATAAAATGAGGAAAAAGACAAGTTTGAGCGTGCTTAATCCGAGCTCTATGCCATCAATCGTTTTGCCCAATGCGATAGTGGGGAGCAGTACCAGCAGCAAGATGCCGACGAGGTCTTCGACAATCAAAACTCCGAAAACAAGGTCGGTAAATTTTTGTTTTTTTATGTTCAGATCGTCAAACGCTTTAATAATAATCGTTGTTGAAGACATGGAAATCATGGAGCCGAGGAAAAAGCTGTCCATGGTTGACCAGCCGAGCATAAGTCCGGTGTTATAGCCGATGAACAACATAAAAATGATGTTGGCATTGGCGGTAATCATTGCCGCTTTACCGACGTTGAGCATTTTTTTGAAACTAAATTCCAGACCAAGGCCAAACAGCAGAAATATGACGCCGATATCTGCCCAAAGGGTCAGGTCTTCCTTATCCCGGACAGTCGGGAGCAAATCGAAGTAGGGACCGGCAAAAATTCCGGCTAAAACGTATCCCAAAACAATAGGCTGTTTGAACTTTTTGCATAACAGCGTCGTAATTCCGGCATAGATGGTTATTAATGTCAGGTCGACAATCAGAGAATGTATTGCGTGCATTGCTTTTGCCAAATTTCGGGATTAAAAACTATATTATCGCAAATATAAAACAGATTTTCTTTAATTTGCGTTAACCTGTTAAGAAAATAAGAGCCGTTTATTATTTTTCCAGTTCAAATACATTTGCACCGGAGTGTCGGAAATATGAGGTTCCTCCATTGTCCCAGTTGACTTGCAGACGGTTTTGCGGTTTGAAAGCAAATTTTCCGCAGTTGCGGTATGGGTTGTTAAAACTGCAAATGCGGTTGTTTTGCTGGTCTATGAAAATATCCTGCCATTGCGGCGTTTTGATAATGATAAACGGCATTCCTGCAGGCGGTTCAAAGAAATCGGAGGCGAGAGCAAACGGAAATTCTTTTATGCGCAGTCCGTGCTTCTGCTGTTCGTAACGCAAATATACGGTAAAGAGGCGCTCGGCCAGATAGGCAAAAGCCAGTTTTTGTTCGGTGTTGCGGGCGGCGACTTCTTCTTTTATGCTGTCGTACAGCGGGAGCAAAATGCTAAAAAGCCAGGCGGCATAATCGTTTAGTATTTCGCGGCGGGCAATGAACATATTTGTCGGATAAAACCCTTCGTTACCATGGAGTGTCTTAACGGCCGAATCATACATCTGCGGGTATTTCTGCCGGATAATTTCCAGTGCGGCATCAAGGTCGGAAATGATGTGCTCTTTTTTATATTGTTCGTAGGCGTTTACCCTTATCGGCTCGGATACCAGAATATCGTGTGTGGCAAACCACGGCAGGATATATTTTTTTTCCAGCTCCAAATCGTGCAGAAATTCTTTGGCGAATCCATTAAGATGCCGTAATCCCAGATGGCGGAAACGCATAGAGGGAAATTCCAGCATCGGGTAGCGGGCGTTGTCGTTCAGGCTGAGAAAACGGCGGTAATGAAACATTCCGACATATGGCGAATCGGTATTTTTCCATATCCAGTACAATGCAGTCAGTTCGGCAAAGTACCGGTTCAGTTCCGAAATGTTATTTCCGCTATCATCGCCAATCATATTGCCTTTGAGCCAGTTTATTTCTTCAGGTGTGAACGTTCCGCGGCGGGAAGGGGTTTCGGCAACGGCGCGGCCGCCCTGTATCGGTTCAAAAATTTCCGTTTTGATTAATGGTGCCGGCTTGTAGTAAACAACGAAGATTTTTAAATAGTCTGTTTTGCAGATGAAAAGGATATAGGCTGCTGCGCATAAAATAAAAGCAGCAAATACACTTAATATCAGGAGTTTGTATTTGCTGCTTTTCATTTCATCGGCCTGTTTCTGCGGTTCGGATTTAAACATAGTTGTACACTGCTTAATCCGTCAAGCGGAGTTAAGCGATAATATTCGGGTTTATCAGTGTTTCCAGTTTTTGAATTTTATTTTTCAGGCTCGCTTTCTGGCTGTTCAGCTGCTGAGCCTGATAGAAATCAATCATCTGTTTGTTTTTTACCAATTTGGTTATATCTGATTTTACCCTTCTTTCCTCAAGCTTCAACTCGCAGAGCTGTACCTGAAGTTTACCGAAAGAATTTGAATTAACCATTGTAGCGTCGCTCCGAAAATAGTGTTATGCCGCTTTGACAGCGATTCTTATTATTTGTGCGCAGTATATATTAATTTAGGTTAAAAATCAAGCTATTTTGAGGGTTAATTTAAAAAATTAAGTGAAAAAAAATAAATTTGTGCTAGTAATATGGAGATTATGCAGATATCTATTGCTGAAAATGAAACGAAACTTATTATAAACAGGAAATTAAGGTATGACTGAAATTAAAAAAATCGGTATTTTGACAAGCGGCGGCGATTGTGCCGGGCTTAACGCGGTGGTTTTGGCCGTGGTTAATTCTGCAACCAAGCTGGGCTGGGAAGTTTATGGCATACACAACGGAACGGACGGGCTGACCGAGGCGCCGCTGTCGTATGAACTGCTGACGGAGAAGAATTTTTCTGATACGCCGTGGCCGCGTCTGGCCGGGTCATACCTCGGGTCACTGAACAAAGGCGTAAAAATGGAATCGCAGGCGGAAATTTCGGCGCGTTTCGGCAAAGGCGTTGCCGAACTCGGACTTGATGCGGTTGTGGTTGTCGGCGGCGACGGCAGTATGAACATCGTCAGCAACTATTGCCGTAATGCGGGGGTCAAAATGGTCGGCATTCCGAAGACGATTGATAATGATACGCCGCTGACGCAATATTCGGTCGGGTTTAACTCGGCTTGTCAGGTTTGTGTTGAGGCGGTTGACGCTTTGTGGAAGACTGCGCGTTCGCACCAGCGGGCACTGATATTGGAAGTTATGGGACGCGATGCGGGACATCTGGCTATGCATTCCGCAGTGGCCGGTTTTGCCGATGTCTGCCTGGTGCCGGAAATCCCTTATACGATTGACGGGATTATCAATAAACTGAAAAGCGTTAAGGCAAAAGGCCGGAATCATGCGGTTATTGTTGTTTCCGAGGGCGTCCATACCGAAAGCGGAGAAATGGTTTCCAATACCAAGAATCTTATCGGCGAAAAAATTAACGGCGGTATCGGTGAGTATTTGAGTGCAGCTATCAATGCCAAGTATTCGGAATTCCAGACCCGCGTTACCAAGCTGGGGCATGTACAGCGTGCCGGCGACCCGACGGCATTTGACCGTGCGCTGGCTTGTGCATTCGGAGCGAAAGCGGTAGAATTGCTGAAAGCCGGAAAGACGGATGTTATGGTGGCGCTGAACGGCGATAAGCTTAAAACTTATCCGCTGGAAGAAGTTGTTGCCGAGGGAACGACATTGCTGAACAAAGACAGCGTTTATGTCAGAGCGGCTGTTGATATGGGAATGTATGTCGGCGAGATTTAACCGACGTATTTTGGTAAAAGGGAACGGCAGCGGAAAGGCTGCCGTTTTTTTGAGGAGAAAAATGTGATCTTGGAGAATCGTCCGGCAAAAAATGGCTTGACAAAGAGCTGAAAATATGATAAATTGTTCATATAAGGCATAAAAGAGCGATATATATCGGGGGGGGGGGGAATGAAAGTAACGTTTTTAAGGGAAGAAGACATCTGGG
>OLZW01002758.1_pt1 | contig 10769 bp, 9 predicted proteins | sample 1674281 | NCBI WGS metagenome assembly OLZW01 (sample SAMEA103958157, study PRJEB25191) | human gut metagenome | biome: human-associated habitat [ENVO:00009003]; feature: intestine environment [ENVO:2100002]; material: feces | place: Germany | collected 2013/2015
TGTTGAAAATGTAAATATAACAAATGCAAATATCATATTAAATATAACCGTAAATATGTAAGTCTTAATCCATTCAACAAGATTAAGTGCTTTTAACTGATATAACAGCTTGTGATAATTCCTTGACTCTTCAACCGTAATAGGCATCTCATATACTTCCATAAGACTCCTCCATTAACTGTGCTTTTAATAGATTATATCCCCAAAATGCCTTATTTGCAACCATTAATACCGCTTCATTTATTAATAATCACTTAAGATTTCCTCAACATATTTAATTGAAATTTCAAGATAATTAGATATCTCATATTCTGGCACACCATTATCGTGAAGAATGAATATTAATTCTTCTATTGTTGTACCTTTTTGTCTTTCCATAACTATAAAATGTTTAACTTGTGTCTCATTCATAATTCCCCGCCTCCATATGTCTTATATATCTAGTTATTAACATATAGTTCTGACTGTTTAATTATTTTATCAAGCATATGTACTCTTATAAATGGGAAAGAGAAATAATATCCATCAACTATATCGATGGATTTATTAATAATTTCAACAGCCAAATCAATTCCTGCCTGCTCTCCTTCTTCTTTAGTCATATCCGGTCTGTATCTTAACAGAACCTCATCAGTTACATTAATGCCTGTCATCTCATTCTTCATAAATGAAGCATTCTTAAAGCTCACTAACGGCATTATTCCACATAGAATTCTTGCACCTGTTTCTTTTTTTATTGTGGCAATTCTTTCTATATCCTCATCACAGAATGCTGGCTGTGTCATAAAAAATGTAGCTCCTGCTTCCATTTTCTTCTTTACTCGTCCAATCTCTATATCCAGTCTTTTTCTGCCCTGATTAATAGCTCCTCCATATGTAACAGGCTGGTCTGCAAACTGTTCTGAATTCATATCATCTAATATATTCATAAAGCCTACAGAGTCAAAGTTAAATACGCTCTTAACACTGCTTCTCATTACCGAAGGTATTGGATCACCTGTAATGACAAGAAAATTATTAATGCCATTAATATCAGCACCTAATATCTGCGACCTGATTGCGATGGCATTTTTATCCCTACAGCAAAGATGTGGCATAACACACATTTCCGTCTGCCTTGATACTTTTTCTGCCATAAGAATAGAGTCTGCTCTTGTTCTTCCTGATGGCGAGTCTGGAAATGTCAATACATCTACACCCTTGCTTTTAAGATAATGTGCCGCATCTAAGAGCTTATCAGCATTACTGTCAAATGGAGGTGCAAGCTCAACTGCGATAAGCTTCTTCCCCTCCTTATTGTGATAAAATGCTGTGTTTACTGCCTGTACTGAATTATCAGTCTCCCAATCACAGCCTTCACCCTGTCTGTTCTGTGTAAAATCTGCTTTGGAAGCTATTCTGTCAATATAGTCAGGTGTTGTTCCACAGCAGCCGCCGATTATATCAGCACCTGCATTTAACAATTCACACATTTTATCAGAATAATAATCCATATTCTTGTCAGAGAATATCATACGTCCGCTGACTGCCTGAGGATAACCTGCATTAGGAAGTGCACTTAAATACTTGTCAGTATGACGGCGTTCCTTTAATATGAACTGTTCCATATGTCCCGGTCCAATTCCGCAGTTAAATCCTAGAGCATCGATATACGGATTATCATCTGCAAGCTTAACTAGCTTAGACGAACTAAGTCCACAATTACTATATCCAAACTGGTTGATTGCAAACTGTGTTATAACAAATGGTCTGTCTGTCAAAACACTATCTGCTATATTAATTCCACCAGTCGCAGCACTTCCTATATAATCTATGGCATCAGATATATTAGATAAATCTGCAAATGTCTCGAACACGAATACATTAATTCCTTCTTCAAGAAATACCTTCGCAATATCTACATATTCATCTACTACTGTCTGCTTGTCAAAAAGATTATCATTAGGTATAGGACCTATATCTGCGGCAATATATACTTCCCTGCCACATTCCTTAACTGCCTGTCTTGCATTGGCAACAGCTGCTTTTATATTAGCTTTAACCTCATCAAAATTGCATTCAAGATTAACAGTATTAGCCGCAAATGTATTGGTTCTTATAAGCTTTGCCCCTGCATTAATATATTCTTTGTGAATATCTGTGACACGTCTGCCCATAGTAATATTAACAGACTCTGGCAGTTCATTAGTATCATAAACTCTTGAGTAATATGTACCAAATGCTCCGTCCGTTATTAACTTATGTGCTTCTAAATAGATTTTAAGCTTTTCCATACAACTCTCTATTCCTCTCTACGTTCTTTTCAGTTCTTAATCAATCGATATTTCTTATAAATACCATTTCAATTAAACCTTAATTAATCAACCGATACTTCTGTTATTAATATATTTCAATTAAAATCACATCTTATTCATATATAATATTGTTAATTAGTAAATCCCATATTGCTACATTGGTGCCGGTCACACTTTAAGTGAATAACCGACACCAATCTGGCATATATTAATATATTTTTTATATTCTACATCTGATTAATGTGTAAGGAAGAACATTAGGGTAAATAATATAGCTATTACCCATGTAAATGCTTTAACTTCCTTAGACTTGCCAGAAAATACTTTTATAAGAATATATGATATAAGACCAAATGCAATACCATAACTTATATTATATGCAAATGACATAAATGCAATTGTAAGGAATGCTGGAACTGCAACTGATATATCATTCCAGTCAATCTTAGCTACACCACCCATCATAAGTACACCAACGTATATAAGAGCTGCTGCTGTAGCACTACCTGGAATTAATGCTGCTATAGGGCTTAAGAACATTGCCACAAAGAACAAACATCCTGTTGTGAATGATGATAAACCTGTCCTTCCACCTTCTGCAACACCTGATGATGACTCAACGAATGTTGTAACTGTAGATGTACCACATACAGCACCTACACAAGTTGCAAGGGCATCTGATAACATAGCCTTCTCAAAATTAGGAACCTGTCCATTCTCATCAAGCATATCACCTCTTGAGCATGCACCATAAAGTGTTCCAAGAGTATCAAACATATCTACCATACAGAAAGCAAGAGCTGTTGTAGCAATTATAAGTACAAGGTCTGCTGTTGTATGATTAGCAAGATAATGTGAGAAATCAAATCCCTGTGTAAATACCTTGCCAAATGACATTGAAGCCCAGTCACCAAATGCAGCAAATGGATTAAGAGTCATTCCCTCAAAAAATCCATCATAAAAGCCTGGTATAGTAAATCCTAATACATAGTAAATAACTGTTCCACCAAGAATACCCCAGAGTACTGAACCTTTAATCTTTCTTACTGAAAGAACTGCTATTATAACAAGAGCAGCTATAGTTACAATCTTTGGCATAATTGTTGCCCAGCTTGCATTACCATTAAGTACATTAAATGAAGCAAGATTTACAAGTGTTGACTCATCATTAACAATAAGTCCTGCATTCTGTAAACCAAGAAATGCAATAAAAAGACCGATACCAGCTGGTATAGCCATTCTTACTGCGTCAGGTATAGCAGCAAAAAGCTTTGCTCTTATTCCTGTTATTGTAAGAATAATAAATACAATACCATCTAAAAGAACTAATACAAGTGCGTTAGCATAGCTTAACCCAAAATTAAAGCAGGCTGTATACACGAAAAAAGCATTAAGTCCCATACCTGATGCCAGACCTAGCGGAAGGTTAGCAAGAAATGCCATTGCAAATGTTCCAACAACTGCTGAAAGAGCTGTAGCAATGTATATAGCATTGTAGGATACTTCTGGAAGTGCAGAAAACATACCTGCATTAACCATAAGGATATACGACATTGCCATAAACGTTGTGATACCGGCAAGAACTTCAACCCTTACTGTTGAGCCGTGTTCTTTTACCTTAAAAAACTTTTCCATTATTAAGTCTCCGTTTCTTAAATTATTACGTATGCTTATATAGCGTTTACACTCGATTATAACATACATTTATTAACTTTGACCATATCTCCAATGTTCTTTAATACATCTTCAACATTATAAGGCTTAGTAATGAACTTCTTAGCACCTTCTTTAAGTGCCTTAATAACCTTATTCTGCTGTCCTGCGGCTGTTATCATAATAACATTAGCATCCGGATCATAGTCCATAATCTTCTCAAGGCACTCTATACCATCCATATTAGGCATTGTAATATCAAGCGTAACAACATCCGGAGCATACTGCTTATAAGCAAGCTCACCTTCAAGACCATCAGAGGCTTCTGCAACTATACAATATCCAGCATCTTCAAGAATATTTCTTAACATCATTCTTGACATACCTGAATCATCTACGATAAGAACTGTGTGCTTATCACCCTCATCTACCGAACCTGCCTTAACAGCAAGCTTTCTTGTTACCGGCATCTGCCCTATAGTAACATCACTATCTACAGCAATATATAATGATACTTCACAGCCATTGATATATATAGGAAGAACATAAGCATTACCCTTGGCAATCTGATTCTCATATGCGAACTGAGGAAGAATTTCGATATCAATATTCTCATTAGATAATGCTGATGAGAAAAGTCCATCTATACAATTAATGAATTCACCTACTGCATCGTAGCTTTCAAGTCCGAATTGGAAATCATCTGATTTAGAATATCCTTTTGCAATATCAATAAATGCCTGTGGGTCATTCTTTACAGCAAAACCTATCACTGAATTAACATCACCTTCACATCTCTGTCCAGCAAATGCCCTATATTCAAAATTATTTACATGCTCAATCTTTCCAATATAATAATTGCTTGTAACAAATCTTGTAATATTTCTTAATGCAAGTGCCGCAATATCTGTTATATATGGCTTTGAAGCATATGCAAACATAGGCACAATCTTATCAATATCATCATTCTTTAAAGCCTCAAGTTCTTCAGGTGCAAAACCAATGCTCTTTCTGAATTCTTCAATGTGTGTTTCAATATCGTTCTGTGAAAGGCCACTTACCTCTTCAAGCACCTGCATAAATTTGATATAAGTGCTTCCCTGCTTATTAAGCATATCCTCTAGCTGTTCCTTAGTTATATAGCCTTCTTCAACCGCTATATCACCGAACTTAGCATCCTTTTGTGTCTGGAGAATATTAATCTCCTCAGCCTTTTCCTTAGTAAGAATACCTTCTGATACAGCAATAAAGCCAAGCTTTGCCCTTACATTTTCCATCTTGCTAATAACTTCATCCAACTGTTCCTTAGTAATAACTTTATTGTCCACAAGATATTTTCCAAATAACTGACTAAACATACATATCTCTCCTTACTATATTATCACTATTCTAATTTTAATATATTCTAATTCATTCTTAATAAAATTTCAATTATTTATTAAGAAAAGTACAAAAAATGAGTACTGCAACCAAAAGGTCACAATACTCATATAAAAAGCTATATATTCTGTATATAATCTGTCAATTACTTAATGAGGCTTTCTTTAATCTTAACAACTGCCTTATGAATGTTAACTGGTTCATCCATTGTGCAGTTAGGACGATGAATATCATTAGTAAAGAATACTGTGAATTCACCCGGATGTAATGTAACAAACTGCTCATTCTCTACAGTATCATAGAAAATATTATCCTTACCTGCTGGTTCTTCACCTGTAACACCTGGAAGAAGTGGTGCATAGCCCTGTACTTCCTTTCCTGTGAAAAGATACTGGATATCGATATAATTTCTATGGCTTTCTGCTCTCTTATTCTCAACTGGAGCTGTTGTCTGGTCCTGAATAAGTACAAAAATATTATCTCCGTCAAGCTCATATCTTCCCACTGGAAGCTCTGCTGTTTCTGGCTTAGCAAGAAACTCTAAAGCTGTAGCAATAACTGCTGGATACTGATAATTGCCTTTCTTGGCATTAAGTGATGCATAAATCATTGTTAAAAACCCCTTTCGTGTCTTTTAAAAAATTTCTTATATAAACTGTAGCACTATATGATACAAGTTTCAACACTTTTCTAACAACTTTCCAACCTTACACAACAAAACACGGATATCCGCCATATCCAATCCTGAGATTGAACTACAGCATAATACCCGTGTCCTATTCTACTTATCTAATCAGAAGATTTTATTATTAATTATTATTCCTGAATAGCCTTAAATGCCTCATCAAGGTCTTCGATAATATCATCAATATTCTCTGTACCGATTGAAAGTCTGATTGTGTTAGGCTTAATTCCCTGGTCGAGAAGTTCTGCTTCGTTGCACTCTGAATGAGTTGTGCTTGCTGGATGTATAGCAAGTGACTTAACATCAGCTACATTTGCAAGAAGTGAGAATAACTCAAGGTTATCGATGAACTTCTGTGCTTCTGCTGCTCCACCCTTGATTTCAAATGTGAAGATAGAACCACCACCGTTAGGGAAGTACTTCTTGTAAAGTTCCTGCTGCTCAGCATTAGTTGAGATAGATGGATGGTTAACCTTTTCTACTAATGGCTGATTCTTTAAGTACTGAACTACCTTTAATGCATTCTCAACGTGTCTTTCTACACGAAGTGATAATGTTTCAAGTCCCTGAAGGAAAATGAATGAATGTATAGGTGAAATTGTAGCACCTGTATCACGAAGAAGGATAGCTCTGATGTATGTAACAAATGCTGCTGGAGCTGTATCCTTTGCAAAGCTTACGCCGTGATATGATACATTTGGCTCTACTAACCAAGGGAACTTATCTGCTGCTGAAACCCAGTCAAACTTACCACTGTCTATAATTACACCACCAAGTGTTGTACCGTGTCCACCGATGAACTTAGTTGCTGAATGAACTACGATATCAGCACCATATTCGATAGGTCTTACAAGGTAAGGTGTTGCAAATGTATTATCAACTACAAGCGGAATGTTGTGTGCGTGTGCAATCTTAGCTATTCTTTCAATATCTACTACTTCTGAGTTAGGATTGCCAAGTGTTTCAATCTGTACTGCCTTTGTGTTAGGTCTGATAGCTGCTTCGATAGCATCATAATCAAATGGATCTACGAATGTAGCTTCAATTCCGTAATCTGGAAATGTATGTGCTAAAAGGTTGTATGTACCACCATAAATATTCTTAGCTGCTACGATATGGTCACCTGCGTGTGCAAGTGCCTGGAAAGCATATGCAAGTGCTGCTGCTCCTGAACCAACTGCAAGTGCTGCTACACCACCTTCAAGTGCTGCAATTCTCTTTTCAAATACATCTTCTGTTGGGTTAGTAAGACGTCCGTAAATGTTACCTGCATCTTTAAGACCAAATCTGTCAGCAGCGTGCTGGCTGTTATGGAATACATATGATGATGTAAGGTAGATTGGAACTGCTCTTGCATCTGTAACTGGATCAGGCTGTTCCTGTCCTACATGTAACTGTAATGTTTCAAACTTAAGATTTCTGTCTTCGTAATGTTTCTTTGCCATAATAATATCCTCCATATCTATTGTCTAATAAGTCTTAGCATATAATTCATATATGTGTTTGTTATCGTTGTCATTATATTACAGCCATTAACCTACCAAGTCAATAGTAGATATTATTCCTAATAAATATAACACATTATAGTTTTTACCTATAACAAAACACACAAAAAAGCGGCAGCCAAAAAGCCACCGCTAATTATTACAACCATCTCTCATTACACTACTCCAGCCAAACACCGCCCCCCTCGTTAAATTAATAATCTCCCGATCGCATCCCGCCGTCTGTCGCACCCCAGTTGTGCAGGCGTGTTATATTACAAGCTGGGTGCTTTTGCAGCCGTCGGCACTTAGCGGCTGTCCTTTAGCCGCTTACGTGTCCGCTACGGCTGCAAGCAGTGCGAACGTGCCCAGCGGCAATATAACACGCCTGCACAACGTCCGGCAGCACGCAAGATTATCAATTCAACGGACAAGTAATCCTGAACATCTCCTCTATTATATGATGAAGCAGCTGTGCCGTCTCACTATCCGCAAGTTTATAATATATCTCTTTACCTTCTCTTCTGCTTGTTATAAGCCCGCTCTTTTTCAACAGCTTAAGATGATGTGAAACCGCAGGGTCACTCATATTCATAGCTGCCGCGATATTACTTACACATTCCTCGCAATGACATAAAAGCCATAATATCCTGATTCTGCTTCCATCACTTATCTGCTTGAATACTTCTGCCACTACTACACATTCATCTGTGTCTGGCATTCTTTCAAGAACTTTTTCAATATTCTGTCCGTGGTCGTGTGGAAGATTTACTTCTGACATTTCCCATTCCTCCTAATCTGCATACTGTAATCTGTCTGTCTTATTCGCAGGCTAATCTTTATATGAAAGACATCTTGTTGCATTAAGAACTGCAAGCACCATAACACCTACATCTGCAAATATAGCCATCCACATATTAGCAACACCTGCTGCACCAAGTGCAAGGCAGGCTATCTTTATTGCAAGTGCAAATACTATATTCTGGTGAACTATTCTTAATGTCTTTCTCGAAATATTCATTGCTGTAGCAATCTTTGCAGGGTCGTCATCCATAAGAACAATATCAGCCGCCTCAATTGCCGCATCTGAACCAAGTGCACCCATTGCTATACCAATATCTGCTCTTGAAAGTACTGGTGCATCATTAATTCCATCACCGACAAATGCAAGCATTTCATCTTTACCCTTGCTGTTAAGAAGCTTCTCAACCTCAATAACTTTATCTGCCGGCAAAAGCTCACTCTTAACTTCATCAACACCAAGCTTTCCTGCAACCTGTTCTGCAACTTTCTTAGCATCGCCTGTAAGCATAATAACCTTTTTAACGCCCGCTTTCTTAAGTGCTGCAATCGCCTGTTGTGATGTAGGCTTGATAACATCTGATATTACAATACAACCAGCATATATGCCACCGATAGCTACATATACAAGTGTACCAAGAGCATTTTCTATGCTATCTTTCCCGGCACTGCTGTCAATGTTGTACTTATTCATAAGCTTTAAGTTACCAGCTAATACTTCTTTACCGCCTATATCAGCTTTTACGCCGTGTCCGCTTATCTCCTCTATATCTGTAACCTGTCCGGTTTCAACTTCCATACCATAAGCATCACGTATACTCTTACTGATTGGGTGGCTTGAATAGCTTTCTGCATATGCTGCCGATTTAATAATATCTTCCTTAGTAAATCCATTGGCAGTTATAACATCTGTAACTTCAAATACACCTTTAGTAAGTGTTCCTGTCTTATCGCATACAACATATTTGGCTTTAGATAAATTCTCAAGATAGTTAGAACCTTTGATAAGGATACCTCTAGAAGAAGCTCCGCCTATTCCACCAAAGAAGCTGAGAGGAATAGATATTACAAGGGCACAAGGGCAGCTTATAACAAGTGTTGTAAGAGCTCTTATAAGCCATTTTGACCATTCAGCAGGATTGCCCATAATAAGACTTACTACTGGTGGAATAACCGCAAGCACCAAAGCTCCTATACATACCGCTGGTGTATACACCTTTGAAAATCTTGTGATAAAATTCTCTGAACGGGATTTTTTCATACTTGAATTCTCAACAAGATCCAATATCTTAGATACTGTAGACTCGCCAAATTCTTTAGTTGTCTCTATCTTTAAAAGGCCTGTCAGATTGACACAGCCGCTTATTACCTCATCTTTGACCTTTACACTTCTTGGAAGGCTCTCACCTGTAAGTGCACTTGTGTTAAGTGTAGATTCACCACTTACAACAATGCCATCGATTGGGATTTTCTCACCAGGTTTTACTACTATTATTGTCCCGATTTCCACATCATCCGGATCAACCTGTTCTAACCCACCTTCCTGCTCGATATTTGCATAGTCAGGCCTTATATCCATAAGCGCTGTGATATTCTTTCTGCTCTTGCCGACAGCGTAACTCTGAAAAAGCTCACCTATCTGGTAGAAAAGCATAACTGCTGCACCTTCTACATATTCACCAAGTGCTATTGCACCGACAGTAGCTATTGCCATAAGAAAATTCTCATCAAATACTTCACCATGGAATATTCCGTGAACAGCCTTCTTTAAAATGTCATATCCTATTACAAGATATGGAATAAGGAAAAGCACCAGTTCCACATATTTATTAACCGGAGCAAGATAGCATATAAGCTTAAATGCTACTAAAAGAACGGCTGATATAATAATTCTTATTAATACTTTTTTCTGCTTCTTAGTCATATTATCCTCCATTCCTGCGAAGCATTCTCCTAATTAACATTAACTAATTATTAATTAAAGAAATATCTCGCAATCAGATTCAACCTTCTTACAGTTCTTTAATACGTCCTGCATTACAGAAGCCACATCTGCTTCCTCATCGAATTCAACCTTCATCTTCTGTGTCATAAAAGAAACTGTTGCATCTTTAACACCTGCTGTCTTCTTAGCTGCATCTTCCATCTTTAATGCACAGTTAGCACAATCAACCTCAATACCATATGTTTTCTTCATAACAAACCACCTTTCTGTGTCTTAACCGACACTGCAGACCTGTTATCCAGCCCGCTTTGCTTATAAATTTAATATTATGTGAAGCACTTATATATTATGCTTTACTTCATATAAACATTTAAACAAATGTTTAATTGTTTGTCAATAGCTTTTACTTATTTTCCAATAAGTTATTGTTACAATTTTCTCAATAAGTTATTGTTTAATTTTTCTCAATCAGCTATTTTACTCCAAATTTATCTACAAAAAAACCTGACAAGATTATCCAATGTAAT